>Ga0180429_10000336_pt1 | contig 42166 bp, 27 predicted proteins | sample SS_ome_FD_132428 | JGI IMG/M metagenome (GOLD analysis project Ga0180429, IMG submission 132428) | Hypersaline lake sediment archaeal communities from the Salton Sea, California, USA - SS_1_S_1 metaG | ecosystem: Environmental > Aquatic > Non-marine Saline and Alkaline > Hypersaline > Sediment ...
GCGCCGACTCTCTCGTGGCCGCCTACGGCGATTACTGGGGACACTGGATCAACGTGGCGTCGTTCTTCGGTGGAATTCTGCTGATCGGGATCATCGACAACCTGATCCCCTCGGCAGAGAACCCGCACGAGACGCACACCGAATCGGAGACCGCGCCGCTCCACGACGAGTCTGCTCCGCTGCCCGACTTCGACGCAATCGCGGCCGATCCGCAACACGCGCCCCCCGGCGCCCACGACCACCGCGTCAAGGACGCGAAGCTCCTGCGAATGGGGCTGTTTACGGCCCTGGCCATTGCGATTCACAACTTTCCCGAGGGCCTGGCCACGTTTCTGGCCGCCTTGGAGGACCCGGGCCTCGGCGTCGCCATCGCGGTGGCCATCGCACTGCACAACATTCCCGAGGGCATCAGTGTGTCGGTGCCCATCTTCTACGCCACCGGTGATCGGAAGCGGGCCTTCATGTACTCGCTGTTGAGCGGTCTGGCCGAGCCGGTTGGCGCCGTCATCGCTTACACGGGGTTGCGGTTCTTCTTGGGCGGGCAGTCTGGTGTGATCCCACCCCAGATGATGGGAATGCTCTTCGGCGGCGTGGCCGGAATTATGGTCTACATCAGCCTCGATGAACTGCTTCCCACCAGTCGGGCATACGGCAAGGGACACGACAGCCTGTTGGGACTCCTGGCCGGAATGGCTATAATGGCACTGAGCCTGCTGCTGATGAAGTGAGTCGGAAGGCCGTGTTCTATCAACCTTTACGAAAAGAATAATAGAGAGGACACTTCATGATTTCGAAACCACGCACCGCGATGATTGGCGCCGCACTGTCTCTGTTGGTCGGAGTATCGCTGGCGGATGAACCGTTCGCTCCAGACCAATCGAAGTTGCCCGCCGTTGCGCCCAAGGATGCAATCGTGCTATTCGACGGCAAGGACGTGAACCTATTCTTGAACAAGGAAGGCGGCGAGTTCGACTGGCCCATTGAGGACGGCGCGATCGTGTCGTCGAGCGGAAAGCGACCGGCCAATCACGTGGTCTCGAAGCTTCACTTCCGCGATGCCGATATTCACGTCGAGTTCATGCTGCCGCCGAAAGGCAGCGGGAACAGCGGCGTCTACATACACGGCAACTATGAACTGCAGGTCATCAATTCCTTTGGCAAGGGCAAACCGGGAAAGGGCGACGCGGGCGCGATCTACGGCTTCTCGAACCCGTTGGTGAACGCGTGCCGCAAACCGGGCGAGTGGCAAGTGTACGACATTCGCTACCGCGCGCCGCGCCGCGACCAGGGCGGCAAGATCGTCGAGGAAGGATCGATCACCGCCTGGCTCAACGGGCAGAAGGTGCAAGACAACGCCCGCTTCGCCGAGCCGCGATCGACGTACCACCCGTTTCGCTATCACGCCACGCCCTATCTAAAAGAGATCTGGGAACGACAAAAAAGGACCATGACCGGCCCCGTGTTCCTGCAAGACCACCACAACCCAACCCGCTTTCGCAACGTCTGGGTCCGCCCGCTCGATGATCGTGCGTTTTTGTATGAATGATAGTCGTGGTTCGCTCCGCGAACCAGCGTTTTCTCCGTTTTGCGTCGGCGTTTGTTCGCGGAGCGAACAACGACTTAACAAGAGGATATCCCCATGCTTTCACCCAACTACTCAACCGTACTTCGCTCCCTGCTGGTTCTTCTCGTCTGCTCCCAGGCATGCTCGATCTGCCCCGGTGCCGACCAAGACGACCTCGCCGGCCGCATCCTCGCGGACACCGGCGTCTGTGGCGGGATGATCGTCCATCTCGGCTGCGGCGACGGGCGACTCACCGCCGCCCTGCGCGCCGGCGACAGCTACGTGGTGCATGGGCTTGACGCCGACGCCAAACAAGTTGCCCTGGCCCGCGCGTACGTCCGGTCGCTCGGCGTATACGGTTTGGTGTCGGTTGATCGACTTGACGGAAAACATCTTCCCTACGTCGACAACCTCGTGAACTTGATCGTGGCCGAGCAGCGCTGCGACGTACCGCTCGACGAGATGATGCGAGTGCTTGCCCCGCTCGGCACGGCGTACGTTAGAACCGACGGCGGGTGGACCAAGCGGGTCAAACCCTGGCCGAAAGAAATCGACGAGTGGACGCATCACCTGCACGCCGCCGATGGAAATCCCGTGGCCAACGATAGCGTCGTCGGCCCGCCAAAGCACTACCAATGGGTCGGCGGCCCGCGCTGGGCACAGTCGCACGAGACCGACTCGAGCCTCCGCATGCTGGTCACGGCCCGCGGCCGCGTCTACTACATCGTCAACGAGGCGACGACCAGCCTCGCCGGCCCGCAGTCGCCACCCGATAAATGGTCCCTCGCCGGTCGCGACGCCTTCAACGGCGTGCTGCTGTGGAAGGTGCCGATCCGGCAGTGGGGTTGGCGCGAGTGGAAACCCTCCTGGTTTACCCCGCGTCCCGGCGTTATCCCGATCAACCTCGACAAGCGGTTGGTGGCGGCCGGAGAGAACATCTACGTCACGCTAGGCTACCGCGCGCCGGTCAGTCAACTCGACGGGCGGACGGGCGAAGTGCTCAAGACATACGACGGCACGGCCCGCGCCTCGGAGATTCTCTACCATGATGGGCGGCTCGTGCTGACCATCGTCGACGAAGAAGGCCGCGCTGCGGTCAAGCTCGTCGACGCCGAAACCGGGCGGGAACTGTGGACCTCCGAAAAAGACTACGGCGGCACCACGACCGATTACTACCGCTTCACCGCGATGCGCGGCCAGGTGCCGGCGGCGAAAGTCGATCCAACGCTCGACGTCGCCACCGACGGCAAGGTCGTTGCCTTGCTCGACGGCGACAGCGTGGTGTGTCTCGACTACGAAACCGGCACCCAGCGATGGCGAGCCGCCTTTCCGCTGGTCGAAGCGGATTACACGGCGGGCCGGATCAGCGCACACCAAAAAGTCTGGACCGGTACGATGATCGTCGCGGACGGCGTTGTTCTGCACGCCAGCCCCCACCAACTCGCCGCGTTCTCGGCCGGCTCGGGTGAACTACTCTGGAAACAACCCAAGAAGTTCCTCCAACACCTCTGGTACGAGTGGAAGGACGTGTTCGTAATCGACGGGCTCGTCTGGACGTGGAGCGCGGAACTCGCCCGCGGGAAACTCGAAGGCGGCGGCGCCAGCACGTGGCCGGCCAACCTCAACGGGTACGACTTGCACGGCGGAGAGTTGCGGCGCGAGGTCCCGCTGGGCGCCATCTTCAAGACCCACCATCATCATCGATGTTACCGCAACAAGGCCACGATACGCTATGTGCTGGCCAGCCGGCGGGGAACCGAGTTCGTCGATATTGCCGGCGGGAAACACTCGGTCAACAACTGGGTCCGCGGCATCTGTCACATGGGCATGATGCCGGCCAACGGTTTGCAGTACGCACCGCCGCATCCGTGCCAGTGTTACATCGATGAGAAACTGAACGCCTTTAACGCACTGGCGGCGAGCAGAGCGGGGGAGGGTGAAGGGGGAAGGGTGAAGGGGGAAGGGCGATTGGAGAGGGGGCCGGCCTATTCTGGAAGCATGAATCTGGAATCTGGAATCGTCGGGCAAGACGACTGGCCCACGTTTCGTTGCGACGCTGCCCGATCCGGTTCGATCGGCACCAGGCTTCCCCCCGACGCGAAGCTGCTGTGGCGGGCGGAACTCGGCCGGCACGTTGCAGCGCCGATCAGCGTCGCCGAGAGGGTTTTCGTCCCGCTGGTCGACGAGCATCAAGTCGTTGCCTTGAATGCGGCGGACGGCAGCGAGCTTTGGCGGTTCACGGCCGGGGCCCGAATCGACTCGGCGCCCAGCTACGATCGCGGCGCGGTGCTGTTCGGTTCGACCGACGGCCGCGTCTACCGCGTTCGAGCCGACGACGGCCGGCTCGTTTGGCGACTGCAAGCCGCGCCCGAGGACCGGCGCATCGCTGCCTTCGGACAACTCGAATCGGCCTGGCCCGTGAATGGCAGCGTGCTGGTCGCCGGCGGCGCGGGGGCCGATTCAGGGCGAACAGTTGCATACTTCATCGCCGGGCGATCGTCGCACCTTGATGGCGGGCTGTATCTGTTCGCGATCGACGCAATGACCGGCGAGATCCTGCACGAGAACAATCTGGCCGGCCCCAGCTACACGGTCGACAATATCCAGCAGAACTATAGGCTCGAGATGGGCGTGCTGCCCGATATTCTCCGCATGGAAGACTCCGCCATTTTCATGCGGGCGACGAAGTTCGACACCCAACTCAAGCGGCAGCAAGGCGTGCCGGCGATGAAGATCCGCGGCGGACTGCTCGACGACGCCTATTTCAAACGGATGCCCTGGTCGATGGGCCGCGGCGGCCACGCCCGGCTCCTGGTGTACGATGACAGTCACGCCTATTGCCTGCGAATGTTCGACAGCCTCCTCGAGCTCGATCCGAAGGTCTACTTCACGCCCGGCAAGGCGGGGTATCTGCTGTTCGCCGCCGACCTGAAAAGCGGCAAGAACGCGTGGCAGCACCGGGTCCCGATCCGGGGTCGGGCAATGGTCGTCACCCGTGATCGACTTTGCATGGCGGGGCCCCCGGACGTGGTCGACCAGGACGACCCGCTGGCCGCGTTCGAAGGCCGCAAGGGCGGCGTGCTGCGGATTGTCGACAAGACGGACGGCCACACCGTTTCGGAGCACAAGCTGGCGATGCCGCCGGTGTTCAACGGCGCCGCTGCCGCCAACGGCCGGCTGTTGCTCTCGCTGGAGGACGGAAGCGTGGTGTGCTTCGGCCGCCCCTAACGTGAAGATCGGCTCGCGACACGCGGCGATCGAAATCCGTGGTCACCCTGAATCCGTGGAGAGCGAATACGAAATGCAGTTCGCCCCCAACGGATTCAGGACGACCACGGATTACTGCTGGTTGCTCAGCACCTTCGCAGAACAACCGTCGCCTTCGGCTTGGGGTTAAACGGAGTATTTGTTCATTCGGTCGTTTCGACCCCCAGCGTTTCAATCGGGTACCCGTGTCCCAAATGGCTCAGGTCGCGCCAGAAGACGACCTGGGCCGGTTGTTCGGTCGCGTCGATAACGGCCTCGATCCGTGCCGCGGGTCCGCCGCCGTCGGCATAGCCGATTACCTGTGCCCGGTACACATCGCCGCCGCAGGTGACGTAAGGCAACAGGGCCTTCATCTGGTCCAACGTTACGATGCGCGCGTCGAGTATCCACGTGGCGTGCAGCCGATTCTCGTCGGCGCCGGTCGGGTTGGGTTCTCGGGTGGCCAGGATCTGCTCGCCGACCTCCGCGGGCATTTCCGGGATTCCGGCCAGCACCTCGCGCGGGGCCTGGTTGATGTTGATTCGACCCGGGATGGTCGACCGCGAGTCGGTCGTGCAGTTCTCCAGCAGGCTTGGCAGGAAGTCGCCCATCGAGCCGGGTGTGTTGGGAAACGGAGATTCCAGGATCGTGGGCTCCGAATCGTCGTTGCCTTGCTCTTTGGAATCGCCTGGTGGCTGACGGCCGCCCCCTCCACCGGAACCTTGCCGTGGGGAACTGCCCGACTCTTTGCTCGATTCAATCTCAACCTTCGCGCCGATCAGATCGAGTATGCTCTTCAACTCGTGTTTCGCCTTCTGCTCGAAATCCAACTCGACGTCATCCGACTGCCCGGGTGTCCGGTCGCCGGAGTACGGGCCGTTCTGGCGATATGCCACCACAAACGTGGCGGCCTCCGCTCCCAAGACCTGTTGCAGTTCGTCGTGGAGTTGCTCTAGGTCGTCTTGATTGAGATCGATCTTCGGCAGGCCGTCCGGGCCGAGGTTGCTCTCCCGGCTGTACAGCGTGAGATAGGCCGCCCAGCCGCAGTCCATCGAACCGCCGGTGGTGTCCAGTTCGAGCAGTGCATCGGCGGCCGTCTCGTTCTCGTCGACGATGCCGTTGTGGTTGGCGTCGGCGCCGAACAACAGTTCGGGCGTTACCCCACGCACCAGCAGCAACTCCTCGACGGTCTCCAGTGGACCGTTCTTCGGCGCGTACGGCGGATCGAGTCCGGAGTAGTAGTCGGCAGCCTCGGCGCCGAACTCGCGTTGGATTTCGTCCGAATCGATCCAGTCGAGGATCGCGTCGGCCGTGTCTTCCGTCATGTTGGGAAGCTGCATGAGGATCTCGCGAGCGGAACCTCCTTCAGATTCGTCCGTGGCCAGCAAGGTGTTGAGATTCAAACGGCTCGATTCATTGTCGATCCCGAAACGGATATCGCGGCCGCCGTTTTGGTCCACAGTAGGCGCTACCACCGCAAAACACCCGCGCTCCACGGCGGCGTCGCTGTCGGCGACCAGGGTTCTCTGAAACTGCGCCCCGTTGTCGTACCAGCCACCGGATTGATCGATCGTCTCGATCGGCTGAGCCATGAACAAGCGAACCATCTGGAGCCCCGAATCGGCACTGCACCGGGCTTGTGCTTGCCGGCACGAGAGATCGGCCGCCTTGCGCTCGACGAGCATCAATTCCGAGAAGGTAAGCCCTGCCAGCGCCACAACTGCAATCACGACCAACACGAGCACCAGGACCATGCCGTCTTTCGGGCAACGATCGGTCATCGGCTCTCCTCCGCGTCGTTTCCGTCGGTTGCGAATTCGTCAGTATTGTCCGACGTTTCTTCAATGATCTCGGTCGGTGCGGCGGCCGGCAGATCGACGAGCAGCCGATAGAAGACCGTCTTTTCATCTTCCTTTGGCTCTTCACCGAATCCCAGCCAAGAGCCGAGCCCGCTGGTTTCGTGCTGGACGCGTCCGAGCGCAATCGAGACGTCAACGGCCGACGGCAAATCGCCTTGCTCTTCGGTGTCCCAACTGTCAAGCCATTCGACGCCGTCGAAGTAACGAAACCCGATCGCCTTGACCTCCGGGGCGATCGGCTCCAGGCTCAGTTCCACGCCAAGAAGCCCTCCGCTATTCGTGGCATAGGAGGTGACGGCCCGATCCAACTCGCGGCGGATCAGCCCGCTGCGCGTCTCCAATCCGGCGCCGGCCGTGACCGTGCCCGGGGTAACCACGTAATAGGCCACGGTCTTGACGTCGCTGAGCAGATCGGCCACGGCGGTCTCATCGTCGACGTCGGTTGTGTTTTGGAACTGATCCGGCCGCGGCAATCGCGCGACGTCGATCTGGATTTGCAGATCGTTGCCGCTAATGCCCGGCACCGCGGCCGGGGCGGTCAACTGGCTGAAGTCCTGCGCGAATTCGGTGCCTTCCTCAATGTCTTCCTCGACGCCGAAATCGTCCTCGAGCTGCGGCTGCTCGGGCAGATCTCCACTCTGTTCGCTGTCCGTATCGGTGGACGAAACCCCGGAATCGAAGGCCGCGTTGTCGACGGCCGACGGATCGTAGCGAACGGCGCCGCGCAGGTCGTCGGCGATCTGCTTCAGCAGCGCCCGGGCGAGTGCCGCTTCCTCGACGTCGGTCCGTCCCGCATCGACCACGCGGAGGTGCAGACTCACGGCCAACGTTACGGCGTAGAGCACCAGTGAGGCCAGGGCGAGAGCCAGAACGACCTCGATGAGCGTGAAGCCGCAGGGCCATAACACGTTGCCGGTACGAGCCTTGGAGTTTAGGGGTCGGGGTTCAGGGTTCAGAACTTCGGGTGAAACCTCTACCCCTAAATCCTGAACCCTGAACCCTGGACCCTGAACCCTTCTTTGCTTTCTTGCTATCGGCATCTTGATTACCATACCCGGCCTCTGGGATCCTCAATCCTACTGCTGCTGCATTTCGATGCCCGGATCGATGATCCACCGCGTTAACCAAACTGACTCGGGTCCCTTTTGCACGGGTCGATCTCGGCTCAGCGTCACGCAAACCGCCAACAAACCGTCCAAGCCGGTCGAATCCACTTCGACGGAGTAAAACCACGCGTCGTTGGTTTCGATTTCCGTATCCGGTACGCTCTGCCAAGGCGCATCCACCACCGGGTTCACCGGCGTGACGCCGGCGGCCATCTCGGCCAGCTTGCTCTCGCAGAGGAGTTGGGCCTCCGAAGTTGCCCGGGAAACCTCCGCATTGTGCAGGCTCCGCCGCGCCAACTCGCCGAGCACGGTCAGCGCGCCGGCCAGAATCGCCAAGGCGAGAATCACCTCCAGGAGCGTGAACCCCGTTTGGTTCTTGGAAGAGGTCATGGCGTCCCCCCTTCGAGTTGCGATACCTCGCCGATCGTGGCCACGCTCGTCAGGCCTCGCAGGGCCACTTCGATCGTCCGGCCGCGCCGGTTGACGAGCATTACTTTTGCCGAAGTCGAGGTCCCGTCGCAATAGAAGAGAATCGGCTCCGACCACTGCACCGGGGCGACCGGTTCGCTCTGCGACGAAGTCGCCGCCGAGAGCGGGTTGCCGCCGGCCAATTCGGCGCAGGTGAACGCAACACCCTCGGGCAAGCTTCGCGTGGCCGACGCCGCGGTCGACGGCGGGGCGTCCGAGTCTGCGTCGAGGGCATCGGCGTCAGCCGACGATTCGGCCGCCAGGGGCTGCACTCGATAGTCGGCCCCGCCCAGCGCGTATTGAAAAACGTAAGTGACGCCGGAGTCGATCGCCTTGACCCGGGCTTGGTACCAGCGGTTGCGCACCTGTTGGGCGCCACTAGCCAGCCGCTGGGCGTCGAGCATGCGATTGACGGCCGGCCAACAGAGCGTGGCCAAGACTGCCAGTATGCAGAGCGTCAGCAACATCTCCACGAGCGTAAACGCGCGCCGCCGCAGGCAATCACTAATGGTTCCGGCCGATGGCGTCATTACCCCTGATCCCAGCTTGTAATGTCGTCGTCGGTGTTGTTGGCGCCGTCGGGACCGACGGACCAGATCTTGTAGGTACCGCCCTCCTGATCGAGTTCATACAGGTACTCCTGGTCCCACGGGTCCACCGGGACAACCTTCCCCAAGTACGGTCCCTGCCAACGATCCTGATTAACCAGGTCGGCGGGCGGTTCGACCAGCGCCTGCAAGTCAGGCGGAAAATTGCGGACCTCGAGTTGGTATTCCCCGATGGCGCCTTCAAACAGGCCGATCTGTATCCTGGCCGCCTTCCGCAGGGCCTTCCGCTGCGTGTTGCTGTAGGTACCCACGACCATCGAGACCAATACGACGAGGATCACGAGGACCAGCAGGACCTCGATCAACGTGAAGCCGCGGCGGCGGCGAGTATGGGATCGTTTCATCATCTATTCTCCAGTGATTTCTGCGTTTCTAAGTCCGGTTTCCATCAAGTCGTTTAACCCGAATCCGAAGGCGGTTTGGGAGAATACCGCCATTGCGGAACCGCCGTCGCCTTCGGCTTAGGGTTAAACGAGGAAGCCTCTATATCGTTTCGCTCATTCTCAGTACAGGCAGCAGCAGAGCCACTACCACTACCAACACCACGCACGCCAGGATCAGCAGCAGAACGGGTTCGAGCATTCGCACCAACAGGTCCAGCCGCCGCCAGGTGTTCCGCTCGAGCGACTCGGCCACCTGGATCAGCACGTTCTCCAGGTTGTTCGATTGTTCGGCCACCGTAATCATCTCCATCACGGTCGGCGGAAACTGCCCGCTGGCCGCCAGCGGCTCGGCCAACGATTCGCCGGCCGAGATGTTTTCGGTCGCGTCCGAGATAGCCGCTCCCAGCACGCGGTTGCCGGTTGCGCTGCTGGAGATCTCCATCGAACGCAGTATCGGCACGCCGTTGCGCAACAGGGTACCCAACACGCGGCAGAACCGCGCCACGGCCAGGCTCAGAAAAACGCCGCCGGCCATCGGCAGCCGCAACTTGTAGTAATCCCACCAGAGTTGACCTTGCTCGGTGTTGAGCCAACGTCGCACGAACCACCCCAGGGCGATCAATGCCGGGAGTATCAAGAGGCCGAATCGTCTGACGAAAGCACTGGTGTTCAGCAGCCAATCGGTCATCAGGGGGAGTTGGCCTTGCTCGCGGAGCCGAGCGAACAGCACGTCGAACTTCGGTACGAAAAACACCAGCAGCACCATTACCACCACCGCGCCCACGACCGTCAAGAATACCGGGTAGATGACCGCTCCGACGGTGCGTTTTTTGAGGTCTTCCCGGGCCTCGGTGAACTCGGCCACGCGTGCCAGGGCCTCCTCGAGGAACCCTCCCTCGCCGCCGGCCCGAACCATGCTCACGGCCATGTTGCCGAACACCTCCCGGTAGCGCGACATGGCCTCGGCCAACGTGGCCCCGTCCTCGACGCGCTTATGCACGTCGCCGAGCACCCGGCTCAAACGGGCATGCGTGGTTTGATTGCGAAGGACTTCGAGCGTCCTCAGCAGCGGTACGCCGCTTCGCAGCAGGTCGGCCATCTGCGAGTACGTCGTCGCCAACTGCTGTTGCGGCACGCGCCGCACCAGAAGCGGTGACGCGGCAGACGCGTCGGCACGCAGGTTCGTCGGGAACAGCGACTGACCGGCCAGCAAGGTCATGGCCTCGCTCTGGCCGGCGGCGCTGATCTTACCGGTCACCTTCTGGCCGGCCTTATCGCGGGCAACATAGCTGAACTCGGGCATGGCGGAAAAGATCGACTGCGGTTAATCTGGCACCAAACGGTTTACTTCAGGACGACCACGGATTACAGTTACTTGCCTCACTGGTGACCGCTCATTCGCACCCTGTTTCCCCGCGTTACCGAAACCACCTCCTCCACGCTGGTTCGTCCGTCGAGAACCTTGTGCCAGCCGTCGGAGCGGAGGGTCGTCATCCCCTCGGCCACGGCGGCCTCGTTGACCGCCCAGGTGCTGGCGCGGTCGTGCGCAAGCTGGCGTATCTTCTCGGTCGTCACCAGCAGTTCGAACAGACCCACGCGGCCGACGTAGCCCACCTGCCGGCAGCGGCGACAGCCGACGGCGCGATAGATCGGGCCGCCGTCGCGCAACTGATCGAACGGGAAATCGTCGGGCAACTCTTCCGAAGCCGGCTCGTGGGGTTGTTTGCAATGCGGACACAACCTGCGTACCAACCGCTGTGCCATTACGGCCTCGACCGTGCTGGAAACCAGGAACGGCTCCACGCCCATGTCGATCAAACGCGTGAAGGCGCCCGCGGCGTCGTTGGTGTGCAACGTGCTGAAAACCAAGTGCCCGGTCAGCGACGCCTGAACGGCGTTCTCGGCCGTCTCCAGGTCGCGAATCTCACCGATCAGCACGATATCGGGGTCGTGTCGCAGAATGCTCCGCAGCGAGTTGGCGAAGGTCAGCCCGATCTTCGGATGCACCTGAATCTGGTTGATACCTTCCAGTTGATACTCGACCGGGTCTTCGGTGGTAATGATCTTGGTGGCACCGTCGCGGATTTCCAGAAGCGAACTGTAGAGCGTGGTGGACTTGCCGGAGCCGGTGGGGCCGGTAACGAGGATGATACCGTGCGGTAATCGAATCAACTCGGCGAACGTGCGGTAGTGATGCTCCTCCATCCCCAGCTTGCGAAGGGTGAAATCCATGCCGCCCTTGTCGAGCAACCGCAGCACGATACCCTCCCCGTGGATCATGGGGATTACCGAAACGCGGACGTCGACTTCGCGGCCGGAGACCTTCAACTCGATGCGGCCGTCCTGGGGTAAACGGCGTTCGGCAATGTTGAGCCGGGCCATGATCTTCAGACGGCTGACGATCGCCGCTCGAAAACGGCTCAGTTCCGGCGGCACCGGTTGAGGATGCAGCACGCCGTCGATGCGATAACGAATGTTCAGGGCCGTGGCCTCCGACTCGACGTGTACGTCGCTGGCACGCGATTCGATCGCCTCTAACAGGATCTCGTTGACCAGTCGCACAACCGAGGGCTCTTGGGCCATCTCCGACAGCTCCGAACCGTCGGTTTCGACCTCCGAGACCAATTCCACCCGATCGTCGACCGACTGGGCCAACAGCCCCTCGACCGTCTCGCTGCCCACGCCCAAGTGGGTCTTGATGAGTCGCAGTATCTCGGCTCGAGCACCCAACACCGGCAGGACCGCCAGGCCGGTGGAGACGCTCAGTTCGTCGAGCGGGTACAAGTTGAATGGATCGCTGGTGGCCACGACCAGCGCACCGTTGCGCTTCTCGATCGGGAAAAGCGTATCTCGGTGGACGAACTTCAGCGGGAAGTTCTCCAACAACGAAAGGTCGCACTCGGCTTCGGCCAAATCGACGAACTCCAGACCGAGTTCCTCGCCCAGGGCCTTTAGCGCAGCCTCCTCCGCGACGAAACCCAGATCGACGGCCACCCGGGCCAACGGGGTACCGTCGACCTGCGCGTTACGCGAGAGTTGCAACTGTCGCTCGTCGAGAAGCCCTTTGTTCAGAAAGATCTGGCCGGCTTCCATCTCTGAGTTCAGCCAAGGTTGAAGGCGTTTGCCATTAGCGGAGTGGGGAAACCGTGCGGCAGCGGATGCTTCTCCGCACCCCCCGAGGCACATCTATTTCATTCTACCTAGCCCGAGAACGTTGTGTCCAGGTCCCGAAGCCTGCCCACCAGAAAAGATGCCTGGCCGAAGTCCTAGGGCATCCCATTATCGGCGCACAGCGATCCCTATAATTGAACCCCGCAATCGCGTCCAGGTTCCGCTGCATTATGGGCTAACCAGACCGTTTAACCGGTAGCCGAAGGCGACGTTGTCCTGGACAATCGAGCGTTTCGACCACCCCACAACGTCGCCTTCGGCCACCGGTAAAACGAATAAGCCCGACAGTTGCTGTTCGTCCGCCCCCCCGTGCGTGTGGTCGTGGCCGGAATCGGCCGCGAGAATCGGCAGATTGGACCGATCGCTGCACGATCAATACAATATGTAATATGTATGGAAAGAAGAGCATCGGGTCACTATGATAAGGGGCGTGGCAGCCTGTCGAAGAACGCTCCAAATCACCGTACTTTTTGAGCACCACAAGGAGGCCGCGAAAATGAGAACTTCTCTGTCAGTCATCGCAGCCATGGCTCTCGCCCTGCTGGCGACGGCCGGCGCTTCGGCACAGAGTATGTTCAGCACCGGCTCGAACGACATGTTCGGCGGCCGATCGTCGGGCGACTTCAACTCCGGCAGTATGGGCCTGGGGCAATCCCGATCGAGCGGCGGCACGAACACGAGCTTACAGCAGTTGAACCTGCAAACACTCGGCGAAAGCGTCTTCTCCACCAATCAGTTCCAGGTCGGCTCCCGCAACCCGGGCGACTTCGTCGGCGCCGGTCAGGACGCGCGAAGCTTCGTCGGCGCGGCCACTACCGGGCAGGAGTTTCGCAGAGACACGATCGGTCCGGTGGAAAATCGCTCCACGGCCAATCGACCCGGCGCCGCAAGGGCCCGCCAGCGGCAAACCGAATTGCGAACCAGCGTCCGCCTCGGATTCACTCCTGCTCGCCGCGCGCCAGCGAAAGCCCCCGAATCGGTGGCCGACCGCATCGTTCGATTGGGCCGGTTCAGTATGGCGACGCCGCTGGAGGTGTCGGTCCGCAACGGTACTGCCACGCTCCGCGGGGTGGTTGCCACCGAGAGGGAGCGAATCCTGGCCGAGCAAATGATCCGCCTTGAACCGGGGGTCTGGGCGGTGAATAACGAGTTGGCCCTGGCGGCAGTGCCAAGTCCTGACGAGGCGCCTCAGCCGGCCACGGAGGCACCGAATTAGGCATCCTCCGCAGGTTGTGCTGCGTCACTGGAGGCAAACCGACGCAGGGTGTCTGCACGGCGGGTGCCACTGCTGGCTTGCCCGGCGGTGCCGAAGACACGGTTGGATAAGCCAACTGCGGCACCCGTGAATTCACCTGATCAACGGGCGAATACTGCTGATAGGCCGCCGCAGCGCTTGGGTGAGTCCCGGCCGCGGCTGGCGGCCGCGGCTCCGGTTCCGTAGACGGCTGGACACCGCTGACCGCAGTTCGCAAACTGCCGGCCGGAGGAACGCGGATGGTCGTTGTGACCATTCGACGGTTCGGTTGTCGGGCGTCGCCGCTCCCGACATTTGACGCCGGCACGGGCGTCTGATGCGACGCCCAACGGACTTGTCCTTCCGGTACCCTGCGATCGCTCAGCCCCGGTTCGCCGCGCTTGTTCTCTTCGGCCGAGTCCCGCATGGCGCCTGGCAAAGGAACGTTCGCCGGCTCCCCGACGACCTCATTGCCCTCGGTTGTCTTGAGTCGGGCAATCAGCGTGATCTCTTTCTGCATTCCACCGACCGGCCCCCAAGGCAGCCAGAAGCTGTAGGAGTGCCCGATCCGCGACTCGCTGTAGTGTTTTTCAAATCCCTCGGCCTTGAAGACGAACTTTCGGTCCGGTTCCATTTGGGACTTCTGGTGCTTGCTGTCGTCGTAGGCGTAGACCACTAGTGTGCCCTTGGCTTTGATAGGTTCCTTGCCGCTTTTGTCGTAGAACATCACCCTGCCGCCGAAGCCTCGAATGGCCGGTCCGTCGGAGCGTGTCAGCACGATGTCGGTCCAGACCGCGACCAATTGGGCCGGATCGACGTAATCCTCCTCGTCGCTTGAAAAGGGCCATTCGATCGACTTTCTCAGATCGAGCGGCGTACAGCCCGACGCAAACGCCGACACGGCCACAAGCAGAGACGCGCAGACACGTTGCAACCACGATTTCATGGGCTTCTCCTCGGCGGTTGGTCCCAGCGGTAGCAGGCGGCCTGCGTCTGGCCCGCATGAGCGTCGACCGGCCGTGGATATGCCGGCGGCTGGTAGACCGACGGCACCACGCCGCCCGGCAAAGGATACCCGGCATAGGGATCCACGCCGGGGCCACGGTGAACGGCAGCCCGGACCTGGTGCGCCGGCGCGGAACCGGGCAACCGACGGCAGGCAGCCGAGTCGTCCGTCCTGAACCTCAATTGCGAGCCTTGCGGTTCCGGCGGCGGTACAAGCTCGCCGAATGGCTCGACCTTCTCGATCGGCAACTCCAACGGCCGCAACGACGGTGGCCGCAGTTGCGGCGCGTGTACTTCGGGCGAGATGTCCGGCCGTTGCGGAATTGCCTCGGGAGTTGGCATCTCCTCGGGAATCTGGAGCATCTCGCCGGTGGGATCCAGGTCCGGATAGATCACGGTTGTCCCGTTGCAGGTAAATTGCTCCGCCCCACCCATAAGCTGCGGGTCGTCGGTCAACTTGATGACGTCTCCCAGGCACCAGTGCATGCGCGAGGCCTCGACCTGCTTGATTCGATCGGCGTCTTCCCGGCTGCGGACGACGTGAGGGGTCATGATTATCAGCAATTCGGCTCGCCGGATCTCCTCCGACTCGTACCGGGCGAGCCATCCCAGCAGCGGAATATCTCCAAGGACCGGGACCTTCCGCTCGACGAAGTCGTGGTCCTTGGTGATGAGGCCGCCCAAGACGACCGTCTGCCCGTCGAGCGCCGCGATGGTCGTCTCGGCCGTGATGATGTTGATCGGGGGAGAGCGCAGAACCTCGCCGGTCACGGAGATCGAGATCGGCGTTCCCTCCGCCTCGGAGCCGAGTTCGGAATTGGTCGCGCTGATGTTCATCACCACCAGCCCGTCCTCGTTGATCCGGGGTGTGACCAGCAAGATAAGTCCGGTGGGCACGTCGACCGTCTGCGTCGATTGCTGGTTGCTGTTGACGATCGTGCCGGTCACGCGAGCGATGCTCTGTCCGACCTGAACCTGAGCCGACTGGTTGTCGAGGGTCATGATCTGCGGTCGGGCAAGTACGTCGAGCCGGCCGCACTGTTTCAGCGCGCGAAGCAGGACCGAGACGTTTCCGCTGGCGGCCGAGAACACGAATCCGCCAAAGCCGAGTTCGGCGCTGGTTCGGCCCAGGCCGAAATGCGATAGGCCCTGGGTGCCGACGGTTCGTTTACCCGCCAGCGATTGGTCGCTTGCCGCGTTGCCAAGGGGTTGGTTGTTGAAGTTGAAGCCCGGGGTGTTGACCAGACTGCCTATGGTGTCGGTAAGCAACTGGCTGCGGTCGAAGAGTACCATGTCTTGGAGCCCCATTTCCACGCCGAGTTCCTCGGTGTCGGAAAGTACCACTTCGGCGATCAGGACCTGGATCACGACCATCGGCGGCTGCTCGTCGAGTCTCTTGATGATACCCTCGATCTCTTCGTAGAACCGCGGAGTGGCACTGACGATCAGGCTGTTGGTAACCGGTTCCGGCACCACGACCACCTCGCGTTCGATCTGCTCGAAGGGGCTTACCAACCCCGGGGCGATCTGCTCCAGTTGACGCTCACTCCGCAGGAGTTCGTTGATCGAGTTGGCCACGTCGGCCGCAGGGGAGTTTTTGAGCTTGAAGACGTGGGTCTCTCGCGCGCGGACGTCGGCGTCGTCGAGCCTCAACAGGATTGCCTCGACGACGCTTAGGTCGCCGATCGAGCCGGAGGCGATCACGCTGTTGCTGCGCACGTCGACCGCGAACCGCAGCGGCACCAACGAGCTTTCGCTCTCAATGGCGGCGGCCAGCATCGAAGCCGGCTGGTCCGCGCCCGCCTGAGTGCCGAAGAGCGTATCGAGCATCTCCAGCAAACCCTCGGCGTCGGCGTTGAGGATCGTGAAGACCTTCACCTGGGCCTCGGTGGCCGGAAGCTCGTCGAGCCGTTCGATCAACGCGGCCAACAGGTCCATGCTGTTCGACGGAGCCGAGACCACCAGGGCGTTGGCCCGGACGTCGGCCGAGATCCGCACGTCGGTAAGGATCCCGGAGCGGAGCAGCCGCTTGCCTTGTGCGTCGACCGTGATGAACCTCAGCGCGGCGGACTTCTGCTCCAAACCCGTTTGCGAGGTGGCTCCCATTAGGCCCTGCGTGGGCCGGCCGGCCGTCGATCCCCCCGGTTGGCCGGAACGAAATCCGGATGTCCCGAATCCCGTCTGCTGCATGCTGATTGCTTCGCGAAGCACCTCGGCCAGGTCCTCGGCCAAGGCGTTGCGTAGCTGAAACACGCGGACATCGTTGACCGCTTTGCCCGTTTCGGTGTCGATCTTGGCGATCAACTCGGCAATCTCCGCCATGTCGCGTGGTCCGGCCTGCACAATTAGTGCGTTCGATCGGTAATCGGCCACGACGTGCACGCGCGTGCCCAGCGCGGTGCGGGGCTCGTCTTCTCGGTCGGTGAAGAACTGCTCGATCGTGTATTGGGCCGTGGTCGCCGAGGCGTGACCCAGAGAGAACACGCGGAACTGAGTGCCGGGAGCCACCGGGCGGTCCAGTTGTTCGATCAACTCGACAACCGTCTGCACCGCTTCCGGACGCCCGATCAGCAACAATGCGTTTGGCTTCGTCAATGCCGTTATGCTTACGCCGCTTTGCCGCGGCTCGTACACCTGCTCGTACAGCGGGCTGATTAGTTCGGCCAGCGCCTGGCACTCGACGTGCTTCAGGTGGTGGATCCGAATGGCGGGCTCGGTCTCGGCACTGAGCTGGTCGATCCGGTTGATGATTTCGACAACCCGGTCGACGTCGCGCTGGTGGCCCTTGATGACCATCACGCCGAGCCCCTCGAGCAACTCGATCTGCACCGGCCCGATCAGACCGCCCGCATCGGCCATCGCTTCGACCGGCGTGTTTCCATCCGGCGTGTTTCCATTCCGTGCCGCGGGCTGGCGCGCCGATTGGCCGGGCGGCTCGTTGGGGTCCCGCAACACCTGGGCAACGGCCGGCGTATCGCGCAGCGGCGTGGCACCGCTGGTCCGGATTGCTTCAATCGCTCGCCGTACGCTCGCCTGACTTGCGCTGTGTAACGATACGGCACGAGTTGTCGGCTCTTCTTCGCGGCGCGGGGCGTCGAGGGAGTGAATTAGTCGAAGGGCCGACTGGATCGCGGGACGCGGACCTCGCAAAGTCGCAATGTTGGTTTGGCGGTTCAGCAACAACTCGACCGCCGAGCCCTGCGAGAGCCCCACCCGGAAACCCTGGATTTCCGCCTCGCTCGAAGGCAACGGCGAGAGTCGATTACCCAACAGGGCGCGGAACTCCGATTCAAGCTGCAATGGCGTGATATTTCGCAGTTGAACGGCGAACGTTTCCGGCGACCGTTCGGCGCCGCCGTCCGGCGACGGATTCGTCGCGGATGCCGGCGCACCGGGGGCCGAAACGCCGGCAACCGGCGGTGGCGGAGTCTGCCGGGCGATGAGCTGCTGGACCGAAGCGGGCGCACGAACAATTATTCGATGGGTGGTCGGATCTGCGACAATCCGCACCTGCTCGTTGCCTTGGTATTGCTGCCGCAGCCGGGCGGCAATCTCCGTCACGTCCCCCTCTAGGTAAGGGTATACCTTCGTCACCAAGGCCGGCTTTTCCCCTGAAGACTGCGCAATTGCCGACGAGGGAAGCTGTTTGGAAATCGCAATGGCCAGACCGGCTATTACGATGCAAACTCCGAGAAAGGCGATGCCGTCGAACCTCTTAACTAGTTTAAGCTTCGACACTTAGGAGATTCCTTCATGGCGGACGGAGCGGATCGATCACTACAGACCTATGCCGGCGCACGGCCCTACCGTTTATACAATACGAATAATCGGCAAAGTCATCCTAAATATCCAATCTTTATGCGCTATGCTACGAGTGATAGCACTGAGAAGCGGTTGATATTTCGGACTACTGCGATCATCCACCAACCACCCGCAAACTCAATTGGCATGAGTAATACCGCTCTCACGGCTTACGCCGCCGCCGACACAAGAAGGCCGCGCCCAGCAGGCCGAGTGCGGCGAGGATGAGGGTAGAAGGCTCGGGCACGACCGTCAGCGTGCCGGTGCCGGACGTGCCTACGTACAGGTGGTCGACAGCGGTGAGTTGCTTGCCAGCGTCTATCGTCAGCGATGAGCCGAAGGGCCCGGTGCTGGTGACGAACAGGTCTGTGTACAGGCAGTATCGGAACAAAAAACTTCCAAGCGTCTGCACTTGCGCGCGGGCCCTTGGCAGCTTCTTCGCGTTTCGCATTGTCTGTTCGGCACGTTAGCGTCACTTCATCGCGACACGCCAGTGTTGCAGATTTCATGATAGACTATCCTCTTAGTATAACGGCTGCCGAAAGAAATACCGGCAAATATGCCGGATATCGTCCAGGAAAAAGACCACCCGCTTGCGGATCGTGCGTTCCAGTGTCTTGGGCACCTCCACGTTCTCGGTCCACTTCCCGGCTGCTTTGGCGATGGCACCCAGAATACGTCTTTTTGGAACTTGCCATGCCTGCTGAACTCCTCCAACAAGCCGCAGAATTGCCCGGCGGACGGCCCCGGGAAGCATCGGCCACGCCTTGACGGCCAGGGCAAGATCAGGCTACGCTGTGATTTCTATGTCACGGTCGTGACAAGGAGTCGCGCAGACCCCTTGATATTCCCGGGTGGAGCGGCCGTCTTGTAAACCGCTGAGGGTGCAAATCCACCGGGGGTTCGAATCCCTCCCCATCCGCCATAGGGGCCCAGCGACTTTCGGTGGATCTTCAGCGCGGGTTCCACACCCTACACTACGCTGGAAATTCTTCACGCGACGCCAACGGCCGTGCCGAGAACGTGGACCATGATCCAGCGGAAAACGATGCTGTTTCGCTTCTGCCTGTACGGGTTCCTCAAGAACCAACAGTACTACGACCCGTTCTTGATCCTCGCCTTTCGCCAGAAGGGGCTTTCGTTCGGGATGATCGGCCTGCTGATCGGGTTTCGGGCAGTCTGCGTCAATCTGACGGAGATCCCCGCCGGCGCGGTCGCCGATGTGATGGGCAGGCGGCGGTCGATGATCCTCTCGTTTCTCGCCTACATCGCGTCGTTCGCCATCTTCGGCCTCTGCAATCCGCTCTGGACCCTTTTCGGGGCGATGTTGCTCTTCTCGATCGCAGAAGCGTTCAGGACCGGAACGCACAAGGCGATGATACTAGACTGGCTGCAACGACAGGATCGACTGTCGGAAATGACCGCCGTGTACGGACGAACGAGATCGTGGAGCAAGCTCGGATCGGCCGCCGCCGTTGTCATCGCGACCGGACTGGTCTTCTACACCAAACAATACTCGAGCGTGTTCCTCTTCTGCATTATTCCGTACGCGCTGAACATCGTGAACTTCTTGGGCTACCCGGCGTATCTCGACGGCCCGCAACGAAGCGATAAACGATCGGGCAGTGTCCTGCGGACGCTGGTTTCGAGCGTTTCGCAGAGTTGGCGATGCCGCCCCTTGCGACGACTGCTGGCCGAGTCGATGGGCTACGAGGGGTTGTTTCAGTCGAGCAAGGACTACATCCAGCCGGTGATCAAAACAGGCTGTCTGTCGCTGCCGCTGATGCTGGTCCTCGGAGAACGTTTCGCGCTGGGCGAATCGCAGCGCGTGGCCATCGGCGTGGGCGCGATATACTTCGTGCTGCACTTGCTCGGCAGCGCCGCGTCGCGCGGAGCGGGCCGGTTCGCCAAGACTTTCGGCGGTGAAGACCGTTCTGCCCGAGTGCTTTGGCGCGTGGATCTGCTGATCTTTGCCGTGATGGCCGCCGGAATCCTGGCGGGGCTCTCCGCGCCGGTTATCGTGGCGTTCGTGTTGATGGCCGTGTTTCAGAACTTCTGGCGGCCGATCCTAGTCAGCCGCGTCGCATCTCATGCCGATTCCGCGCGGACGGCCACCGTATTGAGTATCGAGTCGCAGGCGAAGAGCCTCTTCATTGCGATCATCGCGCCGTTGTTGGGATGGTCGGTCGACCTGGTCGCGTCGTACGATCCGACTCTGCGGTTCATGCCGATAGCCGTACTGGGGTTGGCCGTCTCGGTGTCGATGTTGCTGAGCGGCAGTGGCACCCGGCCGGCTTGTCGAGCATAGTGGGTGGAGGTAGAATGCCCTTCCATGGAACACAACCATAGGGAAACCGTCCTCTCGCGTCGCTTAATGCTCTAAAAATGGACTCCCATGTCTCGCATCTTCCAGGAACTGTTGGCCGGCGACCGCGTTCTCCGCGTGTTTTCGGTCAGTCGGATAGTACATCCGGTCATTTTCGACACCTTCGGCTTTGCCGGCGGCTGGGACGGACTGTGGCTCGACCAGGAACACGGCGGAATGACGATCCCGCAGGTGCGGGCGGCCTCGGCGTTTGCCCGGGCCAACAACATGGGCATGTTTGTGCGGATGTCCACGGCCGGCGGCTACGCCCTGGCCACGCAGAACCTGGAGGCGGGAGCCGACGGCGTGATGGCCGCCCAGATCCGCTCGGCCGACGATGCCCAGCAGTTCGTCCGCTGGTGCAAGTACGGGCCGCGCGGCAGCCGGGGCGTCAACAGCAGCGGGTTCGATTCGCAATACACGCACAAACCGCTGCCGCAGCTCGTTCGCGACGCCAACCGGGAGAATTTCGTGGCCGTGCAGATCGAAACGCTCGAAGCCGTCGACGCGGTCGACGATATCGCGGCCATCGACGGCGTCGACCATCTGTTCCTCGGCCCGGGCGACATGTCGCAGGCGCTGGGCCACACGGGCGAAGTGAATCACGCCAAGGTTTGGGAGGTGATCGACGCCATATCGGCCGCCTGCCGCCGTCACGGCAAGACCTGGGGGACCGTACCGGCGGGGCTCGACTACGCCAAGCGGTGCGTCGAGAAGGGATGCCGACTGCTGACGCTCGGAAACGAGACGCTGGCCGTTCGACGCGGGGTCGACGCGATGAAGGATGCCTGCGCGGAACTTTTCTAGCGGTAGGGAGTAGCGGGAGTCCTTTCTGAAAAACGACTCCCGACCCCTTTTTATTTCCCGGTACCTCTACCGTTTCCTCCGCCGTCCGCGGCCCAAGAGCCCCAGCAGGCCGAGCAGGCCGAGGGCGGACAGGCAGAGGGTGGAGGGTTCGGGAACGGTGAGCATGTCGACCATGTTCAAGAAAATTCGCTCCCCGATTGGGTTCAGGTTGTACGCACCCTTGGGGTCATTATCGTCGAATCCGCCGCCGAAAAACACTCGACGACCGCCTGGCGTCTGACCGCTTCCCGGGTAGTACTCGGTGCCAGGCTCCCACAACACAATCAGCGCTTCGCCCGTGCTTCCCGCCGGTGACGCGAGGACCGTCCCGTTATTCGTTCCGGCGATATTAACGCTTGGCACATTCGGTGTGTCGATATAATCCACGTTGTCGCTGCCATCGAGCGTCACCCCGGCAAAGATCTGGTGGCCGGGCACATCCGCGTGCAGGTCAGCCGCAGTGCCGGGGGTATCGGTGTTGTTCACCCACTTGAAGCGGCTGCTGCGGGCGAGGTACTGGTTTAACATGATCAGAGGCGTGGTAATCGCGTTCCAATCGGCCACCTCTGTACCTTGGGTATAGTTCCCACTGTTCGCGTCACGGCTGAAGATCACCAGATCCGCGGCTTCCATGGTCGCGATTTTTCCGGCATCCAGAACGCTCATGTTCGCCCGAGTGACGTCATGGCCTTCCGCGGTAAGCAGGTCGGTCCATCCAATATCGTCCGGGCTCGGCGCCGCAGCGCCATCCGTATTTTCGGTATTCCAAAGGATCGTTGCGGCATTCGTGGCAGCGCTAATGGCCAACAGAGCAATCACTGCGCATGTCATCAAGAGGTGTCTCATCTTAAGGACTCCCGTTCGTGCGGTCGCGAAATCACTACAACTACTATACTCTGTCTATGCTAGCTGAATACCCCCGTGTTGTAAGGCTTTTAGTGGCATATATTTGAGATCCGGTCAAGAAAATCCCCCCCTCTCAGTCGCGGACGCCGGATTGATTCTACCCCGCAAACCTTCGTTATTTGTCGCAAGTCCTTGCTGTAACGTAAGTTATGGGGAACGAAAAGGGGTTAGAACTGTTTTCTAGGCAACAAATAGTTCTGACCCCTTTTCTTCTCGATCTCAGCCTCCGAGAACGCATCCGGCTGCTCGACGCCGAGCATTTCCAGAGCGTTGCGAGCGGCCCGAGTGACGGCGGGATGCCTGCTCTTGAGGAGAACTCGAACCTCGTCCTCGAACTCTTTCAGGCCCAAGTAGCCGATCATGTTCGCGGCATAGCTGTGCGTATTCCCGTCATCGGGCTCACGGAGCATTTTGAAAATGACCCAGGCCATCGGCTTCAGGTCGAGATCGTCGGGGCCGGGAGGCTTGATAACGACCCTTCCAGGCTGGGACATGTCACGCCGTTTCAGTTCGTGCGAGCTAACGACGTTCAGCAGAGACAACCCAGCGTAAATTCGGACATGGCGATCCTCGGAATCCACGAATTGGACAATCCAGGGGATGACCTCAACTTCGCCGGTTGCCGCGAGGGTCTTGATCGCCGCAATTTGTTCCTTTGGGTCCGTAGAGTCGAGCTTCTGAACGGCCTTCGGGTAGTCCCCGGCGACCCGCTTGTGGTCGAGGGATTGGATGAAGGCATCGTACTTCTGCTTGAGGGTTTGTTCGTCGGGCGGCGGGGCTGCTGCCGCCACCACCGCAAGCATAAGGAATACGACGCCCACACGCACAAATCGTCCGGTCATGTCATTTCTCCTTTGTGTTCGTTGAAGCCGGTTCCAACAACCGACATTCTAGCAGGACAAATCGCTCCGACCGTAACTTGTTTGTAACAAGGCCTAATTCCAGGGCAAGAGCCTCACGCCCCCGAAGGTGGAGACTTGGCTACTCTTTGACGCAGATAGCGTAGCGGAAGTTCCTGGGGAGCAGAAAAGGAGTCAGAACTATTAAATGCCTAGAAAACAGTTCTGACCCCTTTATGTTTGTGTTCCAATGTTTTGTACAAGAAAACGGGTTGACTTCAGATCGTCGATGGTGTACACTAGTATCGTATGGTTATTCGTTGGGTTATTCGACGATAACCGGCGTTCGGGTCCAGCGGCTCGAAGGCGGCGGAGCGTTTGCGCTGCGGCCCGCACTGGATGCCCGCCGTTCGACCGTGATTGGCGCCAAAAACGGGTTGACTTCGGCTTCTCGTTTCGGCGCGTTGTCCATCATGGCGATACGCTGGGTGTTCTTTGAAAACCCAATCCAATTGCCTGTCCAAGGTGTTCTTAAGGGTGGCACGGTTGGCTTGTCCAACCGTGTTGTCGGCACCGCTGGGCAAGCCGGCAGTGGCACCGAACGCCGGCTATCACTCGTTCTCCGGCCGGTAAATGGGTGTCTGTTCAGCCGAGTGGCGAAGAAAGTACGTCAGCCTTTCCAGGCTGACCCAACGTTGCAGTGTCAGGCTGGAAAGCCTGACGTACGCCATTTGGCCGAAGTGTTACGTAAAAGGGTATTTTGCACGGGGTGACGCAATGCCGCGCAAAATTGCTCCGTGGCCGGTGCGGCGAGGTATAAATCGCGATAATCGCCTATACGTTCGGTGAAAACCTGCGAAGGCCCGGCGGAAACGTACGTCGGGGGGTGTGCGTGCAAAACTCGACAGATTGGCGCCACGATTGGCATGTCCAACCGTGTCTTCGGCACCGCTAGACAAGTCAGCAGTGGCAGCCGAGCTGTGAACTCGATATGGACAGACCACTAGAAGTACGACTGCAAAGTACCCCGCCGCCGGACGTCGAGCGTGGCGCAGTGGAACGCGCCGCCGTAGATGAAGTAGTTCGTGAACGGGCAGGGGATCGTCTCGAAGCCCCAGTCGGTGAGCAACTCGATGAGTGGCTCTTGGCTGGCTTCCACAACTATGCGCTTCTCGTCGAGCATGAACACGTTCATGCTCAGCCACGCACTGCTGAGGTCGACCACCTGCGTGGGGTTGGAGACCGGCGGCGGTGCGTCGCGCAACTCCCATTGCTTGAAGATGTCGGGAAGCTTGTCGCGGTCGAGAAACTCCGGGTTGATCAGGGCCTTGCCGGGCGCCAAGGGGACCAGCGTGGTGTCGATGTGCATCGGCTGGCGACAGCGGGACTCGATCACGTGAATCGTGTAGTCATCGCCCAGGTGCCGGCGGAGCCACTCCAGCCCGAACTCGTTGGTCACGTTGCTGCGGATGGCGAAGATGTCGCGACCGCAACGCGTGAAGTCGGCGGCGTCGAAGGTGAGTTCCGATTCGTTGACCGCGTAGCAGATCGGCTGGCCGTTCTCGGGTACCTGGTAGTCTTCGTTGTAGAGCGAATCGGCAAGTTGCGGTTTTGGTGCCGCCGTCCAACGGGCACCGGCCCGGAAGTACTCGTGCAGAAGCGTGCGATAGGCGTGTACCTCGAAGTATCGGCTGCGCCAGGCCATGGGGGTCTCGATAATCTCCTCTCCGATCACCAGCAACCCGTCACGAGGGTTGGCGATGTTGTATCCACTTTCGCAACTCCAGTCGGGCGAGGAGAACGAACCGGTCTGCGGCATCGGATCCGGACGCCTCACGGTCACGCCCTCCGACTCCAGGATGTTGACGAACTGTTCGACGTCGCCTCCCGCGGCCTCGACAAACGCCGGCGGAGCCGCCTTGCCCGAGAACATCTTCAGCACGTCCCACGAATGCTGTGGCGTGGTCGACTGGAGGGTCACGTGCCAGGGGGGGACGGCGGCCCCTTCGACGCGGCCGACAATGACCTCCTCGAGCGGATCCCACTCGTTGTGAGAACAGACGACCGGTCGGGATGTATCAGGTCGCGGAGTTGCATCCTGTGCCATAATCTTCCTTTCTGCCAAAAAAAGAGACGCGTGACCCTGCCGAAAAAGGAGCCGACAAGCGGCCGACAACCAATGATCTTAGCACAGTCGTCGGTTTACGTCAGCCCCCAAGGGGCGAAGCCGCGACCAAAGGAGGGTTCAGGATAGTCGTGGTTCGCTCCGCGAACCAGCGTTTGTTCGCGGAGAGGTTGTGAATCAAGGTGTACGATGGGCCTCCGAGCCCGTCGGAAAGCTAGAAATGCTCTGGATTCGACGGGCTCGGAGGCCCCTCGTACAAGGCCGCTTCTCTCAGGCAAAGTGTGCCCAGAGGCAAACGACCGTGACAACGACCAGTATCGATAGGGCCGCATGGATCCAGACCCAGGTTCTGTCGACCCCGGCCGACATCGAATCGGGCGAGAACGTCAGGTCCGCGATCTGCCCGGCATCCGGCTTCTTGGTCACCAGCGAAACCACGATCATCAGGGCGAGGCAGAAGAAGAACATGATTGCGCTGTAGTTCAGGAACGCGCAGCCGGTGAGCATATTCAGCGGCCCGAAATCGCCGTACCCGTTGGCGGTGAGCACGTCGGCGGCAAACCGCAGCGCGCCCAGTACGCTACCGACGATCATCGTGGCCAGGGCGGCGTTGCCGGTTGCGCGGCGCCAGAAGACGCCGAGGAGAAACACGGCCGCGATCGGTGCCCCCACGTATGCCTGGATGCTTTGCAGATAGAGATAAAGCTGGTCGGAAAGGAGCCGTATCATGGGAATCCAGACGAGAGAAATCACGACGATCGCCGCGGTTACCAGGCGTCCGACGCGTACGAGTTGCCTTTCCGGTGCGTCGGGTTTGAACTTCTTGTAGACGTCCATGGTCACCAGCGTCGAGCAGGAATTGAACACCGCGCTGAGCGACGACATCAACGCCGCCAGCAGCGCGGCGATCATCAGCCCGGCCGCCCCGCGCGGCAGCAGGTTCGTCACGATCAGCGGATACGCCATGTCGGGGTCTTTGGCGATTTCCGCCGGCCACAATGCGTGGGCGATCAGCCCGGGCAGCACGAAGATGAACACCGGTATGATCTTCAGCCAGGCGGCCAATATCGCGCCACCCCGGGAGTGCGCAAGGTTCTTCGCGCCCAGCGCGCGCTGAACGATGACCTGGTCGCTGCACCAATACCAGACACCGAGGATGAAGATCCCGATCGTCGTGCCGGTCCACGGATAGTCGGGATGGTCGGCCGGCTTGATCATGTGGAAGAAATCTTCCGGCAGCGCTGTTTTCAGCCCTTCAAAACCGCCAACCTTGTCGAGTCCGATGAGCGTCAACAGGAGCGACCCGCCGATGAGGATGAACGTCTGGATCACCTCGGTATAGATGACCGCCGACAGTCCTCCGGCAATGGTGTAGATTCCCGTGGCGATCACGAGCACAACCGCAGAGACGTGCACCGGCCAGCCGATGACCGCCTTGATCAGAATGGCTCCCGCGAAAAGCGAGACCGAGATCTTGGTAAACACGTACGCGGCAATCGAAATCGTGGTGAGTGTCCAGCGACACCCCGGATTGAAGCGTCTTTCGAGGAACTCGGGCATAGTGTAGACGTTGCTGCGCAGGTAGTGGGGGAGAAACACCCAGGCCAGCACCATAATGCAGAAGATGGCGGCCCATTCGAAGGCACCCACCGCCAAACCTCCGGCGGCCCCGGCTCCGGCCAATCCGATCAGGTGTTCGCTGCCAATATTCGACGCGAAGACGGATGCGCCGATCGCGAACCAGAATACGTTGCGTCCGGCAAGGAAATAGTCCCTCGAAGTTCTCTCCCGCCTGGCGAAGTAGAATCCGATCGAGAACACCGCGGCGAAATAGACGGCGATCGTTGCCCAGTCGATTATGGTTAGAGTCATTCGCCACCCTTCATTCTGTAATCACGCGGTCTGGCTGACATCCTTGCCAACTCGTAGGGTGGGTACTCTGCACCCACGCGTCTTTCCGTGACTGCAAGAAGAGCCATGATAACAGACATCAATGCCTTGCTTAAGGGCGGGTGGGCGGCCGCGAAAGATGGAGGATTGTGCTATCCGACGCCTACCGGGACCTTCAGCCGCTGAAGCAACTCTAGCACCCGACTCCAGTCACCCATCGTAGGACAGGATAGAATCCCGTCGTACGAGACGGAATCCTGTCCCACGATAAGAGACTCTTAGGCAAAGTACTCGACCGCGTTGGCAAAGACTCGCCGTCCGTCGCCGTCGCCGGCCTCGCCGCGTGTCCAGCGGGGATGATGCGTGGGGTCGATGTGGCGTTCGGGATGCGGCATCAACCCCAGCACTCGCCCGGTGTCGTCGCAAATGCCCGCCACGTTGCGCAGCGAACCGTTGGGGTTGTCGGGATATGGAACCGCGTCCGAGTTGCCCGCCGAGTCGCCCGCCGGGTTGCCGTCCAGCGGCAGGTAGCACAGAACGAGTTGGCCGCCGGTCTCCAACTCGGCCAACACCTGTTCGTCGCGGGTTACGAACCTCCCCTCGGCGTGCGCGACCGGCAGGTACATCGAGTCGATCCCGTCGAGCAGGACGCACTTGCTTCCACGTACCTCGAGCCTCACCCAACGGTCCTCGAATTTTCCGGAATCGTTCCAGGTGAGCGTGGCCGCCAGTCCGTTCGTCGACCGGCCGTCCAACAACACGCCCGACTTCATCAACACCTGAAACCCGTTGCAGATACCGAGGATGAGCTTTCCGGCGTCCTTGAACTCGGCCATCCGCTGGGCCAGGTGATGCCGAATTTGGTTGCCGAGGATCCGCCCGGCGGCCACGTCGTCGCCATAGCTGAACCCGCCGGGGATGCAAAGGACCTGGAAATCCTCGAACAGGCCGGGGTCCTCGAGGAGCCGGTTGATGTGCAAGACTTCGGTCTTACCGCCGGCCTGCTCGAAGGCAAACGCGGTCTCCTGGTCACAGTTGGTGCCGGGGGCCCGGAGTATGAGGATGTTGGGTCGGGGCATTGTAGTGGTTAGTGGATAGTGGTTAGTGGATAGTGGTTAGTGGTTAGTGTTAAGCACCCGACGGACGATTTCACTTCTCCGCGATGTAATCTCCAGTTTGTCGAGAACTCACCATCGCAACGGCTTCTGCCACGCTTCCTTTAGAGTCTCCAAATCGGCATTGATGACCGTCGAACCGTCGATGTCGGTGATTTCCAGCTTGCCCGAGTCTACTACGTTGCCCACCATCGACAGCGGCACTTGTTCCAGCAGGTCTTGAAACGCCTCGACGTTCTCTTCTCGCACTTCGATCAGGAAGCGTGTGTTCGACTCGCCAAACAGCAGTGCCGCGGTGGGCATGACGTCGGCGGGGTCCTCCATGGGATAGGGCACGTGATCGAGCATGATCCTTGCCCCCAGCCCTCCGGCGAAGGCCATTTCCGCGGCAGCGGCGGCCAGCCCTCCTTCGCTCAGATCGTGGCACGCGCGGACCAGTCCGGCGGCGATGACCTCGTGTACTGCCGCGTAGATATCCTTTGCCAACTCGGCATTGAGCCGGGGCACCTGGCCACCCTCGAGCGACTCGACCAGGTTGAAATGCGAGCCGCCCAACTCGTTGTCGGTCAGCCCGACGATGTACAGATAGTTCCCCGACTCTTTCAGGTCCATCGTCACGCAGGTTGCGACGTCGTCGACCATGCCCATCGCGCTGATCAGCAGCGACGGCGGAATGGCGATCGGCTGCTCCGCGCCCTCGGGCCGGAACTCGTTGTTGAGGCTGTCTTTTCCGCTGATGAACGGCGTGCCCAGCACGGTGGCCACGTCATGGCAGGCCAGGGCGGCGCGGACCAACGAGCCGAGCGTCTCGGGGCGATCGGTGGTTCCCCAGCAGAAGTTGTCGAGAATGGCGATTCGGCTTGGGTCGGCCCCCACGGCCACGCAGTTGCGGACCGCCTCGTCGATCGCGCTGGCGGCCATGTGGTACGTGTCGAGATCTCCGTAGCGGGGGTTCATGCCGCACGAGACGGCGATCCCCCGGCGCGAATCGAGCAGGGGGCGCAGCACGGCGGCGTCGCCGGGACCGTCGTTTGTTACGCCGACCAGCGGCTTGACTACGCTGCCGCCCTGCACCTCGTGGTCGTACTGGCGAATGACCCATTCCTTGCTGCACACGTTGAGCGAGCCGAGAATCTTCAGCAGCGATTCGGTGCAGCCCTCGTCGCGCGGCCGCGGAAACTGTTGCTCGACCGGGGGCGGTGGGGCATAGACGGCGTCGCGCACAACCGGCGGGCGGCCGCCGTGCAGGAAGTCCATCGCCAGATCGGCTACCTGGTGGCCGTTGTATTTCAGGACCAGACGCCCGGTGGGAACAAATTCGCCGATCACCGTGGCCTCGACGCCTTCCGACTCGCACAGGGCGAGCAGTTCGTCCCATTTTTCCGCCGGCACGGAGAGAGTCATTCGCTCCTGAGCTTCGGAGATCCAGATCTCGGTATAGGAGAGCCCTTCGTATTTCAGCGGGACGCGCTCGAGGTGGACTTCGGCGCCGATCTTCTCGCCCATCTCGCCCACGGCACTGGAAAACCCTCCCGCACCGCAATCGGTCACGGCGTTGTAGAGCCCCCGATCTCGGGCGACAATCAGCACGTCGAGCATCATCTTTTCGGTAATGGCGTTTCCGATCTGCACGGCACCGCCGGAGAGGGTTTCGCTTTCGCTGGTCAGTTCGGCGGAACTGAACGTGGCGCCGTGGATCCCGTCGCGTCCGGTCCGTCCGCCGAGGGCCACGACCAGATCGCCCGGCTTGGGTTCCTTGAACGACATATCGTGGGGGATCAGCCCCACGTTGCCGCAGTAGACCAACGGGTTGCCCAGGTATCGGGGATCGAAGTACAGCGCCCCGTTGACCGTGGGGATACCCATCCGGTTGCCGTAATCGCGCACGCCGGCGACGACGCCCTGCATGACTCGCCGCGGATGCAGCACGCCGGGCGGCAGTTCTTCGGCGGGTGTTTCCGGCGGGGCAAAACAGAAGACGTCGGTGTTGCAGATCGGCTTGGCCCCCATGCCGGTGCCCATCGGGTCGCGAATCACACCGCCGATGCCCGTGTTGGCCCCGCCGTAAGGCTCCAAGGCCGAGGGGTGATTGTGCGTCTCGACTTTGAACACGACGTTGTAGTTTTCGTCGAAACGAACCACGCCGGCGTTGTCCTCGAAGACGCTGACGCACCAGTCATCGTCGCCGGCGCGTTGGCGGATCTCTACCGTGGCGGCAAAGATCGTCTCGCGCAGCATGTTCTCGAAACGCCGCTCGCCGTGCTCGTCCTCGTAGCGGATCCGTCCGGCCAGCGTCTTATGGCTGCAGTGTTCGCTCCAGGTTTGAGCGATCGTTTCCAACTCGACGTCGGTCGGGTCGCGATCGAGCGACTCGAAATACGCCCGGATCGTTTGCATCTCGGTAAGCGAAAGATAAAGCTGCCCCTCCAGGGCCAATCGCTCCAGTGCGGCGTCGTCCATCTCGCGAATTGCAGCGGTCAGCAGCCGGAAATCGTAGGGCGAGCCGACTTCAAGATGCGCAAACTGCAACGGGCCGGCGATCACCTGCTCGATGGCGTCGTTGGCGAGGATCTTCGTACACAACAGCTCGATCCGATCGGCCGGCAGCGATCTGATCCAATACTTCCGCAACGTGCGAACGGATTGTGCCTCGATGCCGAAATCGGCGATGGCGGCCAACGCGCTCTGGGCCACCGGATCCATTACCCCCGGCTTGGGGACCACGTGGATCACTTGTGTGTGTCCGGCGGGCGCCTGGCTGAGCGCATCGTCGCCGACCCGGGCGATCACCGTTCGCTCGACGACCTGGTCGGCCAGCAACTCGCCGGCGAGTTGCGCAATCTGCGCCCGGTCGAGTTCGCCTTGGATCAAATACCCCCGGGCGGAGCAGACGGTCAGGTCGCCGGCGAGTGCCAGGTCGGCGGCGGAGGCTGCCACTTGTCGGGCGAAAAGGTCCGGCTGTCCTTCGGCCGGATAGATGTCAACTTCCCAGAGCATCGCGATTCTTCTTTGCCGTGTTGAGGAACTGTTTCAAAGCGTCTTCGTCGTCGTCGCGGATGGCGGCGTGCAACGCGGCCAGCTTCGCGCCGTACTGCTCCAACGCAGTCAGCATGTGGTCGCGATTGAGGCCGATGATCTGCATCCAAAGCTCGGGATCGGCCGCCGCCAACCGCGAGGTATCATGCATGCCGGTGCCGCAGAAACGGAAATACTTCTCCGGCAGGGTCGCCGCCAGCGCCGAAGCCGCCATGTGCGGCAGATGGCTGGTCATGGCCAACACCCGATCGTGCTCGTCGGCCGGCATCTTCACCACCACCGATCCCAGGGCCTGCCAGAAATCGGAGACCAGGTCGTAGTCTTCCGCCTTGGTGTTTCGGGTTGGCGTGAGCACAGCCATTCGGCCGTCGAACAGTTCGGCATCGGCGTGGCTGGCCCCGGTTTTCTCGCTTCCGGCCAGGGGATGGCTGCCCAAGAATCGGCATCCTCGCGGCAGTTGGTCGTCGAGTTCCGCGACGATCGTCTTCTTGGCGCTGCCCACGTCGGTAATCAGCGTACCTTCCGGCGCGTGCTGGGCAACGGCTCGCACGTGACGGACAATCTGGCCCACGGGCGTGCAAACGACTACCAACTGGGCGTCGGCCACTCCCTTCGACAGGTCGATCGTGGTGTTGGTGACCGCCCCTACCCGTCGGGCCGAACGCAAACTGACCTGCGTACGGCCGATTCCGGTGATCTTATTGGCCAGATTGAGCTTCTTCAGCGTCAGGCCGATCGATCCGCCGATAAGCCCGACACCGACGATGGCAACGTTTTCGAGTCTGTTCATGGCATTTCCAGCAAACCGGCACCAGTTGAAGATGCACATTGTAGCAACGGCCGGACGTTTGTGGCAGGGGTCCCGAACGACGGGGGGAGGTTAGGGATTAGGGGTTGGGGGTTGGGGTGGGCATGGGTAACTCGTTTAGCGGGGCAGCGTCGCTGCCCCGCTAAACGACCTCCCTACACCCAATCCCCAACTCCCAATCCCCGACCCCCAACCCCCAATCCCCCGGCCCCCCACCTCTCGGCCCTTTTGATAACGGCCCTGCTGCGTTATGCTACGGCATAAGCCATTGGTGCGTTAGTAACTCTTGCCCGACTAAATTGGAAAGGTCTCGTAGATGACGATTGATCCACAAGGTTTTCGCGATGTCGACCCCGGCCAACGCGTGCTGATGGGCCCGGGGCCGAGCGACGTTCCGCCCCGCGTGTTGCAGGCCTTGGCGGCCCCCTGTATTGGCCACCTCGACCCGGCCTTCATCTCCATAATGGACCAGACCCAGCAATTGCTGCGGTACCTCTTTCAGACCGACAATCAATTGACGATCCCCGTCTCGGGTACCGGCAGCGCCGGCATGGAGACCTGTATGGTCAACCTGGTCGAGCCCGGCGACGAAGTGGTGGTTTGCGTCAACGGTGTCTTCGGCACGCGGATGTCGGACATTGTCGGCCGCATCGGCGGGCAGTTGATCCGCGTGGACGCGCCGTGGGGCAACACCATCGATCCGCAGGCGGTCCGCGATGCCGTGAAGGGCAAGAGCCCCAAGGTGCTGGCCGTCGTACACGCCGAGACCTCCACCGGCGTCTGCCAGCCGCTGGAGGAGTTGGCCGCCATTGCCCACGATGCCGGGGCACTGTTCCTGGTCGACGCGGTCACCTCGCTGGGTGGAATAGACGTGTCCATCGATCGGATCGGGATCGACGCCGTCTACAGCGGCACGCAGAAGTGCATATCCTGTCCGCCGGGTCTCGCGCCCATCTCGTTTGGCCCGGCCGCCGTCGAGGCCATGGAACGGCGCGGCAAGCCGGTGGTCAGTTGGTATCTCGACATGAACATGGTTCGCAACTACTGGGGTGGCCGCCGGGCCTATCACCACACGGCCCCAACCAACATGATCTATGCCCTGCGCGAGGCCCTGCGTATTATCGCCGAAGAAGGGCTCCCCGAGCGACACGCCAGGCACCGTCTTCACCACCGGGCGCTGGTGGCCGGCATCGAGGCCATGGGCCTTTCGATGGTCGTGGCGGAAAACGATCGGTTGCCGATGCTCAATACGATCAACATCCCCAAGGGCGTCGACGACGCCACGGTCCGCCGCGCGCTGCTGAACGATTTCCGCATCGAGATCGGCGGCGGACTGGGAGATTTCGCCGGCAAGGCGTGGCGCGTCGGATTGATGGGACACGCCTCTCGCCGCAAAAACGTGGTGTTGTTCCTTTCTGCGCTGCAAACGATACTCAAAGAAGAAGGCGCGGCCGTCACGCCGGGTGCGTTGGAAGCAGCGGCCGCCGTTTACGACAAAGCATGATAGTTCGGTAGATGTGGATCGTGGTAGTCGTTGTTCGCTCCGCGAACAAACGCTGGTCTGCGGAGAGGTTGTGAATCAATGTGTACGATGGGCCTCCGAGCCCGTCGGAAAGTTGGAAATGCTTTAGATTCGACGGGCTTGCATGCCCATCGTACAAGCTATTTCCGAACGGTTCACAACCTCGGAGCGGGACCACTACACAAAACGCTTGTTCGCGGAGCGAACAACGACTATGGGAGCGGTGAACATGATCGATGCGGACCTGCTGCGACGGTTGAACCAAATTGTCGGCCGACAACACGTCTCCGCCGGCCGTGCCGACGCTGAGGTCTATTCCTACGACGCCTCGTTGGCCGTCGCCGCACCCGATGCCGTGGTGTTTCCGGCCGACACGCGACAGACGGCCGACGTGGTTCGGGCTGCAACCCGGGCCCGCGTCCCCTATGTACCGCGAGGCTTCGGCACGAACCTCTCCGGCGGAAGCGTCGCCCGCCGCGGCGGGCTCGTGGTGGGGCTCTCGCGCCTCAACCGTGTGCTCGAAGTCAACCCAGCGGGCCGCTACGCCGTTGTCCAATCGGGCGTGACCAACCTGGAACTGCAAGAGACGCTGGCCCCGGCCGGGTTGTTCTATGCGCCCGACCCGGCCAGCCAGAAGGTCGCCACGCTGGGCGGAAACGTGGGGGAGAACTCCGGCGGGCCGCACTGCCTGAAATACGGAGTCACGAGTAACCACGTCTTGGGCCTGACGGTGGTTCTGCCCGGCGGCGAGATAGTCCAAGCCGGCGGCCCCGCGCTCGATCCGCCCGGCTACGACCTGCGCGGCGTGCTGATCGGCAGCGAAGGCACACTGGGTATCGTCACCGAGTTGGTCTTGCGGATCTTGCCCTCTCCCGAGGCGGTTATCACGATGCTGGCCGTTTACGACGACCATGGCGCCGCGGCCCGATCCGTCTCGGCGGTGATTGCCGCCGGGATCGTTCCCGCCACGCTGGAAATGATGGACTCCACCGTAATTCGGGCGGTCGAAGACAGCAAGCCGTGTGGATACCCGCGAGACGCCGCCGCCGTGCTGATCGTCGAGGTCGATGGCCCCGTGGCCGGACTGAAACATCAGGCCGAGCAGATACGATGGATTTGCATGAGCAACGGATGCCGCGAAGTCCGCGAGGCGAAGGACGCGGCCCAACGCAACTTGTTGTGGTCGGGCCGCCGGGGGGCTTTCGGCGCTATCGCCCGGCTGGCACCGAGCTTCCTCGTGGCCGATTGCACCGTGCCGCGGACCGAACTGCCCAAAGCCCTGGCCCAGGTCGCCGCCATCGCCGAGCGGCATCGGCTCGCGCACGGCAACGTCTTCCACGCGGGCGATGGGAACCTCCACCCGCTGCTGCTGTTCGATTCCCGCAATCCGGAGCAAGTAACGCGGGTCCACCAGGCCGGCGACGAGATCATGCGGGCGTGCGTAGACCTGGGCGGCACCATCAGCGGCGAACACGGCGTTGGGATGGAGAAGATCGAGGCCATGCGAATGATCTTCTCCGACCACGAACTGGATTTCCAGCGTGCCCTGCGCCGTGCGTTCGATCCCGACGATCTGCTCAACCCGGGGAAGATTACGCCGCCGGACGATGGGGCTGCCGGGGTTGGCTTGGCGGGGCAGGCGGCGGGGTTCAGGGTTCAGGGTCCAGGACTTCAGGACGAACTAACACCGGTCGACGTGGCCGAGGCCTGCGACATTGTACGCCGCGCGTGCCGAGACGGCGTCGTTCTGCTGCCAGTCGGCGGCGGGTCGCAACTTGATTCGGGCGTCGATTCCACGCCCCGGCCCGTTCTGCTGCGAAGCACCGGGCTCTGCTCCACGATCGAGTACGATCCCGCCAACCAGGTAATCGCGGCCGGCTCCGGCACGTCGTTGGCCGTGCTCGGCGAGGTCCTGGCCGAGCACGGCCAATGGCTGCCCGTTCGTCCGCCGGGCGGTGGGCACCGCACGTTGGGTGGGCTCACGGCCTCGGGCTCATCCGGCCCCGCACGATTACGCTATGGTACGCCGCGCGACCTTCTGCTGGGCTTGAAGTTCGTCTCCGGCACGGGCGAACCGATCGCGGCGGGGGGCCGCGTGGTCAAGAACGTCGCCGGATACGACCTGACTCGGCTTATGACGGGCTCGGCGGGCACGCTCGGCTTCATCACCCAGTTGACGTTCCGCGTATCGGCAATGCCCGAGTGCTGCACGGCGGTGGAGGCTTCCGGATCGTTCGATCGTTGTGCGGCGGCGGCGGCCGAATTGATTCAATCGAAACTCGAACCGACGCTGGTCATCGCGGTGCCGGATCGCGCCGAACTGAAGGCCGACGGAAATGTCGCCTGGCGACTGATCGCCGGGTTCGAGGGTTTCAGAGAGACCGTAGATTCCCAGGCGGCCGGCTGTCGTGAGATCGTCGATCGTGTCGGCCTCGACGTTCGCCCGCGGCGCGAGTACCAGGCCAAGAGCGGACCGTGCGGAGAGTTTTTCGGCCTGTTGCAGCGATCGCCGTTCCGCGTAAAGGCCAACCTGCCGCTGGACAAAGTGGCTGGCTTTGTGACAGACGGTGAAGCGTTGCCCCACGAAGCGGCCGTGTTGGTCGATTTCGGCTGCGGGCGGATCCTTGCGGGCACTGAGAGTTTGACCGATGAAGCGTGGCACCGGTTCTGCAAGACGTCGCATCAAGCCGCCGGTCACGCCGTCCTTGAAAAGGCGCCCACCGAATTCATCAAACAGCACGACCCGTTCGGTACACCCGATCCGAGTTGGCAACTCATGCGCAGGATCAAGGCCGTGCTCGATCCCCACAACGTTTTTGCCCCTGATCGAGTGCCGAAAATGAAGTAGATGGAAATCGAAAAACAATACGACCAAATCGCTCGCTGCAACCGTTGTGGGTTTTGCCAGGTTGCTTGTCCGATTTTTCGCGCTACGGGCCATGAAACGGGCGTTGCCCGGGGACGGATCGCTCTGCTGCGGGCGATTGTCGAAGGGCGTCTGGAGTGGGACCGCACGCTGGAAGAGCCGCTTTTCGCGTGCCTCTTGTGCGGTGCGTGTACGGCGAACTGCTTTCCTGCGGTCGGTACGGCCGATCTGATCCTCGACGCTCGCAGCCAGTACCTCGATCAGGTCGGGCGCAACAAGTTGCACAAACTGCTGTTCACTCATCTGTTGCCACATCCGAAACGGCTTCGACTGGCTGCTCGGGCCGTGGCATTGGGAAAGAGAACGCGGTTGTCGGATATTGCCCGGGCGCTGGGAATGCTGAGGATCTTCGGGCGCGACTTCCCCCGGGCGGAGGAGATCGTCGATCGCTTTCCCGAGCGGGCGTTTCGCGACAGCGACGAGCCCCGCGTGGTGCAAGGGACCGGCGATCTTCGCTTGGGTTACTTCGTTGGCTGCGGAACCGACATCTTGTGCCCTCAGGTGGCCGAAGCCACGCTCGGCATTTTGTGCGAGATCGCCGCCACGGTCGAAATAATGCCGAACTGCTGCTGCGGGCTGCCGCCGATGAGCTACGGAGACCAGGCCGCCGCACGGGAGTTGGCCGCAAAGAACCTGCGGCTTTTCGCCGACGGCCGGTTCGACTTCATCGTAACCGATTGCTCGAGTTGTGCCTCTTTTCTGAAGAAGTACCCATCGCTGTTTCCCGAAGATGATCCTCGGCATGATTCGGCCCGCGGTTGGGCCGCCGCCGTTCGCGACTTTCCGGAACTCGTGGCGTCGACAGCGAGTGGCTCGCCTTCCCGGCCGATGGAAACGGAAGAGGTTATCGCGACGTACCACGATCCTTGCCACGCTTCGCGCGGTCAGGGGATCGTCCGCCAGCCGCGCGAGTTGCTCCGCTCGCTGCCGGGGGTCGAGTACCGCGAGTTGCCCGAGGCCGACTGGTGTTGCGGCGGGGCCGGATCGTACGCGCTGTCGCACTACGATCTCTCGCGGAAGGTCCTGGATCGAAAGATCGACGCCGTCGAGCGGACGGGCGCGAACCTGCTGGTGACCTCTTGCCCGGCCTGTATTGTGCAACTGAGCTACGGCCTGCGCAAGCGGGCGTTGCCGGTGCGTGTTTGTCATATTGCGGAAGTGATCGGATAGTCGCTTTTCGCTCCGCGAAAAGGCGCGTTGGTTCGCGGAGCGAACCACGACTATGGCTTCGCCCTTTTCTTTCGTCGGCATTCGACCGCGGGGTAGTATCGCGAGTCGGTTCGGGCGGTCGCCAGATGGACCTCGATCTTCTCCACCACGTCGGCGTGTTCGGCGGCGAGGTCATTTGTTTCGCCGGGGTCGGCCAACACGTCGTATAGTTGCAGCGGTTCTTTCGTGCCGAAGCGAATCGCCTTCCAGCGGCCCATGCGCACGGCCTGTTGGAAAGGATGGTGGATCTCCCAGTATAGCAACTCGTGGGGGTCTTGCTTCCGGCCGAGCAGCGTGGGCAGGACCGAGATGCCGTTGGGGTTCTCCGGCGGAGTCGTGCTGGCAAGTTCGCAGGCGGTGGGGAAAAAGTCGACCATCGACCAGACGAAATCACTGGTCACCCCGGCCGGTACGTTGTCGGGCCAGCGCACGACCATCGCCGCGCGGAGCCCTCCTTCAAATAGCTGTCGCTTGGTGCCGCGCAACCCACCGGCACTGCCGAGCGGCTTGACGAACGGCGCATTCGGCCCGTTGTCGGAGGTGTAGAAGACGATCGTCTTGTCGTCCAGTTCGAGTTCCGCCAGCAGAGCGAGCAGCTTGCCGACCGAGTAGTCGGCCCTGGTGATCATCGCCGCGTAGTTCCTTACGGTCTGCGACCATGGCTTGTCGCGGTAGGGTTCAAGGGCGGGATCCTCGGCCGGTATGACGTACTTGCCGTGCGGAAGCGTATAGGGCAGATACAGAAAGAACCGATCGCCACGGTTGCGGCGCACGAAGTCGAGCGTGTCCTCCTCGAACAAGTAGTGGGCGTACGTCTGCCTCTTGCCGCCTGCGTTGCCGGGCAGTCGCTGCTCTTTTCCGTTGCGCCACAGCCAGTCGGTGTAGTAAGTGTGAGCGTGGACCTGGTCGAGATAGCCGTAGAAATGGTCGAACCCTTGCCGGTCGGGACTGCCGGTGGAGCCGGGATTGCCGAGGCCCCACTTGCCGATGCCGCCGGTCACGTAGCCGGCCTGCTTGAGAGCTTCGGCCACGGTGACGTCTTCGGGTTGAAGGAACACCAACGGCCGGCCGGGGAAGTCTTCATGGTGGGCGGTGGCCGTGTTGTCGCGGCGACGGCAGTGCCCCGGATCAAGGCCGGTCATCAATACGCAACGTGTCGGGGCACATACGGCCGAACCACTGTAGTGATGCGTGAACTTCATGCCCTCGGTACACATCCGGTCGAAGGTGGGCGTCTTGACGTGCTTCGAGCCGAAGGCCCCGAAATCACCCCAACCGGCGTCGTCGAGCATGACGTAAATGATGTTGGGTCCCTCGGCCGCGGCCGGTGCGGCCTGCACTTGTTGTGCAAGGACAAAACCGATTGTCGTTAGCAGTAAGGCCGTTGTCGCTCGAAGCATGGTTGTACTCCTGTTTTCTCTGTGGTGCCTTGTGTTGCATCGCAACTTCCGCGCACGGTGCGCAGACATGTAGGATGGGCCCCAGGCCCGTCCAGAATAACCGCACGGCGATGATTCTCGGTCACGCCGGACGTGCCCGGGGCCCATCCTGCGGAGTTCTTGGTTGCGGCTTCGCCGCGTTAGGGTAATCATCGCACGGGGATGTTGAGTATCGCGTCTCGGGAAGGTATCTTAGAGGATGATCGCTGGGCGTGGACTTTCTGCTCGAAGCCATCGCGGCGCCCATCCGCGCCGGCTACGCCTTCCAGTTTATCATGCCCAGCGACATCTTCAACAGACACCACCGAAAAGGCACGGCCATGAACCACCGCAACGGCATTTTCTTTCCCTTCTTTGTCACCGGTTTGCTCCTTTCGCTAGTCGCCACGGGGGGTGCGGCAATCGCGAAACCCAACATCGTGGTCATTCTGGTCGACGATATGGGCTTCTCCGACCTCGGTTGTTACGGGGGAGAAATCGCTACGCCGAATCTCGACCGACTGGCCGCCGAGGGACTGCGGTTTACGCAGTTCTATAACACGGCCAAGTGCGCTCAAACACGGGCCGCGCTGCTCTCCGGGCTCTACCACCCCGAAGTCGGCGTGGGGGCGCTGCGCAACTGCATGACGCTCGGCGAGGCGATGCGGCGGGCCGGCTACTTCACCACCATGAGCGGCAAGTGGCACCTGGGCGGCGAGCCTACCGAGCGGGGATTCGATCGGTACTTCGGCCACCTCAGCGGCGCCACCAATTTCTTCACCGGCGACAACTCCTTCCGCCTCAACGGCGAGCCTTTCGAGGTGCCCCTCACGGACTTTTATACGACCGACGCCGACACGGAATATGCGATCCGTTTTCTCGAGGAGGCAGCCGGTCGAGAGAAGCCATTCTTGCTGTACCTGGCCTACAACGCCCCACACTACCCGCTCCAGGCGCCCAAAGAGGAAGTGGAGAAGTATCGCGGAAAGTACATGATCGGCTGGGACGAACTTCGCCGTCAGCGCTACGCCCGGCAGGTCGAGATGCGTCTGTTCAAGAAGGATTGGCAACTCAGCGCGCGTCCGGCCGACGTGCCCGCGTGGGATTCGCTCAGCGAGGAAGACCGCCGCAAGGAAGACCTGCGGATGGCAACCTTCGCCGGCATGGTAGACCGCGTGGACCAGAACGTCGGCAAACTGATCGGGCAACTCGACAAGATGGGCGCGACCGATAACACGCTCATCATGTTTTTGTCGGACAACGGCGCGTGTCCCTTCGAGCGCAGCAGGAACACACACCTGCCGCCGTGGGACCCGCAGTCGTATTGGACCTACGACAAGTCTTGGGCCCACGCCTGTAACACGCCTTTTCGTTGGTACAAGCAGAACCAGCACGAGGGCGGCATCTCTACGCCGCTGATCGTTCACTGGCCGAAAGGGCTGAAGGTCGACGCCGGCTCGGTTACGCACCAGCCCGGACACCTGGTCGACATCATGGCTACTTGCCTGGACGTGTCGGGCTCGGACTACCCGAGTGCTTTCGACGACCGCTCGCTCAAGACGCTACGGGGTAAGAGCCTGCTGCCGGTCTTCCACGGACGCCAGCGTGAAGGCCACGAAACGATTTACTTCCAGTTTTCCAACAACCGGGCGGTGCGGCGCGGCAAGTGGAAGCTGGTTTCAGCCCGCGGCGGTCCATGGGAGTTGTACGACATCGACGCCGATCGCTCGGAATTGAACGACCTGACCGGCGAAATGCCGCAACTCGCCGCCGAAATGGCCGAATCGTGGGACCGCTGGGCCGCCGAGGTGGGACTGACGCCTTCAGGGCGTGGAAGCAAGAGCGGCAAGAAAACCCCCGGTCGGAAAACGAACAAGGCGGCAGCGAAAACGCCGTGACGACCGCGAGACGGCTAGCATACGCTACGGATCAATGCACTGAGCAGGAGATGCAAGGATCGTACGCCCGCACGAGCATCGAGCAGAGCAGTTCGAGCCGCTCGTCGGTCATTCCATCGACCGCGAACTGTCTGACCAGCGCCCGGATATCGTAGTGGATATTGGCGTTGTTCTGCGTGGTGGGAATAACGCAGTTTGCCCGGACAATCCACCCCTTGTCATCGTACTCATACTCGTGGTAGAGGATACCCCGGGGGACTTCGACGGCGCTAACGCCTTGGCCGGCTCGCGGCTTCACGCGTGCCATAGTTTCGGCACCGGCCATGTCGAGCAGTCCATCAATGATGTCGATCGATTCGTATACGACGTGGACGCATTCGACCAACTGGGCCACGTTGTTCATGAACGGGTTGTGACAGACCGGGGCCAGGTCGAATTGCACGGCCGCCGCCCTGGCCTTGGGGTGGAGGCGGTGGTAGTTGTTATTAACGCGGGCCAATGCCCCGACGGCAAACGATTCGCGAGAGAGCTTGCACCACTTCGATGTGTTGCTTTCGGTGACGTACTCGTTTGTCATCGGCCTATAATTGGTCTCGACCTCTTCGACACCGTCGCTGGAGAGCAGCCGGCCGCCGATGAAGGGGTAGTCCCTTTCGCCTTTGAGCGAAACGAATTCGGTTTCGCGTACGAAATCGGGAATGTCGAGCGTGGAGAACAGTTCAATCGTGGCACCAAGATCGTCGACCGACCGTTCGAGTTGTGATTTCAGATCCAGCAACACGTGCCGGTCGGGCATTTGCGCCATGCCGCCGACTTGA
>Ga0180429_10000340_pt1 | contig 41717 bp, 89 predicted proteins | sample SS_ome_FD_132428 | JGI IMG/M metagenome (GOLD analysis project Ga0180429, IMG submission 132428) | Hypersaline lake sediment archaeal communities from the Salton Sea, California, USA - SS_1_S_1 metaG | ecosystem: Environmental > Aquatic > Non-marine Saline and Alkaline > Hypersaline > Sediment ...
CGGCGCGTCTTTGGTGTACTTAGTTCCGTGAATGTAGTAATCGAATTCTGCGCCTGTCGGCTCAATAGTAAATTGTCTGTCTGGGGTGCTGTCCGAAAAAGAATAAGTACTGTTTGTTCGATTAGGGAAACCAGTAGGCTCACCCATTACAGGAAGCTCTAGAGAGGGGCGTGGATTACTCTCGTCATCGACATTGCCGTTTGACAGCTTCGTGTTGAACTGCTCAATAGTGCTTACTTCATGCAAGTCTCCACCGATGGCGTGAGCAAAGGCGGAAATAAACGATATCTCACAAAGCGTATCCGCCGGAATCGGGTCAGGACCTTGGTCTTGGAACGTTACCGGAATCTTGTAGTACGTAACCGCGTCTACAGAAGCCCCACTGCACTCGTAAAGTATAAGACCGTTAATAGGGTTGGGGGGGTCTATTGCAACATCCACCTTATCCCGGAGCTCCGACAAGACGGACGACACATCTACACCGTCACCTGTAGTCACGCTGATATAGATAAAGGTAGCCAATGAGGGGTCAGCGTTATTCAGCCTGAAATTACCTACTCCTGGGTCCGAATCAGCCGTAGGCGTCTTGTACGTCCAACCGAACATAACAGCGCCAGAGCTCGCTTTGAGATTATTCAACGCATCAGAAACACGCTCACCATCCACGGTGGAGTCATTCACGAATTCGCTAGCCGAACCGTCGTGATAGTCGTAGGTAAGCAGCCCCGCAGTAACCAGACGGTCCAGTATCGGCTTCATGTTGTCGAACTGAGAATCGGTCATCTCAACTACTCGAACCTCACTCGGTGCGAGAGTCTCGCTGAAGCGGCCATCCGTTGGTTTCGGGTCCTGCACCGTTACGCTGGCATTCGGACTCGCGGTCAGGGTTACTTCGTACATAACGTACCCTTTCTATCGATTGTAGACTACGTCGGTCACGCCCTCCCGGGGAAGCGCCGGAGTCCGCTGGAGCGACCTCTCGTGTCCGTGGTACTGATGGCCTAAATCCCCGGTGATGTGAGGGGCGAAAAAGTTGTTTCGCGCAGGAGGAGTGGATACACTCACAGACTTATCCTCGGGTACGGGAACCGCATCGACTTCCGCGAACTTCTTCAAGGCATCCGCAGCGCTGTACTTGCCCATGTGGGGATACTGATGCCCCTGTTGCTGCTGCGCCCACTGCTCCATGGCCGCGCGCTGCTGTGCTGCCTGCTCCGCCATCTGCTGCTGGTACTGCTGCTCGGCGAGCATGTTCAACTGGTCCACATCCCGGGCCGTGGCTTCCTCCGCCTTACTTTCGCCCCACGCCGGCCCCGCAAGACCTCCGATGAGACCTCCACCGAGCGCTCCGGCCAGAGCGCCGTATCCCGCCGCGCGGCCACCCGGAAGCTTCAGTCGTTTACGGAGAGCCAGGCCGGTGCCCGCCCCCGTGAGAGCCCCGCCGAGCCCACCTGCGCCCATACCAAGAAGACCTCCGGCCTCCCCGAGCTCCCGTTTGTTGTGCTCCAGAAGCGCCTGCCGAGCCTCGTCGCCCACGTAGTCGTAGGCCTTCTTAGCGAGTCCCAGTTTCTTGTCGGATTCCTTCATCTTTTTCATCACGCACTTAGCGATGTCTTTGGACGATTTACGCATTTGTACACTCCTTCGAATACGAATAAAGTATACGACATTACACTGTAAATGGAGAGAGCAAAAAAGAAGGGCCAACGTGAGCCCCTCTTAGAAACGTATCCTACGGACCAAATTATCCAGTAATTGCTCCTGCTTAGAGGTTTCCTCGTTGGCAAGCAGGGGTGTGTTATCCGGGTACGGGGTAACCACGAAGGGTCCCTCCCAATACCATCGCGTGGCAACCCCGAATTCCTCCGAGAAGGAGTATCGCAGTTCCGCCCCCCACTCCTTGGCGTAACTGGTCAGCATCGGAAGAAGTACGCGTTCCCAATATTTGCGCTTCACGCTACCGCCGAGATGAAACGACAGCGACTGGTCTATCTCGTGTAGTGCATGGATATGTACCGACGGCAGTTTCTCCGCCACGTAATCGTACAGGGTCTTAAGATTGTGCTGCGGCCCCGCATCGATAACGGTGGTGTATTTTCCCGGGTCTGTATATGCGGTCATCTTGAGTTTCTTCCCCTCTGCCAATATGTAAATCGTCGATGGCCCCGGAGGCGTATACAGCGACCAGCTAGATTCCTCCTCAGTCCTCATTCGCGTACCTCCAGTCTCCTGAAAGTACGAACCGGTCTACCGCGTTATCCTTCGCCGTGGAAGTTCTCACATCTTCCGCGACCTGCACTTCCGGGAACGCTTTTGCGTTACACCAGATGTTGAGAACATTTCCGATACTGTGGTACGCGTAACGTATCCGGCACTCATGCCTCTCTGCGTGATAGCCTAAGTAGGGTTCGATTACGTGCTCAAAGTACTTCCGGCGTAAGTCAAAAACCTGTAAGAAGTATCCTTTGAATGTCGCCTGATTTGCACCCAGCTTAGACCTCCCTGCCGGTAACTTCTCCTCGATATATTTCTGTAGCGCGGCTACTGCGGGAGGCACAATCCCTGTGAAAAGTGTATGCTCGTGCCCCATAACCACATTGTAATTACCTTCGATGGTGTGGTTCTCTCCAACAACAAATGCATATCCCCCGTTTTGGGGTTTCCCTGCGCCCGCTTTACGGAAATACCCGTTCACATCTGCTGTAACAACGTCCCCCGGTTTCAGTTCTTCACCCGGTGTCACCCCCGTCACTGTCTTCTTCATCTTGCACCTCCCTCTCCGTGTAAATCACCACGGTGAAAAACTTCTGCAGTGCAGGAGAGTACTCCGTCTGCATTTTGACGTTGGCCGGGTCGAGGTCCACCGTTTCAGTCCACTCGTTGAAGCGGTCCTGAATTATTTCGATGGCCGTTTCCTTAAAGGTCTTCATGTAGAGCTTCATCTTCGTCTCCCTTCTCTACCGAAAACTGAAGCGCCAACCATCGACCCCCCTCGGTCCGCACCCTGCTCATGCGCTTCCAAGTCAAAGTGTTGATAAAAAACCGCGAGAGCGAATGTCTCTTCGCCCTCGTAGTTTCGTATCGTTAAAACGCGGTCAATAATGTGGAACGGCAAGCCTTTGAGCGCAGGAATAGTCGCCTGATAATCACTCTTCTGCCGGTACCACTTATTGTATGCGGTCTCCAGCTCTTCCATAGAGTCGCACAGAAATGTGCGGACTTGTTCGTAGGTTTTCATGCTGCACCTCCGTTAACAAACGTAAACGACTTTAAAGGTTTGGTCAACGGAATAGCTGCTTCTCACCCTCGGCTTTTGCTGCTTCTCGGGAATCATAATTGACGGGGCTCCCCCAGTGGCGGTACCGGCGGATAACCAGGATGGCTCCGGTACCCTCATCTTTCACCCGTGCCTGGTCGAACCCGTTGTAGAGCCGGGAGGCTTTCTTCTTTCGCTTCCATTTCATTTCTCTTCTCCATGTATCGGCGGCAGCCCTATAGCATGCCACACCTCGTCCGGGATGAACGCCACGCGGCGTTTGATTATCTGCTTCGCCAACTGCTGTGGTTGCACCAGCCGCCGAATCATCTCTTCACGCACAACGGCAAAGCCCCCCGTGCGATACGGGTTCTTGACATCGGTAGTCAGCTGCTCATTGACGCTGATTAATATGACGCCCTCTTTCATGAACTCCATGCACTTATCGCAAGGTTGCTCATCCCATATCATCCCCTGCGGTGCCTGTTGGTCTCCCTTCATCTTACCTGCAAGGATAATCTCATTCTTGTCTTGTCCACAATAGAAACATTTCGGAATGGCGGGATTGAGGCCATGCTTCTTCGACAACGTGATTTTAGGTTCTTTCACCTTGGTATGTCCTTTCCCACTCCAGGGATGCCCATTTGACCGGGCAGTGGTTTTTCTTTTTCTGCTCGCTTCTTAGCTCGCAACTTGTCGATGAATTCCTCTTCGAAATCGATGAGTACGCCATCGAGGATGAACTGGTAGAGCTCGGACTTGTACTTACTCTTCTCTTCCTCTGCTCGGGAAAACTCGGGCTCGTGTTCCCAATCATCTTCCCAGTTGCAGAGCTCCTCACGTAGCTTTTCCTGAATGTCGCTATCTTTGCGAATTTCCTCTTCAGACTCCGCCAACACCCAGGTGCCGGCTACTTGCGTAATCTCTCGTTTAAATTCCACCCAGAACTTCTTGAAGCCGGGAGGAACCCTACCTCGTCTTATCTCTTTTGCCATTCGTCTTCCTCCTCAAAAAATTCTGTTCCGTCCCAATCTACATCATCTTCTGGTTTTTCAATTTGTTCGGTTTCGTATTTCGAGCAGTACGCCAGCCCCTCCTCGGCTTCGCGAGCAAATGCGCTGAGTTCAAACTTATTCGGGTCCGTCAGTTTAGGGTCTGACCAAATAACAACAGTGGTCTTGTTTAATCTCATTTTGTGTCCTCCTCTCCCTTAGCTACTCGAAGAACTCGACATTTCTTACATGTTTCCATGCCGCAATACTTATCCTTAGGAACATGCGTCATCCTAAAGTACTCTTCACTGGGGACGAATTCATGTTCTGTGCATGGCTCGCTGTAATATTGACACTCCTCCGGCTTAACGAAGCCCCATTCGATGCAGCGGTCCTGTGCTTCTTCCCAGGTGCTGAGAAAATCGTGGCTGTACAGCGGCACGCCGTCCGTCATGCTGATTTGACATGCCTGGTTAAAACAGTCGTGCACGAGCTCTCGGGCCTCGTCACGCTCCTTCGTGAGTTGGTCGATGCGTTCGTTGAGTTCTGCTACTACGCGGCCCGTCTCTTTTACTGAGCGTGTCAGTTTATCGTTCATGGTCCTTCTCCGCTTTAGTTATGGCGGCCTTTATCTTCCGGAACTGTTTCGGGTCCACTTCGAGCATACGGCGCCAAAACGTGTCCCGGACGAGTGCGTCAAAAACTTTCTTCTTCCCATCCCGGTAGGAGTCTGCGCACTTAGGTCCGGCCATCGGTGTTCCTCGGTCGAGTTCCATTGTTGCCTCCTTAACTGCGTTATGTGCGGGTCTCGGAATAACAAGCTCTAATGCTTTCGTGTACCACCGGATATCGGGAATACCTTGTTCCCGGTATCGATAGATTTTTTCTGCTGCGGTATCCCCTATCTCAACCACACACTGAACATCATTGTTTTTGAAGACCGCTACGTCGGGGGAAATCCTACCGAGCTGCGGTAACGGTTTTTCTATCATGTAGTAGTGGGACTCTCGGGCATACGTTTGCTCTACTAACTTAACGCAGGCTTCCAGTAGCTTGCGTGGGTGTCCCATACGTTACCTCCTCTCAAAACGTAAAAAGGGCGTAAACAAAGTCGTGTATGTCGCTAATCGCCTTCTTGTACCTCGACTTTTCGAGGTTTGCGCAATCGATATCGTTTCGCCCAAATCCTAGAGCCGTCAGCATTCCACGCCTCAACCTCTCCAACAGTCTCCAAGCCGCGCGGGTACAGAGCGCACAACATACTGCACCGAGAATCAAAAGCATGGCGGTCCGGGATTCGGCACTCTTCCTCGTGTACCTTGATTCCCGTTGGATACTTGCGAATCTGTATCATGCCGCCAATACACGCTGCTTCCAGGTTTTCTTCGTTAGGTGTAAAATCCGGAACACCGTCGTCCTGGTAGTCCAATAGAAATCTAGGAACCTTCATCAGCGTCCTCCACGTCGTCCAGATTAATATGTAAATCGATGGTTTTAAGTCGAGCTGGCATTTCGTAATCAAAAACCGCTTTTTCCGCTGTAGCTCTGGACACCCGTCCATTAAAAATCTGCTTCATGAGCTCATCGATAGTTTCGTGCGGACGCATCGGACATTTCCAATGACACGGGCGGTTGGTATCTGTGTAAAACTGACAGTCCACCTCCTCTAGTAGTATTCTTGTGGGATAACGGCGAAGTTGTATTTTGCCCTTCCAGCAATTCGTCACCAGATTCGTGCCCGTAACTACGGGACGCGGAGGAGTTGGTCTCATTTGGCCATTGGTATTCAAGTCCATTTCCGTGCCGTACTCGATGTACCAGCTCCAATCATTTGGCATTGCGCACCTCCGTATGTTTACAGGGCGTGTACCGGTGACAGATAGAGCACCGGTCGGGTCGAACACGGGCGCCCATGCTGACACTGCGGTGCTCGTTCAACGTGCACGCCATAGAGCATCGTCCTTCGTGCTTGCGGAATAAACACGCGGTACTTCGAAGTAGAATACCTGTTGGAAACCTCCGCAACTGGATGCGTCCTTCTACGCAAACCACAGCAAGATTCGTACCTGTAATCTTTATTTTCGGAGGTCCCATAGGAGTCCCCGGGCCTGCGAACGTGCTATTTCTCGGGATGTGAGAGGGGTAGCTTATGTCCCACGTCCAATCATCCGCCATCTCCGTCCTCCCTCCTCCTTGGCACTGGGATAACATCATTGATAAGGCGGCAACCGTTGGAAAGACAAAGAGGCAGACGGTCCGGCATATCTTTACGCGGACAATCGACTTCTTTCAGGGTTATCCCTGTAGGGTGTTTACGCAGCTGCAACACGCCCTCGGTACACCGCACCTCTGTATTTAATCCATCAGCGGTTATCACTACGACATCCATCTCCAGTGTCGCTTTGAGTTTGTATTCTTCCATCCAGCACCTCCTTACGGTACAACCAAAATAGGTCGTCTAGCTTGCGTGGTCTCGCCATTAAGCGGGCATTGAAAAAGACCACAATAGAAGAGTTGGGGACAACGCTGTTCCCCCATTCGAGAAACGTGATACAGACACGGCTCCTCACGAATGAAGAGACCCGTCGGTGATTTGCGTAGTTGAATCATCCCTTCTTTACAGTGTATCTCGGCGTTGTCGCCAGCGATTTCCACTTCCGGGACAAATCCGGAGGTGTAGCGTACTGTCATGGTGCAGTCGTCAAACATCTCGTACACCATAATTTTCCCAGTAGACTTTACGAAAATATTCATCTTCGGTTATCGGCGGAAAACACATACCGTTATGGAGCGCGCAGTCAGAGCTGCATATTGCACTAACATACCCCCTCTCCATCGCATAATTCTCACACCGGCGTTGTGTAACAACAATTCCTGTGGGCCATTTACGCAATGTTACTATGTATTCGCGACAATGCAGGTATACATTTTGTCCTAGGATTCTGAATTTTGGGCGAGCAGGATAGTTGCAAAAAATCTCAAAAGAGCAGTCGTCAAACATCGTCACCTCCTTTTCGTTACAACTAATCGTCCGTATACGTCTCGATAAAGTATCCCCTGATTTAAGGGGCACGCACCTACACATCCGAAATATGCCCACTTTGTCGTCTCCACACGTTCGTGTGCTTCCGTACGTGGCTGGTTGCACTGCCGTTTCTCTAAGATAATCTCCGTCGGATATTTACGAAAATAAATTACGTGACTCCGGCACTCCAGGTATGTGTTCACTCCTTCGAAGAAAAACTTGGGCTCATACTTGGGGTCGGTGGAGTAGCACACTTCCAGGGTGCAGTCTTCAAAGGTCATGGCGTGTCCCCTCCCATCTGCGTCGGCCATCCAGAGTAGCGTCGTCGAATAACCGACAATTCGTGTCGCATTCGAGTTTTGTTCCGTTGCCGACCATTTCCCGTTCGAATTGGCACCAATGCCGCGCCACCAATATCCCTGTGGGGTATTTTCGCAACTCGATGAACTTGTCGCGACACCTTATCGTGATGTTGGTTCCTCGTGCTCTTATGTATGGTATGCGACGATAGGTGTCGTAGGTGACTTGCAGCGAGCAGTCATCCCAGGTCATGGTGCCGGAGGCGGCGGTGGAACCACCAGGGGAGTGATGCCAGAATAATCACGTAAAGCTGCCGCGATGGTGCCCATTTGATTCTTCGGCATGGCAGACAACTGCGGGAGCGCCACGTCCCCCATGTATTGCTCCAGTGTGAGAACCGTAACCGGTGCGAAAAACCAACTGGTAAGGTCGATGCCACGCTGTTCCGATTGAGTGAAATTCTTCGTTGTGGGCACCAGTACGTCGCCGACAGTCTTCGTCATGAGCTCGTTGGCCGTTGGGTCATAGAGAACCGCGCGAGACACCGCGCCCTGCGGGATAATCCCACGGTACCCGTAGGTTCCCATCGCCGTGTTGCAATCAGACCACAACGACGCGTACTCCCCGATGTTGTCCCGGAAATACGCCAACCGCTCTTCTTCGGGCAAATCGATGAGGTCTTCAGGACCGAGCCCAAGCGGACGTTCCCCCGTCTCCAGCAGCACCTGGTCGAGATAGTCCTCCGTCGGCACCTTCTGCGCAGCGTCAAACTCCGCGTCGTCTACCTCAATGAAAGCCCAAAGCTCGTCATTGTCCACGGCCTGGGTAATCAGGTACGGCGCGTACACGGTACTCAGGTACTGCATCACAAGCCCTCGGTCGGTGTCTACGGGCATTACCGGCTCCTCTTCCGGAGGGTCTGCTTCAGGGTCGTACGGTACCAGGAGGGCCTCCGCCCGCGCCTGTGTTGTTCCGTTGTACGTAATTGCCATGGTTCACTCCTTCAAAAACGTTAACGCCGAGCGGTCGTGAATCGCATCTGCGACGAGGCCCAGCTGTTTATTCGATAACATAGACATCGTGGGTAATGATATCTTACCGAAAAAGTCTTCGATAGTGATTTCTTCGCCAATCATCCATTGGGTCAAAGCCACATATTTGTCCCGCATGAGGTGGTAGTTGATAAGGCTGATGGAGGGGTCCATACACGCTACAGCCACCGTACGGTTTTTGCTGGGGTCGAATACGGATACTCGGTGAATAAGCTCCGGCGGAATCGTTCCCATGTAGGCGCAGGTGCCAAGACGATTCAGCGACTCCTTCCAAAGAAACTGGAAGTCCGAGATGTTGTCCCGAAAGTACTCGGTGCGCCCTCTCATATCCTTAACTTCATCCGGGTAATCGCCGGGAGAGAAGTGGGGGAGGCCGCCTTCAAAACGCATGGTTTGCTCCAGGTAATCCTCGTCGGGAACGAACTTCTTCTCGTTGAGTTTGCCCAGGTGCGCCGCATGAGGGACAAAGTCTCGCACTTCGATGATGGCCCATGGCTCCCCGTCGTCCGCCGCGCACAAGGCGAAGTACGGGGCGTAAGCATCGGTGAGGTAGACCCGGTCGAGGGCAGAGGGTACTGAGTGAGACCAGTTACCGAGCGACCCGGGAATATACTTGCGGGGCGTGAGGCCGGCCTTCAGAATCTCTTTCGCTTTGGGCACAGAGGTGCCGTGATATAGGTACATACGTTACTCCTTTGGAGGGTCAAGATAGTAGACGAATTCTTCCGTCTCACTTTTATCCGGGTGAACACGCACACCGTACTCATGACGTAACCTCCCGAGAGGGTCTTTTTTATCACCATCCCGTAGGTGTTGTATGGGGCGGTAAAGCGGCCCGTGCAATTTATTCGGGTCCAAATGCCCAAAACGCTCTGGAAATGCTAAGTACGTTTCTCGCTGCCAAACGTCTTGCCAGACGCCCTTTTCAAATCCTATGTGTCCGTTTTTCTCTAAACACAACAACAGACACTCAGCATTGGTAAGGAATAAAGGGTCTCCATAGGTCTCTGCGTATGTTTTAGCCATAATAGTCTCCTTTAGTTGAAATGGTTGAGTTCAGGTGCTGATACCAAAAAAAGAGGAGAAGTCGCCCCACCGGTTAGGGTGGGGCTACGTCTACCTCCTAAACTTCGCCTCAAACCACTTATACTCGGGCTTCGGCTTAAGGTCGAAAAACATCTCCAGATACCGCTGCAAGTTCTCAAGGTGGAAAGCGTTGGCCTGGCTGTACAGGAAACGGCGGTACTTGGTGCTGAAGCCCTGGCCGGCGTAAACAAGAATCGCGGGCATCGGGACGAGGATGAGGTCAAACATCGTCGCCGTAACCTTCTCCTGCGCGGACCCCGACACCATCTGCGACTTGCACTCGATAGCCAGGGACTCGAACTCATCCGTCACCACCACATCCAGGTAACGGTCCGAGTGGTCCACTTTCGTGCCACACTTGACGTGCTGCGTCACCTTCAGGCCCAGGTACTCAGCCACTTCGCCGACAGCGTCTTCGAGCTTTTTGCCTTCTTTGCGGGTTTTGTTGTGGGGGCTCATTCGCCGCCACCTGTGTGCCTCTGGTACAGTACGTCCGCAATCATCATTGCGAAGTTTGCGGTGTCGGCAGCCTCCTTGATTGCTTTTTCCGCCATATCGAACCGGTTGGCCTCCACCGACGTCTTACCACCGACAACCTCCAGGTTGAAGCGACCAATGGTCTTCACCATATCGTCGAACACGTCAAACTCGTCGAGAGCCGCTTCGAGTTCTTCCGCCTCCCCTTGCAAACGCTCAAGTAAAGACGCCGGGTGGTCGTCTCTCCACCCCGCCTCACCACGGTCATCATCATGACTGCGTAGCGCCATCTCCATCTGCTCCGCAAACCATTGGACGCAGGGGCGGAGTTTGATTTTCTTTTCCTTCTTCTTCGGCATTGTTATTTTTCCTCCTCGCAGTTGTTTGTCGAGCTCTCGAACCGCACGTCGTGGGCACCAATCCGGGGGTGGCTCCTTGAGTTCCGGACGGCCTACATGGCGATACGAACCGAACCCGAAAACTTTCGGCTGATAGTCACAATACAAATCCTTGTCCGCGACCAGACGTATCACTTCCGGACATCCCCAGCAGCTACCCGGGATTACTGTTAGACCGTCCATCACTCCTTCTCCTTGAATTTCTCAATCAGATGAACCGGCACCATATTCTCCGGCGTTTTCAGGATAATCTGCTTACCCTCCTCGTTGAACTCTATTCCTTTGACCTGTACGTGCACCTTCTCCGTCGCCGCCAAAACGACCTGATAGTGCTTGGCGTCTTCGTTAACTTGTATGATTCGGTCCAGCGCTTGCCTGAGTACGTAAACATCCATCAGTAAGCCACTCCTTTCTCGTCCAACGCCATACCAATCTTCACGTAGGCGCGCTGGAGCGTATTAACCCATTCATCAATATCCAGGTCTTCGTCACTCGCGCCATACGCACCTTTCTCCAGGTTAACCATCTTAGACGTAAGGGAGTTAGCGGTTTCCATCCACTCCTCCTGGCTCATGGTGAGTTCGATGGTTACAAAGTCTTCGCGGTCTTCTTCTTTTGGCTTGTTAACTCTCGCCGCCAGTTCCTTAAGTGTCTCTTCATCCATAAGAGTCGCGGCAAAAGGCTCAATAAAGAGCTCATCGTAGCCCTGGCCGTGAAGTGTGTGTTCCCGAAAGTCTTCCTGGTCATCACCGTATTCATCTATCTCGTAGATACGGCACTCCCAACAGAACGTCGTCTGAAACGTATGTACTCGCCCCAGCTTTGCGTCCCGCAGTATGTTGTCCTTCACAAACAGCGAACGCAAATAGGTCAATATCCCTTCTTTATTACTGGCCACGTAGCCGACGATTGTGTTTGGTTTGAATGTGAACATCAGTGACTCTCCTTGAATTCCACTTCAACTTTGTAGTCATCGATAATGCTCTCTTCGTCTGACAGCATGCCATGGCCGGCCAGGTGGTCTGCGCCCCAGCGGAGAGTTCCCTCTATGTCTTCTCGGCTTGTGAAGTAGGCGTCATCATAATCAATGGTTATCGTGAGTATTGCTCTCATCATCTACTCCTCTCGCTGCGCCGACCATCCGGCTCTTCTCCTGCTCTTTACGCCACATCGACGCCAACACCAATGTCTCGGCCGGCTGAATCAGGACGCGCTTGGAATCCCAATCGATTCCCCACGTAATATCCTTTACGGCTACTTTGCTGTTGTTGGAAAGCCGCCCGGTCATGGCGTTTATTTTTACTTCGAAATCTTTGGGAGCGCGTCCGTCAGTCAGCATCTCCCCTATCTTCTCGTACAGTTCTATCAGGGTCATGGGTTTTCTCCTTAAAGTCTATTTCCTTTTGGTCTCTTTTGAAATTCTTCACGACGCCGGTGTTCTTACACTTCAGACACACGCACACAGACTCGTCATCCCACTCCACGTTGGTGAACTCGTCGGTACCCTCGTCGTAAACAACGAATTGTGCTCTGGCGTAAATGGAAAAGGGCTCTTCTGACCCGCACTCGGAACACCAGATGCCGTCCAGGCAGTTATTGTTTGGCATCGCCGCCCTCCTTTTCTATCAACGGGCAATATTTAGGAACATCCGGTCGGTCCTCCTGGTAATGGCCCAGGGGGATTATCATTTCTCTTTCCGGGTCGACCTCCGGGTGTACACAGTAAACACGGGCCACCTCCTCGGAGAACGGTTCCACACGGCGCTTAGCGTGGTGTCGACAATCCACGCAACTAGGTTGCGCCTGTCTAAATCTCTTCTCTCGGGAGTGAATGAACTCACCTGTGGTTTGAAATTCCACGCCGTGACGTGTGATAAAAACTGCTCCTCCGCTGAATGCGTCAACTCGCGGCCTGGAACATGTATTGGCCCACTCGAAACCTATGAATTGGTCCGGACGGAATTCCGCAACAAACGCTGCCAGGAAGTTCGCCAGAACTTCGACGTCGCCGGCACCATCTTCATCGTCGTGAAACCAGATACCATACTTGCTGGACTCCACAGCGAAAAACGGCCACCACTCTTTTTCGTCCAAGTCTCGCTGGCCGTCGGTGTAGCGCAGGAATTCTTCGTCGGACAAGTTCGCTGCTTGGAGTTTCTCGTCAAACCACTCCGTTTCTTTGGATGTCAATTGAGATATTTCAAAGCTGAAGCGAGTGTAGTAGTTAGCCATTAGAACCTCCTGCGCGTTGTCTTCCGGGGCTCGTAAACCTCGGTGGGCATACCGTATCCAAGAGAACATAGAAGACACAAACCATCCCTGGACTTCGCCTTGCACGGTCGCGACTTGATAGCGATACCTGTCGGGTACTTACGAAGAACAATTACGCGTTGGTGGCATGTGAGCAGCACATTAAGTCCACGCGTTTGGAAAACAGGTGGGCAGGCTGCGTCGTAACTGTAGGCAACACTGAAACCGCATTCCCGGGCCCACTCCTGTACTTTACGTATCATCGTGGGCCTCCTGCGATTCTCCCTTCGCCATCAACGCAATCTGCGCCCGGAGGGACGCGATAACCTCGCGAAGTTCGTTTATTCTAGCCCGGTGCTCTTCGATTTTCTTCAGCGCCTCATTTCTACGGCGCTCAATAAGGGCTTTCTCAGCGAGCATCTCCGCGTAGTGCTGAACGATAACCTCAAAGGCTGCGCGGGATACATCAGGGGTTTTATTCGTCATCGTCTCTTCCTCCGTATTCTCTATCGATTAAACTACGCAAAGCATGTGTTCCTATTTCGCCCTTATCGATGGGCGTTTTCAGGAGGGCAATAAGCTCTCGGCGTTTTGCGTGTGCGCGGGTCTTTCCAACGCTGAGTTCACACCAGGGGCACTCTCGCCCCGCCATGGGAGTTATGCGACACTTCTCTGTCGCCACAACAATCCCTGTGGGGTACTTGCGCAACGTGATTTTTCCATCATGGCAGATAACGTCTACGTTATCTCCTTCGAAATTAAACTGTGGCCACATGTCGCTGGGGTAGGTTACGTAGAGTTTTGGTTTTTCTGTCATGTAAGCACCCTCGTCCACTTCCCACCAACATAAATGAAGTCACATACACGTTCAGTAACGTAAACAGTGTCTCCCTCACACGGATAAATCCTATCGAGGTCGCTTTGTCGGTCTACCGCAACCAATCGGTTGCCAACTGCCCGTTTTTGGATGATGATGTTGCAAAAATGACAGACGAGTTCCCGGGACGTCTTGCAGCCCTCCTGGTGTAGCAATATGCCTGTGGGGTACTTTCGGAACTGTATGTCGCCTTGGACACAATCGATGGAGACGTTGTCTCCTCCTTTATGGTAGCAGTGGGGTGGCCCGGAGTAGTTGTCGTTGTATTCCACGTAACAGCAGATTTCTTCGAAACTCATTTGGCACCTCCCTCCAAGTACTTCTTAGGAATCCCCGTAGCAGCGAACATCTTCTCCTGTACATACTTCACACTGTCGGCTAAAGCCGAATTGTCAAAGAGAGGATTGCCCTGAAAATGTGTACAAAATAAACACTTATCAATTTTGCGTAGTTTACATGCCTCCGTGTAAAGGCGGATACCTGTGGGGTATTTGCGAAAAGTAATGCTACCTCCGAGACACTCAGCAATAACGTTAACGCCGGTAGAGTAGAAGTTCGGGAATTCGTCGTAGCCAGGATAAATGATTGCGCAGTGGTCTTCTTTGAATGGCATCCGGTACCTCCTCTCTCCAAAATCTCTTACCGGCTTCTACCAAAAAAAGAGGCCGACAGCGCGTTTTGATGTGGGGGGCATCAGGGTGCGCAGCTGTCGGCCTGGGACACAAGGATAGTAATGAGCTATCGGTGTGTCAATCGAAAGTGAGACCCATCCTTTCCAGTAATCGCGCGCTGTGGTCACCAATCAGGTGCAGCGGTACCGTGTAAGGTTTGAAGTCGAATGTTGTTAGTGTACGATGTAAGCGCTGTTCAAAACACCCGATGCACAGAACACATCCACGCCGTGGCGCCACGGAATCCCACACAGCGTTCTGGAGCATGTAATCCTGCTCCTGAATCTGTTCCAGGTCTACTCCACAGTCGCTGCAGTATGCGCTCTCTGTCTTAAGCCACGTTTGGTACTCAACCAGGTTCATGGTTGGGTTTCCCGAGGCAGCACTTTTTGAACTTCTTGCCGCTCTCGCAGGGACACGGGTCATTGCGACCAATCTTGGGCGCCTCCCGGCGGTACGTTTCTTTTCTGGGGATGAGCTCTTCCAGTTTTCTACGGCCCTCGGGTGTATTGAACAGCTTGTTGAATAGGGCCGGGTTCTTAATTTGCAGGGTCATTTGAGAACCTCCTCAACATCCACTTGGTCCTCCGGTATTTCCAGCGCCAGCTCAGGGTGTACGGACAAAACCAGCCGCAACGTATTTTGCTCCGCATTGGCGATTATCTGCATTTCCGTCACGCCCTTAACCGGGTTGCCGTCCGGGTCGACTATTAGTGTACCGGTGATTGTACCGTCCGAAGTGATTGTATATTTTCTGTGCATGGTGTCTCCTTTATGAATACCGTAGCGTATCCTTAACCATGAACACAAGCGTTTGTTTAACTCCCCACATGCCCCAGAAATACCGCCTGTTGAAGAGCATGTCCTTCCAGGGCTGGCGGCTTTTGAGGTCAAAGTTGTAGCGGCATGCTGCGGTATTCATGTTTCCTCCCTCTGCCGTCGCGCAAGCTCCGCTTCCGCCATATCGGCCCGAGCCTCACGCGCTTTCGCCATATCGTCATTCAATCGGGACACGTCGATAAGCAGTAATCGACGCGTACACTTGGTGCATTCTATCGACACACCGCTGATAATCCATGCCTGGTTTCCGCAAACACAAGTCAGCACTTCGCCCATGAAGTCCTCCTTAAATTGGTTCCGCGTCCGCGAAGTCCGTCCCCATAGCTTCCTGCATGTGCTTCCAGCAAGCATGACAGAGGGACATGGAGCCGCGTTGGCCATCCGACGGATTGGGTTCCCGCTCCGTAACGATAACCGTGGGTTTTTCCTTACAGCGAACCTGTTGTGGTTTGCCGAAAGACATAAAACTGCCGTTGACGAACATCCGCTGGCATTGCTCTTTGTCTGGGGGTGTGAGTTTTTTCTCTTCAGGCATTGGGCGTCTCCTCACTTAAATCGAACATGGCGCAACGCTTCTCGCCGTACTCCACGCCCTAATTTGTTGATTGTTTCCACCAGCTCGTCAATCCTGGTATGTAACCTACGGTCACGAGCGACACTGCGAGCCTCGCTAGCCGCGCATGTATTGGTGGGAGTGATTTCACCGTAGATTTCACACTCATTATCTGTCGTAAAATGGTCACACTGTTTACACCCACTCAGGTCTACTTTAGGCATGTTCTACCCTCCTCTCTCGGGTAATCAACCAAACCACCGGCGCATCCGCGCCTCCTCGGCTGCGGGCAGTTGCAAGTTGTCTTTCACCAGCTTTGTGAGCTCCGTTTTCGTCCTTTCCCTGAATATGCCGATAAAGGTGTCCGCACAGGAATTGCAGACGTGCAGGTGCCGCTTGTACCGTTTGATATCAACTACGACGTCCACGTAGTTGCGGTCACCTCGGGTTTCGCGGGAAATTTCTTCCTCACAGATATCGCAATAAGACTGTAGACTCATTTGCTCCTCTTCTTCCGTACAGTAGCGCCCCGGAAAACAGGGCCCCACATATCTGCTTTGGCGCAGCCACGAGAACAGTAGCGGCCAAGCGTTCCTTTGGTGGTCTTTATCTCGTATACCTCGGCACACTTCTTTCCACACTGGCCGCACGTGTTGTCGTTTTTACACATCTTCCGGCTCCACCACGCGCACCGGCTTAATTACACAGTTCTTGTAGCCCTCCGCGCGTTCTCCATCCGGTGTTACGCCCTGGAGCTTACCGGAAGTGTAGATACCGTACAAAAGTGGAGCCTTGTTGATACGGTCTTCGAGCTCCTTGATACGTCGCTTGAGATGCGGCACGCAGGTACAGTGAACACGGTCGTCTTTTTCGGGGTCGCACTTCTCGTTGACGGTAGATTTGTAATCGTCTTCGTAGTCCTGGAGACGGCTCTCTAACTCCGCAATGCGTGTATCCCGTCCCTCGATAGCCGCCCGCATGTATTGCTTCTCCGACTCCTCCAAAAACTCTTTGGAGAAGGTCTCCTCAAGCCACTCTTTCAGTGGTGTTATTTTGACTTCGCTACTCATGTAGTACCTCCTCGGCCTCATATCGGTCCAGCCACTTCTCGAACCTCTTGCGAAAGTCCGGGAACAAAACCATGTCCTGCGTATGTGCCCGAGTCACCGGGCACGAATCGAGAATGCGCTCCACATAATCCCAATCCAAGATATTCTCGTGGTAAGCAATATCCAGAACGAGAAGAATGCCTTCTCAAAATCATGTTTCAACTTTGCTCTCACAATTGCTCGCAAATCCCCGTCATTGCTTGACCCGGAGTTAACCGGGGTCGCTGTTAACCGGGTTGAATGTTTTACTCAGGGTCGTTCAGAACCGATGCTTGGATGGCATCCACCGCATCGAATGCTTCAAGGGCCACCTTGGAAATCTCCCTGTCGTCGGCCATGTCTTCAATCTGGTCGAGCGCGTGCATGGCTATCTCGGCCACCTCACGTAACGCATCAAGCGTGTTGTCCAGTGCACCGGCAGTCATTGCGCCGAGTTCTTCGCCCAGTTTGCGGGTCATGAGCGGCGTTAGCTCAATCATCACGTCTGGCTGCTCCTCGGGCTTGTTTCCTTCGGCTATGCCCAGGTAGACGGTCTTGCGCCCGTAGCTACCGCGAATCGTCAACGTGCCGCAGTCTGCAGCCAACACGGTTTCTTCGTATGCTTCTTCACCCATCGCTAATTCTCCTTGGTTTTGGATGCATTACTTTCGCCACGTCCCATGAGCAACTGACCGTCATGCGCGAGTCGTAGTGCATTCTCCAGACGATTGAGGCAAACAGACGTAGCCGCTTGAGCCACCAGGGCTGGAGGTTCCACCAGTCAACCCGCATAACCACGCTCAAAGTACGTGGGCTTTTCAAACACGGGCTCCGTTGGCCCGTACCCAAGCGCTCTCTTTGCCCTGAGAAGCGCCAGAATCGCCGTGTAAGCGGCCTTCGACGCGCCCTTGCCCCTGAATGTCTCCCGGATAGCCTCAAGCTCTCTCAGGGCATCCTCGCCGCGCTGACGCTGTTCTTTGAGCTTGGCCGCTTCGAGGCGCAACGCTCGCTTGGCCCGCGCCAGCTCTTTGTCTTTGGCGTCGAGCCTCTGTCGGAAATGTCGGTCTGCTCTGGCTTGAAATTCGAACACTGTTTCAGTCATTGATCTCTCCTCGTTGACCAAACCGCCTCAAGTTCGAGTCCGTTTTGGGTTCTGATTGCGCCTGCTCTTTGGATATTGTGAGTGCCTCCTCGTGTTTCACCACCGTATGGAACAGCTTGTTCACATAGATGCGGTGCTTCTGCGGCAACGTCTTGAAGCAGCGGCACCCACCGTTGGTGCGCATACCCTTACGTTGTTCCGGACCGATGAAAAGGCAACTGTTGTCGCCGCAGTCGAGTGTTGTTCTAAGCCATTCTAACTTGGACATTGTCCCTCCTCTCAAGATTCGTCTTCCAAACCGTTGAACGCCTCCAGCTGGATGTGCGTCGTCCGTAAGGCACGCTCAGCCCGGCTCTTAGCGGCCTCGAACCCACGACGGAAAGCACTTTGGATTGCGTTCTGTACGTCCAACCCCGGGGCAGTCTCCAAGTCCCAGATGTTCACACGCACGCCGTCGGGCATCGTCACCCACAAGGCAACAGTTGTTTCACCTCGGCGTTTTCGCCTGTCCATTGTGAATTCCGGTTTATAAAAATCCATTGATTCCTCCTTTCACCGCCCCATCTGTCGTAGCAACTGCACGAGCTCTTCGATGCCGTCTTTGATGGCGGATAACAGTACCTTGTCCTGATTTGAGTACACACCGACGGGGCGTCCGTAAACACACAGCCGGTAGTCCTCGCGATAGAATTTCAAAACCTCTACGCCATCTACTCCTACCACAAACATGTTGGATTCATCGGTTGTGATGCCGGAGCCGAGGACGACTGTGTCGTGGGCTGGATGGTTAACGGAGTTGTACTTGCCGATGATTATGCAATCGGTGGGTTGTTTGGACGGGCGGGCGCTGATGTGGGGCATATTTTTTAGGGGCGTGGTCATTGTTCTTCTTCGTACGCCACCGGTAGCAAATCCTGCTCCGGAAAAGATAACCCCAACTCATGTAAACGTGCCTCCACGAAATTTATTCTGGCTGGGCCGACACCCCAAACGTGTTGGGTAATCGTTGCTTTAGAGTACTGTAGTAGATTACGTATCGTAGGTAGTCCTGCTTGGCATAAATACCCCGCTGTACTAGTGTACTCGTAATCATAGGTTAGTAATAACCACAATATGTGGCGGTCTAATAGTTGCGAAGATACTTCGCGTTCACAAACATCTCCGGGTTCTAATCCTACGAGCATAATATCCTCCTTTTTTTAGGCATTTCGGGCCTCCTCACTCCACCGCCGCCAGCTTAACCCTCTCCTCGTACTCTTCCTGGCGCCGTAGACGATGGAAATAATCGACGGTTTTGCGGGTTACCGGACTCCAGCCGGTAACGCCCCCACCGTCGATTTGTCCTCCTGGTAAAAGCTGGTACCTGCTGTCGTACATCGGCTTTACATAGTAATGCGCCCCCAACCGTCGGGCACGGCAGATGCGCCATTCTGCGGCGCCGTATCTGGATTTTCTGACCATCACGAAATCCCAACGAAAAACGATGTGCATAAACCACATGTACCAGGACATCTCACTCACTCATCTTTCTCGCTATGGACTTGATGGCTTCGAGCGTCTCAATCCACTCGTAGCAACGGTGCTGGCTGTCTACGTAGATGCGGGGATTCGCGAGGTTGTGTTTGTTTTGGTCAATGTAGTTCTGGGCGGCAGCTTCCGTAAAGTGGGCGCAGACGTACTGGTAGCCTGTGTGGTAGAAAATCTCCTCGTATTTATCTTCGAACGACTCTTCGTGCATGTACTCGTCGTCGGAGAAAGCTTTGCGAGCTTCGTCTTCGGTTTCGTAAGTGTATTCGGGGTCGTCTTTATAGACCCAGATGCTGTTGTAGCGTGTCCGACAATATTGCGGGTCGATGCCGTAGACCCGATACTCCTGCTGAACCAGGAAAATCGGATGCGCCGTTGCGCGGTTGTCCTGGGTTTCCAGGCGTTCAAGGAGTTGTTTCAGTCTTTCTGAGCGTTTCATCATGGCGCACCTCTCGGTGCGGGTTTACGGCCGTCCTTGACGTTCCACAGCCGTGCTGCCTCCAAAGACGCCGACTCCAAATCGCCGCGCTCTTCGAATGATACCACCGGGCCCAGGGCCAAGCATTTTGGACAGGAAACACGGACAGCACCCGGTTTGAAGATAGAAATGTTCGGTGTTTGTGCGCTACAGAAGGGACACTCCCGTAGGTTGTCCAATACGTCAGATAAATCAGGGTTACTCATTGCTTGCCTCCAATTCCGCGATATGAACTCGCAGTTCTTCGTTTTCTCTCTCCAGCGCCTCTCTGCGGGAACGCTCATACTGCTCCGCCTCTTCAATCATTGCCATGCGCTCCAACAGTTTGGACGAGTCCGGGTTGCTGTTCTTGGCGATGGTCTCGCCCAACGTCTGCATAAGCATCTCTCCGACTTTAACCGCTGCGGTACCGAAGAGCCAACAGATGACGACGAAGCCAAGTATTGTTAATACTGTACCCATATCACTCCTCCTTACAGGTTAACGGTTTGTCGTCTTTATCCCGAACCTGGATGATGTGACCATCAGAACCGTTTGTAGTAGCGAGTACGTAACCCGCTGCGCAATACATGCGAAAACGCGCAAGGTCCCGGTACATTAATGTCGGTTGTTTGGTGGTGGCCTTTTCCGGGTCTGAGGGCTTAATTGTCTGGGCGCGTGACGTATCCACGGAATACGCAGCGTACAAAATACCGCCGAGCGCCAACGCAACGACAAAAATAGCTACCAAAGTCCACGGGGAAGTCTTCATTAACGGTGAATCAGGCATCAGTGTAACCTCCTAACATCGATTTTCGACTCGTCAGATTCGTCAACTCCCAACACTTTACGAAGTGCTGCATTCTCCAACCGCTGTAGACGTATCCTTTTGAGCATAATCTCGTTTGCCTTTTTGTTTGATTCAATCATCTCCTTAATCTCGGCGTCATGTCTCTTCGAAAGCTTTTCGAAATGCGCACACACTATCCAAATAGCCACGCAGGCGCCCCATAACAGGATGACCCACCACGACGAATCCATGATAATGACGCGCACCAAATTGGCGAGACACCACACGTACATCACAATAACGACTGCCATCTTATTCTCCTTTGGAAATTGGGTTTCAATCCTTTATACCAAAAAGGGCGTTAATGGTTAAGAGGGAGTCGGGGATAAAACACCCCCGACATCCCTGTAACCGTTTGCTTTGCTATCGCTGCGCTTTACCGGGCCTAACCATGCAGCACCATCGCGCCGCGTTACGTAGCTTTGCCCTGCCTTGACTCAGCACTACCCTACCGGGCTATTCCCTGCCGGTGCACTCCATTACTTCGCCGTACCTTGCCACTGCAACACGTTGCTGCGCGCAGCACCACCGGTGCGTGACCCCGCTGTGCTGCGCCGCGCCCCAGACGTGCTAAACAGAGCCGAGTCCTGCCACTGCTAGGCAGAACGGAGCAGCACTCCGCCTGAGCGGGCCTGTACTATACCCATCCACGCCGTTGCCGGACAGAACCGAACCCCACTCCGCCGGAGCGTAACCATGCTCTACCCCTCATCGCCTCCACATTGCTGTGCTATCCCGCGCCCAACTGAGCCGGAGCGGAACCATGCTCTACCCCGCATTGCCGCCACGATACGGTGCTCGACTGCGCTCAGCCATTGCATTGCTGGACAGAGGTATGCCAGTGCGGTTCCTAACGAAGGTCTGCCATGGCGTTGCTGTGCAGAACCAAGCCAATACAGTGCGATTCGTTACCGCGCCGAACTTTGCCGGCGCAACTCGCGGCTTCTCTTTACCGCCGCTGTGCACAATCGGGCAGAGCCCAACCCAGCCGCCGCTACTCGATGCGCCTCTCAGCCTAACCTATGCGGCTCGTCGGTCCGGTATGCCAGGGCGGTGCTTGACACAACTTTGCCTAAACATAACTTCGCTCAGCTAGGTGGGGCCTCTGCCAGTCTTTACTCAACTAAGCCAATACAGTGCTATACGTCGACTTGCCGCAGCAAAGCGATTCCAAGCCCTCGCCAGGCTGGGGTATGCACTGCCGCCGCTGAACGTCACAGCGCGAAACTACACCGAGGCATCGGAAGACTTAGCCATTACCGTACTGAACTATGCTTTTCTCCGCCAATGCTGCGCTATGTACTAATACGCCAATGCTGCACTGAACGCCGCTTTGCCGGTGCTCAGCACCACTCCGCTCTGCCTCACCACGCCCACGCTTCGCGTAACTCAGCTTGGCATCGCTAGGCCGGCGCAATACCAGACAGAGCCATGCCAAAACATCGCATCACTGGGATACGCCAGCGCTGCGGAACGCTTGGCATGACTGTGCCGGAGCAGGACCGAACCAGACTTCACTTTGCCTATGCTTGACAGCGCATGACCATCGCAACGCGTAGACAAGCCACGCATGGCCTTTGCCGTACGAAGACGCGCACAGCCCGTGCTCTACGCAACTGTGTCGCACCTCACGAAGCCGACGCCACGGCGTGCCCCACACCACTTTGCCGGTGCCTCGCGCTACAACACCCAGCAATACCAACGCCCAGCAGTACCAGGCTTTGCCTAAGCGACGCGGCCCTGAACCCGGCGGAGCCTTCGCCAAGCCCCTCGGTTCATTGCCGTAGCGACGCAGCCCTGAACCCTGCAGAGCCTACGCGTCCTCTTCGACCTCTTCCCAGTCGAAGCGACCTTTTCCACTATTCCGCCATTGGCCGATGCCCTTCTTGGCACCGTAGTCCAGACACTTCTCGATGGTTTTGACGAGCAATGGATTGTCGATTTCGACTTCGCACTCGAAGGTGGTACCCACCGGCACCGTTTCGCTGGTGGCGAGGGCGACGCGCTCACCCCGCATGGTGTCGGCGCGCAGGGGGCGAGTACAGAGTTCGGCGTCTTCGAGGGTTTTTCCCTCGGGGAAGTTCAGGCGGATTTTGCGTGGGTAGACGAACACGAAGTTGTCGACGATGCGTTTGTAGGTCCATTTGCTGATGGACGCCTTCTTCCGGCCGGCCTTGATTTCCATCTTCCCGAACTCGACCTGCACCCCGAGGGCCTCCTTGATGAAGCCCTTGAACTGGTAGTCGTAGATGAACGGATTGCCGTCCTCGTCGAAACGGTGCAGAACCGTCATCGACTTCTCCAGGAGCTCATCCGCCGGGAGGGAGGCGAGCTCTTCCTTCATCTTCTCCTTGTCTGCGGACTTGCTGGCGATGTGCTTGGAATGCACCTCCGGGTCGGAGGATGCGGTGCCGAGCATGTCTTCGGTGAACGTGCATTTGATTTTTGTCCTGCCTTCTTTCATGTGTTTACTCCTTGGTTGCGCGCACGGATGCGCAAATTAAAGAAAGGACGTTTCACGTTCTTATACCCAAAAAAGAAGGGGAGATTGTGACACGCTCACGCCGCCCACTCCGATAGTAATTTGGTAGTGGACGACGTTTGCGGTGTGACCTATAAATCTTTCTCCGCGTTTCCGTAGTCTAGGATGGTGAGTTGGTACACCGACGGGCCGCGCTGCTTGAAGCCGTCCGTATTTCCCCGGTTGTCTACACGAGGCTCCAGGTCTCGGAAAATCTCGGACTGCATCTTGGTGGACGAAATAACACCTTCCGCCATATCGCGCTGGATACGCTGGGCCACATCAGTGAGATGCTTGATTTGCATCATGATGGTTCCAAGGAGAACACGCCCGGTGTTATCGACATCCGCTTTGGCGTCTTCTGAAAGAAGCGCCTCCACCTCCTCGAACTTCTTTACAGCGTCTTCAACGGCGCGCTGATTGGGGCGCTGGCTTTTATCTGACATAATAGGCTCTCTCCTCTCTTCGTTTCGCATTCGATACACATACATCGTAAAGGGCGACGCCCGTACTTGTAAATAGTTTTGATGGCCATCCGTTGTGTGGGTGCCTTAAACACCGTGTCGCCGTTTCGCAACATCTCCATGAAAAACCCGTTAACACGGGTGAAGACAGCCTTCGTGTACTTCTTACGTAGCTTCTTTTTCAGTCGTTTACGCATTCGCCCTCCCTCCAGTCCACGTAGGCCGCCCTCTTTGCTTCGCAATCATCGCACACACAACGCAGGTGGAGGTCGAGTCTCTCTACCGGAGCGAACGACGCGGAGTAGTACATGTAGCGCGACATAGGTTTCTCAAGCATCGCCTCCATAGACTTCTTGAAATCGTCGGCCGTAAACGGTTTATCGCAGTGGTCGAATGTCTCGTCGCTCATAATAACTTCGTCATGAAGCCTGTAGTGGTAAACAACTTTCTCGTACGCTTCACGCAACTTCTTACGGCGCTTCTTTTTTAGGCGTTTCCGCATTGAACCGTCCTCCTGCTTGTAGACGCTTGGCCTGGCACTCGTCGCAGACACAACATAATCGCCCCCTCCGGGACGTCACCGCCAAAAAACCGGGGCGGCGCATTGTTTCTCGGATATAGTTTGCGATGGGGTCACCGGCGGCGTGCTTCTCAACCACTTTGCGATATTCCTCTTGGAACTCTGTGTACACAAGGTCCGGCTCTGACTCGGGGATAACTTCCTGCGCGTCCTCTTTAGTGAATACGTTGAGGAGTTTGCGGATTTGGACTGTCACTTTATCCGCCATTGCCACCTCGCTAACCCATACCTATTTAACTTTTTAAATAAAGACAGCTGCGTACGTACTTCTCTCAACGGGTCAGACGGCAATTTCAAACCAGACACATTAACATCGTCGGCCATTCGCTGCTGCCGGGTACGTTTAGGCAGGTTCGTGTGAGCTCGAAGAGTGCGCCCAGAATACTTATCAGGGTTGCCCATAACGCAAATCTGCATGAATGCGCCAATAACCTCCTCCGGACTCTCCTGCCACTCCTCTGAATCGTAATACACTATCTCTTTGCTGTCGGCGTCTTCCAGGCAAAGAAATGCGCCGTGGCGGTATAGAATGCCGGGGCCGCAGATGATGGTGCAACCATTACGCAGTTCGACCCGGAGACCTGGTAATCGGGGTTTCTTGGGCATGCGCCAATCGTTAATTAAGAAGCGGAAGAACCCGTAAAACAGAAAGAGAATACTTACCGCGCCGAACACTGCCGAGATTGTCCAGCAAACGTGTCCGATGATTTGCCATATGGTCATACCTCCTCCACAGTAACCGTGACCTTCACCACATCCATGTCGTGCGTGGTCGCTATCGATTTCTTAAAGCTCTTAATCTCTTTTTGTGCCTCTTTCTGTGTATGGAAACAGGGGCCAAACATACCTAGTAAATGACGCCGTCCTGTAGAAACTCGCAAATAACTTACTGTGCCATCCTGCTGGGCGGTGCACCGGATGATGTAGCCTTCGTCTTTTGTTTGTTTCATGGCTCATCCTCCATCTTAAATCCCCATCCCTGGTCGGGGTCATAGTCAGACTCAGCCGTAGGTACATTCCCCTTCCAGCACTTCGTATGGACAGCAGCTATACCACTTCTCGCGTCAGCCCCCATAAGGTCACACACTGTCAACTCTGTAGAGCCTTCTGGAATAGCCCACCCCGCCCACGGCATCTTCCACTCTATCGAATCCATGTTATCGTCAAAGACTCGACCGTACGAGTCGTATTGTCCCTCCATCTCTTCTATTACCTCTCCGTCCTTCAACAGGAACAGCTTAACCAACTGCCCTGCAAAGGAGTTGGAGAGGATTGGCTTTCCGCATTCTTTGCACATAAAACTGAAGCAGCCCATTAGTCCTCCTCGTATTCCTCCATCCAAATATTGGCATGTCTGACGTATATAGACTTCGTTGGGTCTTCCACGCGGCACTGCAGACCAAAACGGATATGACCCGAATCCTTAACCGGGTAGTTGCCCGCAATGCACTTCCACTCGTCCTCATCGTCTACCATAAATTCTGCAACGGTTTCGTCGTCAGCATGAAACCGCAATACACCTGTGCCACAGATTTCTGCGCGATACTTAGCTACACGCGGCGCGTTCACGAATCCGTCCAGGTCATACGCTGAAATCCAGTGCATACAGGTTGTGCTCATTTGGGGGGTCATTTTTTCTCCTCCACCAACTTCATAGCGTCTTCGTTCCAGTAGGAAATGTCGTCTATCGGCGGTTTAACCACCCATCCGCCCTCAACATCAGAGAGTGGATGGGTAAGTGTTGTTTTCTTCCGACCAATACGTACAACATCTCCGACGTTGAGTTTGTGTTTTTTGGTCATTATTTGTGCGTCCCCACCGTAGTAAACTGTTGCACACCGCACTTAGCACAAATGTACATCCGGTATAGCCTTGCGTCTCCCTTTCTAGCGATGTCCGGCTGGTGTTTGAATTCGTGACTGCAGGCTTGTTCTCCTGGAACCGGCTCAACCCTCCCCTCCCGAATTGCCTGCGTGATGCAGACATTGTGCATGTCCTGAAAAACCTTTTTCTCAACAAGCTCGTACTTCTCTTCGAGCTCAGCGAGTTTGGTTACGGGACACACTTCGCAGTAATCCGAGAGAGGGTATCGTTCTTTGCCTGCGTCAGACAGGCGGTAATGGTATTCGGTTTTGCACATGTGGCAGGGGGTCCAGTCTTTGGGTACTGTGTTTTCGGTCATTGGTCCTCCTCACTACACATAAGCGTATCCTCTTTGCCCTCCATGATAATGTCGAACAACTCCAGCATACTCTCCTCATCAACGACAATATCATCCCGAGCATACGCGTTGTCCTGAAACCATTTCACAGCTTTACCCAGCTGAGCACGAAGTTCTTGCAGTTCGTTGTAGTGTTTTGCCTCGCTTTTTACATCTGCCAGTATTTCAAGCAATCCGTCGCGTTCCTTTTCCACCTCGGCAAGCTCGGCCTGGAGTCGCTTTAGTTCTCTTCGCAGCGGTCCAGACGCACCACCACCCTCGATAGCTTTCGTTAAAAAATCACTCATCGCCCCGCCTTTCTTCATCCGTTGCGCGGAGTTCGTCTAGTGCCTTAAGTGCTTTACATCGTGCCCTCTGAGCCTCACCCATACGTTTTGCGTATAAGCCAGCCTCATGCGATTTTTCATCTGCAATTTCCCGCAACTTTTTGCATTTCTTTTTCACCTCGGCAAGCTCGGCCTTCACTTCGGTAAGCTCGGCTTTCAGCATCTCATTTTCCGCCCGGTCAATTCTTGTACGGGTGTCGCGTGCCATTCCGTCAAGCCTCGTGTCGTTTGGGTTACTCATCCTATCTCGCCTTTCATCAATTTCCCCACTAATCTAGCGATTTTCTTTTTACACGCAGCAAGCTCGGCGCGGAGTCGCTTTAGTTCTCTTCGCAGCGGTCCAGACGCGCCGCCACCTTCAATAGCTTTCGTCAAAAAATCAGTCATTACCCCGCCTTTCGTCTTTGAGGATTAGGACGGGGACATTATAATCAGACTTTTTTCGACGTGTTCCAACAGCATCAAAAATGCGCCCGTTAATTTCTCTCCCCCACCCCCTAACGGCCCCGTCGATGCGGGCGCGGAGTTCGTCCCGCTCCGCCCTCACCCCGGCAAGCTCTTTTTCTAGCTGCATTTTTCGTTCGTACAGTTTCCATTCTGGGTCGTTTTTATCGATGTCACCCATCGCCCCGCCTTTCGTCTTTGAGGATTAGGACGGGATATCCTATCTCAGCTTGTCCACTAACTGTTTTTAATACATAAGTCATACCCATCAATATTGTTCCGTCGGTTCCCTCTAGTCCCCCTAGCATACCCCTAACCCCCCCGTCGATGCGGGCGCGGAGTTCGTCCCGTTCGGCCTTGCACTCGGCAAGCTCGGCGCGGAGTTCTTTGTTAGCTTGTTCAATAAACTTATACTTAGATACCAAACAATAGTCCGGGCAGGATTGGTGGGGCATATCTCCCTGTTTGAATTTGGGAGGGATGAGTGAACAGTGCTTACAGTTAAAAGGTAGTTCTTTGCACATTTAATCCTCCTCCGGCAACTCCGGTGAATATCGTTGTGGTGGTCCAACACCGATAACCTTCTCACAACGAGGACAGTTCATCTTCAATATCTCTGTCCTGATTATCGGCTGTTTAGCCGCACTGCCCGCGCCACACATCGGATAATCTCCGTCGCGCAGTTCGTGGACAGTACGGCTTCGGTGGCCTGTGAGGTCTATGTAGAATCCGCGCATGGTTTCTCCGCCCTCCTTGGCCTATACCAGCTCATAGCAACACGCCATTCTTTAGGTGAGCGAGGACACCAATCAGGAATAGGTTCTAGACCAGCATGCACCCGCTCCACCAATAGACATTCTCCCTCACCAATCGCCACAACAAAGTGGTCACAGTCTCTACAATCCAACTCCTCGTCCATAACTACTCCTCCTCCCGCTTAATCGGGCCACCAGGATGGTTGCTTTCCCATTTGCCCTGGACATGCCCCGGAGGAATAAGCACAGCGTTCAACGACGGGCTACGCCGTCGATACGGATAGAACTCCACAACCTCAGGCTTCTCAGCCTTTACCTCTTTACGCCACGTCTCGAAGTACTTACACTTCCACTGCTCCGCAACGCCTCTGCGGACCCACTCCTGGAGCTCAACCAGGCCGTTCTCGTGTACAATTTCCAGCTCGAATTCGCTGGCTTCAATGAGAGGTTTTGGGTGACTGGAATGACTTACATCTTCCACGGCACCCATATACAGAATTACGCCGGAAATCGGGATACAACCTCGTGTTTCGTGTACGAATTCGTCCCAACCCATCAAATAGGGCGGAGGGTGCCAGTCGGAAGTATCGTGCTTTGTCCATTCCGGTCCAGGAGGCGGCGGAACGATAAAGAGTCTACCTTTGAGGTCTTCAAACACAGGTACGTGGGTTTCAATGTACTTAGGCTCCTCATTTTCATCGGATACAACATCAACGACATCATCACTTTCTTTATCCGACGAAACCGGCTCTTCCCCCCGAGTCCACATGACCCCCTCACCGCGTTTCCCTACTACTTCGATAGAATTTAAGGGAGTGTGTGGCGACCGCATAACCGAATGAAATAGTGCCTCCTCAACCTCAGGAGGAATAGCGTGCTCACTAGAAACGACATAGTGCGAAACAGCATCCTCACCGTAATATTTGCAAAACGTACGATAAGCTGATGTGAACTCCTCGTTGGAAAGAGGCGGGAGCCCTTTGGGGTTCACTAACAACAGACGCTCCATCACTTTCGGATGAGTCTTCCAAGTATCGTGGCGGTAACACTGACCATTGATAACTGTTTTGTTTCGCTCATTGGAGGCCACCATGACGATGTCCCCAGGTATGTTCGAATAGCACCAGCTGCACAGCATGAATCCACGGGAGTGGTCATGCACACTAACAGTAGCCCCCAATGGGCTGTCACATATTCTACAGGTTCCTTTCATGGGCTTCTCCTCTTCTTTTTTCTTGGTGTTTTCCGCGTCCCGCTTCAATTCATAACACTGATTAACAAGGGATTCGGGAATGTCCTTGCCCGGGAAGCGCACCCTTAAACTCTCGCGGATGTTGTCTTTCTCCTCGCCTTCACGCTCTTCCATTCGGCGCACACGCGCCATAATGTCGCGTCCGCTCTCTTTCGCCATCCTTTTCATAATATCATTCAGGTCCAGGCCCATATGTCCCCCTTTCTATGTGATAACTTTATCTCCGTTCGTCCAACCCTCGTCGTAGTCCACATCGTTAGCCGCATCCGTAACGACATACGCGTAATCTTCAACATCAGACCAGTCCATGTTGTTGGCCGCCCAATCCAAAACCTCCTCGTCGTCCTCAAACCGCTCGAATGCCATCTTCAGTGCAGCGGAGTGCAGCAGCTTACTGTTCTCGTCACCCAGATAGGCGGCATAACTCTGTGCTATAATTGCCACCGGTACACCCCAAACGGCGCCGTCAGGCATATCAATGTGAAGCTGCCGGGCTCGTACATTTCTGCGGTCTTGTTTGTCTTCACGCATCTTCTCTCCCTTCCTCCGCTAATGACACAACGCTGGGAGTTACGCCGTAAACCATCACGAATGGTTCTGCTTTATGTCGGCGCCGAATGATGCCGACCCATTTATCTCTCCACATTTCCTCTGCTACCGCCTCCAGGTGCGACGGCGCACCAAGAGTCCACCCGTCGTCCCGAATAAAGACCACGTCGTAGTTGACGTTGTATTCGGTGAGAGCACGCACATAGGTTGTCGCCTCTCCCTGCTCGTTAATCACAACTCTAGTGGGGCCCAGACGAACTACGTCGTCGAGCTTCTGGTCCAAAAAATCTGCCATTGAATCCTCGCTAGGTTAGATTTTTCTCCTCTGCCAGCCAGGTAGCAATACTCACCGCCTGTTTCTCCTCGTCCACATAACCAATCTGGCTGAAAGGGAGCCAAACATCCTCGCCGTCAATGTCGAAAAGTACGGCTTTCTGTGTAATGTGTTTGGCACGTTCATACCCGACGTCCGTTAGGTCCTTGTCCTCGGGGTCCTCCATTCTGCATATCTTTTTCGCCAAGTCCTGTATCATCGGGTCCTCCTTACATTTTCTTTTTATTCCAAAGGTGTGCAGTTGATTGCATGCGCGTCTTTACATCGTCCGGGAGGTCAAAGCCGTCAGTCGCTTCCGCCTCCACGATTTCCTCGTCGGTAACAGCGTCCACGAGCTGGCCCATCAACAAGCCACAAAACGCCTGACCCAGTTGCGGAAGCGCCTCATCGGGGAGAGATTCGCCGCCCTCTAAAGTCTGCGCCTCCTCATGCATGGAGCGCAAAACAGAGACAACCCCGTGCGCCAATGCCATCAATGATTGCGCCAAGGGAGCTGCGATTTCTTCAAGTTCTCCATCAAGTTTTCGAAGGAACTGTTTGTAAATGACATCCACATGCAACGAATGCACACCATCGCTTTCAATGAGTTCCACCATCGGCCTCGTTAAAACCGTGGTAATCTCCATTTTCACATCCATATCTGGTACCAATTCTTTTACGTCATTCATGACACATCCTTCTCCCGTACCCAGCGGGCTTTGGCTTTTTCCTCTTTTAAGCGCCGCCGCAGCGGGGCATTGTACTGCCTGTGCGGAAGCTCATTGATATCGTAAACACCCTGCGCAATCAGAGAGTCCCTCAGCGTTGCGGCACGCCGGGATATGGCCGTGGACGTCCAATCACCGCAGACTGCAGTGAGCTCATTCTTGGCTTCGTCAGACATAACCGGCCGGTACAGCGCAATGATGGCTGCGTCCTGTTCTTCCGTGAAAGCGTTTGAGCGGCGGGGCCGCCCGCGCCGCCTCTTCGGCTCTTTTTTGAACAACGCCTTAAACTCCCGATGCGTCTTCTTGTGGTACGCCTCCAACCAGTCGAGCAACCCGGAAACACTGGTCCCAAAGAAACTGGGTGAGTACTTCAGGAAATCCAACGTGAAGAACCACTCGCCGAGCGTTTCAAAATAAAAAGCACCCTCCTTGGGCCGGAAATTACAGATGCCTTTGTACGGCCGCAGGTCGGTCTGCTTCTCTCTGGAAGCTATCTCCCATGGGGATGTGAAAAGGACCTGCCCCCGATGATAAATCATTTTGAAATAGTAAGACTCCATGGTGTTGGGGCGGGCGTAGAAGTCTTCGTGAATCGGTACACGCCAGACGCCCTTCTTATTCTTCGCCTTAGGCAGCTTGCGCCGGGGCTTCACGTGCTCGTCCATACGACGGTGCTTTACACCCAGCGCCACCAGCGCATCCAGGTCCAGAAACACTGTGTTCGCCCACTCCTGGTCGTTCTCCCAAAACTGGCCCGGCCCGAAGAAGGCCTCTTTGAACTCGTACGTGCTCCAGGGCAGGCGCAGTGACGGGTAGTGCTCCTCGATGTACGACGCCAAAAACATTACCACATCACTCTCGGACGTGAACTTGGTCTCATACTTCGGGTTCGCCCGTTTGTAGCGATGCGGGTCGTACGCCGCCCGATGCGGATAAAACTTCGAGAAGTTGATAGCCAGGATGCGCTTGGTGCGTTTCTCGTGTGGGCGCGTAGCCACCAGCACCCCGTACTTGCTCGGGATGTACCGGTTGCCGAACTTGGGCAGCCGCACGGTCATCTTCGCCGCATAGAGCAGCTCGTACAGAAGCGTTTCGACGTTGCGCTGGCTGAAGCGTTCGGAGTCCACGCCGTGGAGCTCAATCTTCTTCGGCACCGTGTCTCGGTGGACCGGAATCCACCCAAGATTCAGCACGCTGCAATCAACCCCCGACACGCCCCGCTTGCTGCGGTAGCGAACGAGGCACCGGGAACTGTCCTTGGGCGCCAAGCCGTTAGAGAGCAGCTCTCCAAAAGTGGTCCGCAGCGCGTAGATGAACTCCCGGTCGCCGGCCAGCCGCTCCAGCCAATGCGAAAGCAGCACCTCATCCTCCTCGGCCAGCGGCGGGTACGCCTTCGGCGACAGCGCCGGGTAGAATGCGCAGGCGTTCCGTAGGAGTTTACGTTGTAAAGTCTCTCCTACGAAATACGAACGTCGATAAAAGAGGTCCTTAAAGAGCCAGAGCATCAGCGCCACCGCCGGGGCCATGTTGAGGATGGTCGGCAGGTTGCGAATCAACGACGGCCAGTGGATGATGAGCGGCGCCCGCCGCGCCTTGCCGCGCCTCAGCGGGTACCAATGCCCTCGGTGCGCCACCCCGATAGACTCGAAAGTCACATACGGGTCGACGTCCAACGTCAGCAACGGCACCCGACACTCCTCGATGTAAGGCGGGTACATGAACTCATGAAGCATCTGCAAAACACGGTGCGGCGAACCGTCGCAGAGCCCCAAAAGGTCCTCCGGATTCTTTCCAGTGTACTTGGAAAACTGGGCCATGAATTTGCCTCCTTCCAGTTAAGGCGTTTGTGAATTTTACCCCTTGAAAATCACACATAAATAGAGACCTGTAAAGCAAAAAAAGGAAGTTGTCACCAAAAACATGTAATTCAACTGAATTAGGAAAAAGCGCAAAAATTGCCTACCACTACACACACGACCACACGAAACCGCGCGAAATCACACACGACCACGCGACCACACACTACCTATTACCCCTTAAAACCAACGAGTGGCATAGTCTGCCAAAATATCGGACCCGATACAATTCGGCACTTTCCTCAATAATCTCCAGCACACGCGACCACACGTCCGCTCCTAAGACTTATTCCCTAACAACACCCGAAAACACCAGCCTCTACGCCCACTTACCCACCAATCCCAAAGTAAACTCTTAATAAAAAAGTGCGAAAAACCGACGTCGAGAACATCACCTACTACACGAACTCTTCACACCTAACCCTGTAGAATCACATACGCTGTTCCAAATCGTGCATCCAAACCAGTCTTCAAATTCACATATTATGTGTATAGAAGAGCAGAAAAACTGACTTTTTATATCGCAACACGACATGTGCGACATGTCGGACAAGCAACAGCATTCCCAATCGCGAAATAGCTAACAATTTCAAGCACTTACGAAAAATGAAAAAGTCAAAAGGCCTCCGAAGGTAATATTTGGAACCTCTTTTTTATCCCTACTGTATACACATAATATCTGTCTTTGTGGACTGGATTGGATGTATACTTTTCTAAAAAGAAATAATAATAATAATATAGAGGCGAAAACTTCATCTAAAGCGTGAACTTCTCAACCACCTTCGGTAGCATTTTGGTTTTTCAGTCGGGGTACCCAGGGGTTTCTGACCTGCCGTTTTTATTACCTCTTTTTCGAACCCCACACTAAACAACTATTATTACTCATCTTTCACATCTACCCCTTTGACATCCCTACAATTTCTCCTCGTTTTCGTATCACGATACTTTTTCGCAGATAACGCTGATTCGGGATTTTGCATATACAGGATTTTGGCAGCATCCTATTTCCTCAACCCCCATACACACTTAACTCTACTCCTGCCCCAACCACGAAGCATTTTTAGCAGAATCTATCCCCTCAATTAGACGTTTTTCGTATACCTTAACGTTTTTCGTAATAATTACATTCTCCCACATTTCCCGACTTTTTTGCAACTTTTTGCGGTGTATATCGGGCCTCGTATTAGTCCCCTTTATCGCTAACCGCCAAACTTTCTATGTCCCCTTTTTGACTACATCACCGAATTTTAGCGTACATTTGTATGCTGTGCCGTATATTCACACTGCCCGCGCCGTTACGCTTGTGCTGTAATAATCTACCCCCAGCCAGCCGGCGCCCGAGGTGTCCCGAGACAAAAAGAAGAGCCGTCATCAACCCCTCGGTTCGGACCGGAACGGCCCAGGATTAACGACGGCTCTGTGACGGAGAGAGTAGGGAACTCTTCCGGTGGGCTTGTTACTTGTCGCCCCAGCAGGCATCCATCATGGCGTAGACCGCCTTCTCCTGCTCGGGGGTGAATTTCCAGCGTACGTTGATGTTCTTCTTGGCCCACTCGTGGGGCGTGTTGCCTCTCTCTTCGGACATGGCGCACCAGTCCGCCACCATCTCGGCCAGGTCGAGGGCGCTCATCTTGGTGGCGTTCACCATCTCCGTGGGAGGTTTATCCCTGTCCCCGGTGTTGAGCAGCCCGCTCTTCCGTTCCTGGTGGTACTCCGGGTGGTGAGGGTTGTGCAGGATGTGGTGCTCCGTGGCCTGGTTGATTTTCTCCTCCATGCCGGCGGGGAGTTCGCACGGTTTGCCGTCGTCCTTGCATTTGTACCGCCAGGTGAGCCAGATGTACGGCAGCAGCTCGGGGTCGTTGTACTTACTGTCGTCGTGCACCTCTCCCCGGGCAATCAGGCCCTTCAACTCTGGACTGCTTTGTTCGAGACGCCGGCAGTACTTCTGCACCAGGGCTATGTGGGCGTCAGTGCGCTTCTTGAAGTGTTTCTGAAGCTCCGGCGGCAGGGTTTGCGCCGCTACCTTGGCGGCGATGTTTTCAGATGTGTTTTTCATGGTGCTCCTAAGGATAGTAGGTTAACGCTGCCGCATCAACCTTTCGTTGTTCTCGCCCCGCCCATGCACTGGAGCGGGTCATGGGCGTAGTAGCGGTCGTATTCTTTTACCAATCGGTTGAGCGAATCCCACGGCTCCATCCGGACGTCGTACTTCTCATTCCAGACGCAGTATATCTTGAGGTCCACCGGACCGACCATCCTGTCCCCCCTTTTCGAGAACGTCAATCCGAAATTGTATTTTTCCGCATACCGCCGTAGTGCCGGTTGCAGCACCCCGAGCCACAGCTTGTCCGAGACGTTTTGCAGCCACACTGCGCCGAGGACGTCCCGGGCATAAACCATCACCGCGTCTTTGTGCGGGAGCTTCTCTTCGATGTACTGCATTATCTCCAACGCGATTCGGTCATGTTCTCGGGTTATCGCCGAGCTATATATCCGGATGGCGTTGAGCTTAGCCATTTCAATGTAGGCCCAGTGCGCCCAGTCCGTCGAGATGGCAGGGAAGTGCTCCCCCGGGCACCGGTACTTTTTGAGTATCTCTTCGACCAGCGACATTAAACCTCTCGGGTATCTGTCCAGGGCGATGTACTCCCCCGGATGGAGCGGGGGCCAGAGGTCCGGGGCCCTCGGTATGTGCCGCCCGGGGTACTGGAGGTTGTGCATGATGTTTATTCTCTCGGTATCGTCTCTCCGGAAATAGAGTGTGCGCGGCGTTGTGTTCCGGTACACCACCATGCCATCCCTTACCCAGGCCTCCTCTTTTTCCATGTAGCTTACTTTATGTTGTGTAATCATAGTCCCGCCTCCTTTTGCGCCACCTGCTCCAGCGCGAGGTCCTTTAGGCGCTTACAGAAGCTGTCGAATCGTTTGTAGTCGTTTACATCATACCACGGGACAGCCAGGGAATCCGGGAGGATGTAGTCCCACATGAAGTACAGCTTGACGTCTATTCGCCCGTCGCGCTTGGCGTCTCTCTGGGCGTAGAACATGTGGAAGAACTGCTCCTTGATTAGCTTGGTGAGCTCCGGCAACAGCACACGCGACCACATGCCCGCACTTAACCCGGCCAAACAGCAGAGCGCGTAGTACTCGCTCCCGTACACGACAGAGATTTCCTTGTGCGGCAGTTTCTCGTCGAGGTAATCGCTCACACGGTTGGCGGAGCGACTCCACTGGGCTTCGCCATCGGGTTTCATCTCCTCGACTTTCATGCCCCAGTGCAGAAACATCGTGTACTCGATTTCCACCCAGTCAGGCCACATCTGCGCCACTTCCGACAGGTGGTACACGCCTACCTGTCCTTTGTCGCGAAGTAGCTGCACGGAGGGGCTCGTCTGCATCTCTTCGTGTGGACGCACCGTAAATTTCCGGGGAGGGAGGATTTCGTCCGGGGGGATGTGGACGTGCTTCGTAGAGATATTGTGTATTACGGCCATCAGGTACCTCCTTTCTACGGGGTGTACAACGTATCCACGCTATCCAAAACCGACAGGAATCGACGGATGTTAAAGTAGTCATGGACCGAGCACCAGTTGTTCCGGTAAATCCGCCCGTACCGGGTTTTCCAGGCGATGTGCATCTTGATGTTTATCTTGTGCGGGTCGTCGGCGTCACTTTCCGCGACGTAAACCGAGAGACCGTGTTTCTTACTTACTCTGCGGAATTCAGGAACGACGAGGTCCGTCCAAACGCGTCGACGGATTTCAGCGAGACAACAGAGCGATAGATTCCCGTTACCCCACCCGATGGCTGGTTCGAGGTGCGGCACCTTCTCCTGCAAGTAGTGAAAGAGGTCCCTCGCCGGGGGCCAGGTGTACGGTGGTTGCTCGGATGGGGTGTTCTTGAAAGCGTGGTGGTAAACCGCGTACTCGATGAACTGCCAGTCCGGCCAATACTTGGGGCGGATGTTGGTGAGAGGGTACTCCACCAGCATATGCGCACGCAGCAGGCCCCGTATTTGCTCTACCAGTTCGGAGTTATCGGTACTGAGGTCGTAGCCGGAATCGTGGAAGATGATTTCGTTCTGCTGCATCGTCGAGCCGTCCACCAGTGCGATAATTGCGGTTGACGTGTTGTGAAGTACGAGTCTCATACCGCACCGCCCGCTCCCTCAAACTTTCTCGGATATTTGAAGGAGACCGATGTCCCGTGTTCTAGCGCGGGTGGCCGTGGCTGTATCGTTGCCAGGAATTCTACCCAGTTCTCATACGCGGTGAACCGCCACCACTTAATGGATTCCACCCCGGTTATCTGTTGATTCCAGATGAAGCACGTTTTTATGTTTATCTTGTTCGTGTCAACAACACCATCCACTGTGTGTGGGATGAAGATATCGTACGCCTTCGCTTTAGCTTCCAGCTCGCGCCTTATTACGTCTCGCCACATTTTGATGGCTACGCGGCTGAGGCACAGGAAGCCTAATGTGTCCCCGGCCAAAGCCATGGTAGGTTTCTTCTGTGGCAGTTTCTCTACCAGGTACGTCGTTATCTCCCGTAGAGCAGGCCATGATTTATTGCTCCGCAGCATTCCCGTACGCGCAGGCGCCGCTGATAAAAACGCCTGGTATTCGTGCTCCAGCCAACCATCCCACAGTTCGTCCTGTACATGGCCCACGACGTATTGCGCTAGGTATCCGTACTTTCGGAATTCGGCCAGCTCGGGAGGAAGCGTGCTTCCAGACCACACACGATACTCGTCGGGATTCAGTGGCGGCCCGTCGGGTATCTCCAACACGTTGTCGCTAATGTTTCTAATCAATGTCATGGAGCACCTCCTCTCTAAACCGGCCGGCCGCAGAGGGCCAACGCATTAAAGAACTTCAGTATCATTTGGTAGTCCTGCGGGGGTTTCCAATCTGTTTTATAAAGCCCGGTGTATTCTGAATCCCAGAAAAAGTAGAGTTTGAAATCCAGGCGGTGCACGTTGTAAATCCACCGCTTAGCTACACACACGCGAAAACGGTGTTCCTTGGATAGCTGGCGTAACCCGGGTAGTATTACACGCTCCCATAGCTCTGGTGATACGCGCGAAAGGCAGCATAGTGAAAGCGCTCCCTGACCCCAGGCAAGCGCTACTTCGGTATGCGGTAGCTTCTCATCCAGGTACAGAACGACCGCATCCGCCCCACACTCTGCGTGTTTCGTGTTGGCAGGGGGGAGTATCCCCGTCTCGTAGGCGAATACAGCGTGTTCCACGGTTTGCCAGGGCGTCCAGGTTACGCGGTGCGCATCCATGGGGTACGACCGAAGTTTCTGGCTGCTTTTCAAGTCCCGGATGCGACACGTGAGGTCGTAGTTGTCCCCGACGAATAGGTACATTATCTCATCGGGGTCTAGCGCCAGGCCCGCGCCGATAGTTACCTTCCCCTTACTTATATTGTGAATAACCGCCATCGAGCACCTCCTCTCTAAACCGCTGCGAAGTACTCTATGTAGTTCTCCGGCGAGGTTGTCATGCGTTTGAGAAACGTGGGCATTTTGAAATAGTCGCGCACATCGGTCCATCGTAGTTGATAAACGTAACCGGGTTTCTGCCAGACAAAGTAGAGCTGTAGGTTGTAACGCGAGTCGGTAAGCGGCACAGGAGACAGCGCGTAGTAGGCGTTGAACTTATACGCTAACGCCATATGCTCCAGCGCGGGCAGTAACACTCGTCGCCACATTTTTATAGATACCCGTGGAAAGCAGCCCATCATCAAATAGTCCCGTATTCCATTAAACGCCGGAGTGCAGTGCGGCAGTTTCTCGCGAAAATACGCCGTCAAATCGTTTTCTGCCGTGCGGTTCTCTGTGGAGGCGACGTACGGAAAATTCCTGGAACGCACCAGTTTTATGTAGTGCCCAAACACCGCGTGCTCCACTACCATCCAATCCGGCCAGTACAGTTGCGCGTCACGCCCCAACTGTATCTTGCGTCTCGGAATTTCGAAGTGTTCGAGTCTGCCTACTCTTACCAATTCCTGCAGAACATTACCCAACAACGACGGTTGGTATTTCAATACCATGAATGCATCGGGAGATAAGTACTCGGTTTCATGCGGCCCGTACTGGACGGGGTTTTTACTGTGGGGGTTGTAATAAACGTCCATAAGAACCTCCTTCCCGTTTTTTTATAGGTGTACCGGTGTTGTTGTGGCGCTGCTGGACAGGTACGCGCCGGGTCTCGCGCTTTCCTGGAGCGACCGGTAAAACCAGTCGAAACTGAAGTACTCCTGTGGCTGGCCCCAGCTGGTACCGTAAAGACCCCCCGCCAACCCGCGCACACTCCACGCTACCTGGTCCCATTCGAAGTAGATTTTGATGTCGAGACGTTCTCTCTTCTCTATCTCTCGAAAAGCCACGTAGGCCAGATAGCCATGCTGTCGCTGCAGCTCCTGTAGTTCTGGGAACAGCACACGCGACCACATGTTACGGTGAACCGATGGCAGCGTAGTGAGACTCAGCCGGTTGCGTGCGATGGCGAACGCCGGCAGCACATGCGGCAGCTTCTCCTGGAGATACCTGGCAATGGTGTACATCTCCGGTATCTGTGCTTTGACGTCGATGAATTCTCGCAGACTTCCGCCTCTATGCCCAAACACCGCGTGCTCTACTACCATCCAGTCCTTCCAGAGGTATGTGGCCTCCTCGGACATACCGAACGTCTCTATGTGTCTGCGTTCGAGTAAACTGTGATACCGCTCCTCCGAGATTACATCCTCGTCACGGACAACGACAAACTGGCCAGGATGCGCGTGCGTGTCCCCGTACAGCCAAAGGGAGTAGTCCGTCTTGTTAAAGACAACGTACATCACTCACCCCACTTCCTGCTCATGATGTGCCGGCGCGTAGCACTGCTGAGCTTCCGTTCGTTTCTGGTGTCGTGCCACTTCACACGCGCCACGCCGTGATTATTTATCCAGTGAAAGTAGAGCTTCAAGTCGAGGTGTTTCTTCTTTGTACCAGGACGGTAAGCGTAGATGATAAACGCGTGTTGCTGACTCGCCAGGTAGGTTACTCCGGGCCGCACCACCTCTCGCCACATCCCGGTACTCACATCGGCGATTAACACAAGGGTTTCCGTGTGGCCGATGTGGAGAGCCCCGGGTGTTGTGTTTGGTATTTTTTCTTGGAGGTAGGCCATCAGCTCTCGTTCCGGTACAAAGCCCCACACGCGCTTTTTTCTGCCTACCACAACCGGCTTACCGAGGCGTAGGTACTCGACGAGGCGCCAGTCCAGCCAACCGTACGGGGGACGCGTTACGAGATGGTGGTGTTTGACGTACCGCTGACGGTATGTATACAGATTTCGTTGGTAGACATCGTCTTCTACGACGACGCCGTCTCCGGGTCGGACGCGCTGGGTGCGCCGGAGCCCTAGAAGCAAGTGCTGCGAGTGGTTCGAGATGTTCTCGAAAACGTGCATGGGTTACCTCCCTCCTGCCGCTATCAGCGGCGGATTGTAATACGCTCCTCGCGAGGCAACGAGCTCGGCCTGCCGTTCCTGCAACATTCGTAGGAAACTCGGCCAGTTTTTGTACTTGCTAGGCGCCCACCAACGTACTTCGTGGAAACCCCCTACTTCCTGATTCCACAGGAAGCATACTTTGACGTCTATCCGCACGGGGTTGTCCTGACCATCTCTGTTGAACGTGTGCACCATGTACACATTATTCTCCGTTGCGACGCGTTGAAGTTCCGGCAGGATTACGTCTCGCCACAACCGTTTCGCGAGGTATGAAATGCAGAGGAGACCTACGGTATCCCCCGCCATCACGATAGGCGCGCATTTGTGCGGCAGTTTTTCATTGATGTAGCGTGTGAGTTCCCGCACCACATCTACCGACCGGTTACTGCGCAGCATGCCCAGCGGCATGTGGGCCCCCTTCAGGAATGCTATGTACTCGGGCTCCAGCCACCAGTCTTCCGGTCGGTTATGGTAGCCCATGTCCAGGCGGATGAGGGTCCTATCCACAATCTGCCGGGTGAGCACGGGTGGCAACACGTTTTCTTCATGGTAGTAGTACGACCCCGGCCTCAGACGCTTCCCGTTCGGAAGCTCCGCATCCTGGTCACCGGTTACGTTGAACAGTATGGGCATTGCGTCACCTCCTTATCTTGCGCCGAGTCCAGTCTTCGTTCGCGGCTTCGCGCCACTCTCGGGTTTTCTGTTCCAGCTTGAGAGCGAGATTAACCTGGCGCTCGTGCTCTTGTATCCGTATCGCCTTGGCGTATTCGTCCGCGCCCGGAAGGCCGTAGATGTTAACATTCGGCCACTCCCACGGAACACGCGTAGCAGTGCCCACAGGTTGCTTGTCCCACATGAAGTAGAGCTTCACGTGCGTCTTACTCGGGGTTTCTCCGAATGCGCGACTGTAGACCAGCCTGTGCCGGCATGTTTCTCCCATCTCGCTGAGGTGCGGCAGAAGAACCCTGCGCCACATCTTCTTGCTGAGATTATGGAGAAACACACAGGCGCATTTGGCATTAACGAAGTGCATATCGACTACGCGGTTGGGCAGCTTTTCCATGAGGTAGGCGCTGTACTCCTCCACGTGGCGGGTCACATCAAGAGGTACGCCGCCCTTCCGCATCTGGTCTATCTTCACGCGCTCAACTTGAATCCAGGGGGGCTCCGCGCTGTCCAGCCGCCAGGCGCGAATTAGATTGTGCTCCAGGAGTGAATCAAGACGACTGGTACCCTGAGGAGGATAGTAGAAGAACTCTCCTGGTAGCACGACGTCCGAGGTGGTGATGTAGACTTTCTTGGCGGTGATGTTTCTGTAGACGGGCATGGGTCACTCCTTGGTGTAGGGGACCAGGAGGGGCTCCGCTATCTTCAGCACAATATCGCTGTCGGTATAACTCACCA
>Ga0180429_10000344_pt1 | contig 41577 bp, 37 predicted proteins | sample SS_ome_FD_132428 | JGI IMG/M metagenome (GOLD analysis project Ga0180429, IMG submission 132428) | Hypersaline lake sediment archaeal communities from the Salton Sea, California, USA - SS_1_S_1 metaG | ecosystem: Environmental > Aquatic > Non-marine Saline and Alkaline > Hypersaline > Sediment ...
CGTGTTGGTGGCGAACCGAAGATCGCACGGCTCCCACCCGGCCCTCGTAACTGTGCTCTGATGTAAAGGACACGGTGAGAGGGATGGGTGGGAGTAAATAACGGTATCTTCAAAGCATTATTTATCAATTGGTTAGAGCTGATATATGATATGTAGCTTGAGATGACTTAAAATAATTTCCGCAAAATCAAGTTCTTGACATCATAATCCCCTTCCAGTATTTCACTTTTCAATTAGTTATGAGTTGATTCATCTGAACCAGTGATGTAAGTAAGTATACATGAGGTCAAAGTGGTACGGGTCAAGGGGGCGCGCCCTTCGCCTTAGAAAGGAAGGGCATTCCTACCGGGAAATCGAAAGCCGTTTGGGTATACCTAGGTCAACTCTGAGCGGCTGGTTCAAAGATATAAAGCTTTCATCCGAGCAGAGAGAGAAGTTGTCCGGGAGATGGAAGCAGGGGCTGGTTAAAGCACGTAAGAGAGCGGCTCTTTGGCACAATAAGCAGAAGAGGATGAGGCTTGAGGATGCCGAGCGTCAAGCGTTGAGCGTGCTGGCGAAGATCAACAGCGATAGTGCTGCAATTCAAGAGCTTGCCCTGGCTGCACTTTATATGGGCGAGGGGCGAAAGAGATCCGGGGATACGAGCCTAGGTAGTTCCGACCCTTTGATATTGAAGTTTTTTTTGGCTGTTTTAAAAGGGGTTTATAAAGTAGATTCCAACAAAATAAGGTGTTCACTGTATTTACGTGCCGATCAGGACGATGAGGATCTGAAGAACTTTTGGTCGAGCGAGCTTGGATTGCCGCTCAGCAGTTTTGTTCGAGTATACAAGGACAAAAGGACAGCCGGATCCAAGAGTTATTCCGATTATAAGGGCGTATGCGATGTCAGATGTGGGGGGGTGGCAATCAGGAGAAAGCTGATGTCCCTCAGTCGTTTGTTTTGTGAACGAGTCAGCAGTAGAAATTTGGGCCTTTAGCTCAGTTGGCTAGAGCACTTGCTCGACACGCAAGGGGTCACTGGTTCGAGTCCAGTAAGGCCCACATTACTGTGGGGGTAGGGCATGGGGTTTAGGGAAAGTCTAAACTCTATGCCCTGAGTCTATATGTCCTGCTGAAAGATGATGGGTGTTATGGCTGAAAAGGGTGACAAGGAGCTGTTGGAACTCGAGAGGCTCAGGCACTCGGCGGCGCACGTTATGGCCGACGCCGTCAATCGTCTGTTTCCCGGTGTGAGAATAACGATCGGGCCCGCGGTCGAGGACGGCTTCTACTATGACTTCGACTACGAGCGCGCGTTCTCGCCCGAGGATCTGGGCAAGATCGAGAAGGAGATGTCGCGGATCGTCGCGGAGAAGATCCCCTTCGTCTGTGAGGAGGTCACTCGCGACGAGGCGCGCAAGATCTTCAAGGACGAGCCGTATAAGCTCGAGCTCATCGACGAGCTGCCCGAGGGCGAGAGGATTACTGTCTACAGACACGGCGAATTTACGGACCTCTGCCGCGGCCCCCACGTGGAGAGCACCGGCGACATAGGCGCCTTCAAGCTCCTGAGCGTCGCCGGGGCTTACTGGAGGGGCGACGAGGCCAGGCAGCAGCTCCAGCGCATCTACGGCACTGCCTTCCCCACGGAGAAGGAGCTCGAGGACCACCTGGGCAAGCTGGAGGAGGCCGCCAAGCGCGACCACCGCAAGCTCGGCCGCGAGCTCGACCTGTACTCGACGATGGAGGAGCTGGGGCCCGGCCTGGTGCTTTGGCATCCGAAGGGGGCGAGGATACGCAAGGCGATGGAGGATTTCTGGCGCGACGCGCACGTGCAAAACGGCTACGAGATCCTCTTCACCCCGCACATCGCCCGGCTGGAGCTGTGGAAGACCTCGGGGCACTGGGACTTCTATCGGGAGAACATGTACGCCCCGATGATCGTGGACGACATGGAGTACGAGCTCAAGCCGATGAACTGCCCGTTCCACATCGAGGTCTACAAGACGAGGCTGCGCAGCTATCGCGAGTTTCCGCTGAGGTGGGCGGAGCTGGGGACGGTCTACCGCTACGAGCGCTCGGGCGTGCTCCACGGGCTCATGCGGGTGAGGGGATTCACGCAGGACGATGCGCACATCTTCTGTCGGAGCGATCAGCTCAAGGACGAGATAGCGCGCACGCTGGAGTTCTCGCTGTACATCCTGCGTTCCTTCGGCTTCTCCGACTTCGACATCTACCTGTCGACCAAGCCTCCCAAGCACGTGGGGAGCGACGAGGCGTGGGAGCAGGCGGAGGGGGCCCTCCGGGAGGCTCTGGAGAGCTCCGGGCTCGGCTTCCAGGTCGATCCGGGCGAGGGCGTCTTCTACGGTCCTAAGATCGACATCAAGATCAAGGACTCGCTCGGCCGTGCCTGGCAGTGCACGACCATCCAGGTCGACTTCAACCTGCCGGAGCGGTATCGCATGGACTACGTGGGCAGCGACGGCAAGAGGCATCAGCCCATCATGATCCACAGGGCGCTCATGGGTTCGCTCGAGCGCTTCTTCGGCATACTCATCGAGCACTACGCCGGGGCGTTTCCCCCGTGGCTTGCACCCGTGCAGGCTCTGGTCCTCTGTGTCAGCGAGGCGCAGGGCGAATACGCGCACGACGTCGCGCTCGCGATGAGACAGAAGGGCTTGCGGGTAGAGGTGGACGACCGCAACGAGAAGCTGGGCCTCAAGATCAGGGAGGCGCAGCTCGCCAAGGTGCCATACATGCTCGTGGTGGGCGCCAAGGAGGCACAGGCCGGATCGGTCTCCGTGCGCTCCCGCCGCGAGGGAGATCTGGGCGCGATGCCGCTGGAGGATCTGAGCCGGCGCATCGAGCACGAGGTCGAGGAGCGGGTAAACTGATACAAAGGAGGTGTTGCTATTCGTAGGGGAAAATTCTTTCGAGGCAGGCCCGACAGGTCCGATGACCTGAGGGTGAACCGGCGGATAAGGGTGCCGGAGATCAGACTAATAGGTGCCGACGGCGAACAGGTCGGGGTGGTCCAGACCCGAGAGGCCCAGAGGATGGCCGAGGACGTCGGGCTCGATCTGGTCGAGATCGCGCCCACCTCCAGGCCGCCCGTCTGCAAGATAATGGACTACGGCAAGTACAAGTACGACCAGAGCAAGCGCAAGCACGAGCAGAAGAAGAAGCAGACGGTGGTGGTGATCAAAGAGATCAAGATGCGCCCGAGCACGGATGAGCACGATTTCCAGGTCAAGCTCAGGCACATCAAGCGCTTTTTGGATGAAGGCAACAAGGTCAAGATCACCATCCGCTTCAGGGGCAGGGAGATGGCCCACGTCGATCTCGGCAGGGAGCGCATGAAGCGCGTCGTCGAGGAGCTTCGCGACTTGGGCAACGTGGAGAGCTTCCCCAAGATGGAGGGGAGGCAGATGTTCATGATGCTATCGCCCCTCAAGAAATGAGGGGGCGTTCTTACGAGACTGAGTTTTTCAGCTTATTGAGGAGGAAGTGATGCCGAAGTTAAAGACCAAACGTGGCGCAGTGAAGCGCTTCCGCGCCACGAAATCTGGCAAGATCAAAAGGAAGCGCTCAAAACTGCGCCATATCCTGAGCAGCAAGACCACGAAGCAGAAGAGGCGACTTCGTTCGAAGGCCTACGTCTCAAAGTCCGATTCGAAACGGGTCTCCAAGCTGCTGATGGTTGGCTGATCGAAAGGAAGGGTAGAGAAGATGCCACGAGCAAAACGCGGTTTCAAGGCAAGGCGCCGTCGCAACAAGGTGCTGAAACAGGCCAAGGGATTCCACAGCGGTCGCAGCAGGCTCATCCGCTCCGCGATGGAGGCGGTCGATCACGCGCTGAAGTACGCCTACGTGGGTCGCAAGCTCAAGAAGCGCGACTTCAGAGGCCTTTGGCAGACCAGGATAGCGGCTGCCGCGCGGGACGGCGGGACGTCCTACAGCAAGCTCATCGGAGGGCTCAAGAAGCACAACGTGGAGCTCGATCGCAAGATGTTGGCCGAGCTGGCTACGAGCCACCCGGAGGACTTCGCCGCAATCGTAGACATGTCGAAGGGGGCATGACTCCACAGAGGGCGGGGGCGATTTGAAGGAGAGGCTGCTCAGGGACATAGCTGATATCAGGAGGCAGGCGGAGACCGAGCTGACGGAGGTCTCCGACGCCTCCCAGGTGGAGGCGTGCAGGGTCAAGTACCTCGGGCGCAAGGGGCTGATCACGTCCGTGCTCAAGTCGCTCAAGGAGGTGAGCCCCGACGAGAGGCCGCAGGTCGGACGCGAGATCAACATCGTCAAATCGATGGTGGAGTCGAAGGTGACAGAACTCGCCACCTCTATGGGCAAGGAGAGGATCCGCGAGAGGGTCGCCGGTGAAAAGCTAGATATAACCATGCCGGGCAGGGGTATAGCGTTCGGCAGGGCGCACCCGCTCCGCACCGCGATGTCCGACATCCTGTCCATATTCACAGACATGGGCTTCTCGGTCCACACGGGTCCCGAGATCGAGACCGACTACTACAACTTCGAGGCTCTCGGGGTCCCGGCAGACCATCCGGCGAGGGATATGCAGGACACCTTCTACGTGGAGGGCGGTCGGCTCCTTCGCACGCACACCTCGCCGGTCCAGATCCACGTGATGGAGTCGACGAAGCCCCCGATCTGTGCGGTGTTTCCAGGCGCGGTCTACAGGCGCGACAACGACGTCTCCCATTCGCCGATGTTCCATCAGGTGGAGGGGCTCATGGTGGACGACGACATTACCATGGGCGATCTGAAGGGCGTGCTCTCCACGTTCTGCCACCGCATGTTCGGTCCGAGCCTGGGAGTGCGCTTCAGGCCCAGCTACTTCCCGTTTACCGAGCCCTCGGCCGAGGTCGACATACAGTGCGTGATGTGCGGCGGCTCCGGCTGCCGCGTCTGCAAGCAGAGCGGTTGGCTGGAGATCCTCGGCTGCGGCATGGTCGACCCCGTGGTCTTCGGGCACGTGGGCGTCGATCCCAAAAAATACAGCGGCTTCGCCTTCGGCATGGGGGTGGAGCGCATCGCGATGCTCAAGTACGCGATCAACGATATCAGGCTGTTCTTCGAGAACGATTTGAGATTTTTGGAACAATTTTGAAAGGAGTGTCATCCTGAGGCGTCGTTTTAGCATAGGTACACTATGCAACCGTATCGACGCCGAAGGATCCCATTGATCACAGTGGCAACTGTTTCATGGGGGTCCTTCGTCGCATCACGGTTGGCTAGAGCTTTACGGCACAAGCTGCTCCTCAGGATGACAGGCGTGATCCAAATATGAGATTTCCACTCGACTGGTTGAAGGAGTTCGTGGACGTGAGGGTGAGGCCGGCCAAGCTGGCCGACATCCTGACGATGAGCGGGCTCGAGGTTGAGTCTCTTGAGGAGGCCGGCCGCACCGCCATATTCGAGATCGGCGTCACGCCGAACAGGGCGGACTGCCTGTCCGTGAAGGGCTGCGCCGGCGAGGTCGCCGCCCTGACCGGCGGAAAGCTCAAACAGAGGAAGCTCAAGGCCCCCCGCGGTCAGGGCAAGATGGCCGGCGCGGCCAAGGTGTCGGTTAAGAGCCGGGCCCGGTGCCCGCGCTACGCCGCCCGCGTCATCAGGGGTGTGAAAATCGGCCCCTCGCCCCAGTGGCTGGCCGCCAGGCTCGCCGCCTGCGGCGTACGCTCGATCAACAACGTGGTCGACGCCACGAATTACGTGATGATCGAGTTGGGCCAGCCGCTGCACGCCTTCGACCTGGGCAGGCTCGCAGGCCGGAGGATCGTGGTCAGGGTGGCCAAAGACGGCGAGAGCTTCACCACGCTTGACGGCGTCCAGAGGAAGATGTGCTCGGAAGACCTGATGATCTGCGACGGCGAGCGCCCTGTGGCCGTGGCGGGAGTGATGGGCGGCGAGAACTCCGAGGTGACGGACGGCACGACCGACGTCCTGCTGGAGAGCGCCTACTTCGAGCCCACCGGTGTGCGCCGCACGTCAAAGAGGCTGGGGCTGGCGACGGAGTCCTCGAGGCGCTTCGAGCGCGGTGTGGACCCGAGCGGCGTCGTGGAGGCGCTGCACAGGCTGGCCGCTCTCATAATAGAGATCGCTGGGGGGACGCCCACGACGGACTGGGTCGATCGCTACCCGAAGAGGATCGCCGCCAGGAGGCTTGCGCTCGCTGCCTCCGAGGCCAACCGTATACTCGGAACCGATATCGAGGCGGCCGCCATGGCGAAGTATCTCAGGCGGCTGGGCTTCGGCGTGACGGGTCCCAAGGGCGGACGCGTCTCGGTGACGGTCCCGACCGGCAGGCCCGACATAACCAGGCCCATCGACCTCATAGAGGAAATCGCCAGGGTGCACGGCTACTCGAAGATAGCGGAGACGATGCCCGCGGTGCCGATGAAGCCGATCGTCAGGCCCAGGCACTCCAAGTACGAGACCGCCGTCAGGAACGCGATGATCGGATCCGGGCTCACCGAGATAGTGACGTACGGCTTCACCTCGGAGGAGGCGCTCGAGCCGTTTCGGTCGCTTTCGACCGAGCCCATCAAGGTCGCCAACCCCCTCTCCAACGAGAACGGCGTCATGATCACCACGCTCGTCCCCAACGTCATCCAGACGGTGGCGCTCAACCTCATGAGGCAGCGTACCGACGCCAGGTTCTTCACGCTCCAGAGGGTATACCTCAGGACCAAGGCGCTGGATTCGGTGGAGGAGCCGCGCATGGTCTGCGGAGCTATCACCGGGCACAGGTACCCCGGATCCTGGGACCGATCGAAGGAGATGGTCGACTTCTACGACGTCAAGATCGCCGTGGAGACCGCGGTTGACTCGCTGGGCCTCGACGACGAGGTGATCTACCAGAGGGGACCCGCGCCGGGCTTTCTGCATCCTGGGCGCTTCGCCTACGTGCTCCTCGGCGGCTCGAGGATGGGCTACGTCGGTCAGATACACCCTGACCTGGCGAACAGGCTCGATCTGACCCAGGACGTCTACGTCTTCGAACTCGACTTCGAGAAGCTCGCGGAGCGCGCACAGTCCGAGATGCCGCGCTACGAGGAGTTCTCGCGCTTCCCGTTCGTCACGCGCGATATCGCGATAGTGCTCGACGAGCAGATACCCTTTTACGAAGTCGAGAAGGTCATATCTGACGGCGGCGTGAAGATACTCGACGACGTGGAGCTCTTCGACGTCTTCGAGGGAGGGGCTCTGCCGAAGGGTGCGAGGAGCCTCGGGATCGCGCTGAGGTTTTCGCGTGGCGACCGCACGCTGACCGACGAAGAGGTGAACGCCGCGCAGGAGAGGATAGTGGGTGATCTCTCGGCGAAGCTTGGAGCGGAGCTGAGATAGATATCGATAAACCGGCGTCGGGGCCGCTTAACGGCAGCGGTTGCGGCGGGAAGAAGGGAGGTCGTTATGACGAAGGCCGACATTATAGAGCAGATCTACGAGAAGGTTGGTTTTTCGAAGAAGGAGTCGGCTGAGATAGTGGAGCTGGTCTTCGACACGATGAAGGAGACTCTGGAGAAGGGTGAGAAGATAAAGATCTCCGGCTTCGGCAATTTCGTGGTCCGTCAGAAGAGGCCCCGCATCGGGCGCAACCCTCAGACCGGCGAGGAGATCGAGATAACGGCCCGCAGGGTGCTGACCTTCAGGCCCAGCCAGGTGCTCAAGGCCGCCCTGAACAAGAGCGGGGCCGAGGCGCCTCCGCCGCCGCAGCAGCAGATGTAGCGCTGAAGCCTTTTTGAGACGACATCCCTCGCCACAGTAGCGGCGGGTGGTCGTGTAGTCTGATGTCAAGATCAGGAAAGGGGTGGCTTATGCCACAGATCCCTAACAAACTTTATTTTCGGATCGGAGAGGTGAGCGATCTTGTGGGCGTCAAGCCCTACGTCCTCAGATATTGGGAGTCGGAGTTCCCCGATATCAAGCCCTCCAAGTCGAAGTCGGGCCAGAGGCTCTACAAGAGGCGCGACGTCGAGCTGCTCCTTCGCATTAAGGAATTGCTCTACGAGGAGAGATTTACGATAAACGGGGCCCGCAAGAGGCTCAAGGAGTTCTCCAGGGGCGATGCTCCCTCTGCTGCGGTCAAGGAGGAGGCGGCGCCGGTCGAGCGCGAGCCGGAGGGCGAGGTCCCCAGGCAGCTCGAGGTCTTCGCCGAGCCCGACTCGGAGGATGACGAGGTCGATGACGTGTCCGCGCCCGCCAGGAGGGGTATGGACAGGGGCAGCGTGAAGGCCTTTCAGAAGATAAAGAAGGACCTGGAGGAGATCCTCTCGGTCATCAGATCGTAGTTCGGCGGCCTTCCCGTCGCTTTGACGAGGGATCGGCTGCGCATTCGGGTTCCTCTCTTCAGTCGGGGCGTAGCTCAGCCTGGACTAGAGTGCTTGTCCCGACGCTGCACGATTTTTTTCATTAAAAAATCGTAAGCAGCGTCGAGGATCCGCCGAAGATTCGAAGGCGGACTTGGGGTGCCCGCCACGCCAGCGTTGGCGGGTGCTCGGTTTGACAGACGTTTTTTTGACAACCTGATTCTCGTTTCAGTCGGGGCGTAGCTCAGCCTGGACTAGAGTGCTTGCTTGGGGTGCAAGAGGTCACCGGTTCGAATCCGGTCGCCCCGACTGAAGCTAGAATGGCGATGATCAAAAAAACGTGTCAAACCGGCACAAGAGGTCACCGGTTCGAATCCGGTCGCCCCGACTGAGGACGGGAGCCGATGGGCCTTTTTAGGACGATAAGGGACGACTTCAGGATGGTCTTCGACAGGGACCCGGCGGCCCGCTCGAGGCTGGAGATAGTCCTCTGCTACCCAGGTCTGCACGCCCTTATAGTACATAGGGTTGCGCACTGTCTTTGGAACCATCACTTGAAGCTTATCGCAAGGCTGTTCTCGCACCTTGCCCGTTGGATCACCGGCATAGAGATCCACCCCGGGGCGAGGATCGGCAGGCGCTTCTTCATAGACCACGGAATGGGGATCGTCGTGGGCGAGACCACCGAGGTCGGGGACGACGTGACGCTCTACCAGGGTGTGACGCTCGGAGGCACGAGCTGGAGCAAGGGCAAGAGGCACCCCACGCTGGAGGACAAGGTGGTCGTGGGTGCGGGGGCGATCATCCTGGGGCCGGTCAGGATAGGACACGACAGCCGGATAGGCTCCTCCTCGGTGGTCATACACGACGTGCCCAGCTATTCCACGGTGGTTGGCACTCCGGGCAAGGTGGTGCACCGCAGGGAGCCCATCGTGCACGAGGGCGAGGAGCACGAGTACGACCTCTCGCACGGGACGCTGCCCGATCCCTTCGGCGAGACCATCGACGGCCTGCGCCGCTCCATAGTGGAGCTTGAGAGGCGCCTCGAATATCTAGAGAAAAAGGGGGAGTAGCTCATGTTCCGCGTCCGTGCCGGACGTGCAGGAGGGGTGTGTTCAAAGTGAGACGACAGAAGGTTATCGTCGGGATGAGCGGTGGCGTGGACTCCTCGGTCGCGGCGGCGGTCCTGTGCGAGCGCGGCCTCGAGGTCGTCGGCGTCTCCATGAACCTTCTCACGTGCCAAGGCATGAAGGGGCCGAGCTGTTGCTCCGCCCAGGACAGGATGGACGCGCGCGAGGTTTGCGAAAGGCTGGGCATCAGACATCAAGTGCTGGACCTGCGCACGGAGTTTAGAGATCGCATCGTGCGCCCCTTCGTCGAGGGCTATCTCGGCGGCAGGACCCCCTCGCCGTGCGTCCGCTGCAACAGCGCCATCAAGTTTCCGGCGCTGGCGCGCACGGCGGACTCCTTGGGCGCCGAACTGATAGCGACCGGCCACTACGCGAGGACGCCCGCGCCGGGCAAGGGCCCTGGGCTCATGAGGGCGCTCGACGGAAAGAAGGACCAGTCCTACTTCCTCTTCGAGGTGGGCCGCGACGATCTATCCAGGCTCCTGCTTCCGCTGGGCGGGATGAAAAAGGACGAGGTGCGCGCCGTGGCTCGAAGTCTGGGGTTCGCAAACGCGGGCAAGGCCGAGAGCCAGGACGTCTGCTTCGCGCGGGGGGAGGACTATTCGCGCTTCGTCGAGGGAAGCGCCGGGGCGCTCGCGAAGGGGCCGGGCGATTTTGTGGACACGGACGGCGAGGTCTTGGGCAGACATCGCGGCATCCATCGCTACACCGTGGGCCAGCGCAGGGGGCTGGGGGCGGCCTTCGGCCGAAGGACGTACGTCCTGTCGATCGACGCAAAGCGAAACCGTGTCGTGCTCGGTTCGGACGGGGATCTCATGAGCAGGGAGCTTACGGTGCACGGTGCGGTGTGGATCAGCCCCCCCGAGGGGCCCCTGAGGGCGCTCGTCAAGATCCGCAGCGCGCACGCCGGCTCCCCAGCCACCGTCAAGGCGGAGGCGGGGGATGCGGCCAGCGTCGTCTTCGACGAGCCGGTGCGCGCGGTGGCGCCTGGACAGGCCGCCGTATTCTATGAAGGGGACGAGGTCATAGGAGGAGGATGGATAGAAGGTTGAGGTTAAGGCTGAGGTTAAGGCCAAGGTTAAGGCTAAGTTATTTTATACGCTCAGCCTCAGCCTCGACCTAAACCTTCTTGGAGTCAATGTGATACGAGTTGCTATTACTACTTTAGGCTGCAAGGCGAACTGGTCCGACTCCGAGGGCGTCGCCAGGGCGCTGTCCCAGGCCGGGTTGAGCGTCGTGGGCTTCGATTCCGAGGCGGATCTCTATATCATCAATACCTGCACCGTGACCGGCCTGGCCGCCGCACAGTCCAGACAGATGGTGCGCAGGGCCGTGCGCCGAGTGTCCGGGGCGAAGGTAGTCGCGATGGGGTGTCTCGGGGAGACTGGGCGCGATGAGCTGGCCCGCATAGCGGGCGTGGACGAGGTCTTCGGGGCGGACGAGAGGGGGTCCCTAATCGACTACGTGCTCGCGCTGGCGGGGAGAGGCGCCGCTTCGAGCCCGGATCCGGATTCTGCGCTCGCCTGCGCGGCGCTGGGGCCGCAGTCCCGGGCGCGCGCCTTCCTCAAAATCCAGGACGGCTGCGACAGGAGCTGCTCCTACTGCATCATCACCAAGGCGCGGGGCGCCTCGCGGAGCGTGCCGATTGACGAGGTGGTGCGCCGCGCGCGGGAGCTCGGGCGCCACCACCGGGAGATAGTGCTGACCGGCATAGATATCGGCCAGTACGGCAGCGGTCTCGAAGACGGCGCGAATCTGGAAGGTCTGCTCGAGCTCCTCGCGCAGGACGAGTCGGTGCCCAGGCTCAGGCTCAGCTCGCTCGACCCCACGGGCCTGACAGCCGGGATCGTCAGCGCCATCGCCGGCGGGGGCGTCTGCAGGCACGTGCACCTTTCGCTGCAGAGCGCCTCCGATCCCGTGCTGAGAGCGATGAGGAGGCGATATACCTCGCGGGAGGCGCTTCGCACGGTCGAGAGGCTCTTGGAGGCGGTTCCCGGAATCGCGGTCACCGCCGATATCATCGCGGGATTTCCCGGGGAGGCCGCCGGGGATCATGAATCCACGGTCGAGATGCTGGAGTCGATGCCGCTGGCCGGCATGCACGTCTTCCCGTACTCCGCGATGGCCGGCACGGCTGCGGCCGGGATGCCGGGCCAGGTGCCGCATGGCGAGAAGCGCAGGCGGGCGGCCCAGATTCGGCGTCTGGCGCAAAAAAAGAGGCTGACGTTCCTCAATGGCTTGATCGGGAGCTCGATGGATGTCATTGTAACGTCCGAGGAGCCGGACGACGCTGGTGTGGTCGAGGCGTTCTCGGACAACGCCGTGGTCGTGAGGCTCGGGGCCGGCATCGTGGGATATGCCGAGATGGGAAGGGCCAGGGTGACCGGGACGGTTGGCGGAGCAGTCAGCGGGGAGTGGGAATGAACGGCGAGGAGAAGGCCAGGCTCAAGGGCCTGGAGAGGGTGATAGGCTACAAGTTCAAGAGGCGTGAGAACCTCAGGCGCGCCCTCATACACAAATCTTATGCGAACGAGATGAGGCTGGCGCCCACCGAGCACAACGAGCGCCTGGAGTATCTGGGCGACGCGGTGCTGGAGCTCGTGGTGAGTCACATGCTCATGGAGCGCTTCCCGGACTCGCCCGAGGGCGAGCTGTCGAAGCTGCGCGCGGCAATCGTGAACGAGGGGCAGCTGGCGGACCTGGCCAGGGTGTTGGGCCTTGGCGAATATCTCTATCTGGGGAAGGGCGAGGATCAGACCGGCGGCCGCGACAAACCGTCGCTGCTCTCCGACGCGCTGGAGGCGGTCTTCGGCGCAATCTACCTGGACCGGGGCTACAAGAAGGCCTTCGGAGCGATAGCCTCGATCTACGAGGACGTCCTGGACCGCGTGGGCGGCGCTGGCTTCGTGCGCGACTTCAAGACCCGGCTCCAGGAGGTCTCGCAGTCGCGCTTTCGCTCTGTACCTCGCTATCGGCTCCAGAAGACCACGGGTCCCGACCACGCCAAGACCTTCGAGATACACCTGTACATCCAGGACGATCTCTGGGGCGTGGGCCGAGGCGCCAGCAAGAAGGCGGCCGAACAGGCCGCCGCCCGGGAGGCCCTGCGCAAGCTCGAGGGCACTCCATAGAAAAGGGGGGAAGATGAGCAAGGTGCTATTCGTTAAGGCCTCGCCTCGCGGCATAAGGTCCCATTCCGTCGCCGTTGCCAACCAGTTTATAGACTCCTATATGAAGCGAGACCTGGACGCCCAGGTGAACATACACGACCTCTTCAAGATGGAGCTGCCGCCGATGGACGGCCAGACGCTTGGCGCGAAGTACTCGATCATGCACGGACACCAGGCCACGAACGAGGAGCAGCTGTCGTGGATGAAGGTGGAGGGCATCATCGAGGACTTCATGGACGCGGACAAGTACGTCTTCGCCGTTCCGATGTGGAACTTCGGAATACCCTATAGGCTCAAGCACTATCTGGACGTGATAATACAGCCCTCCCACACGTTCGAGTACTTGCCCGACAAGGGCTACACGGGCCTGGTGACGGGCAGGCCATGCTATATATCCTTCGCCAGCGGAGGCGAGTACTCGCCGGGCACGCAGGGCGAGGACCTGGACTACTGCCGCAACTACATTCAGCTCGCGCTCTCCTTCATAGGCATAACGGATATCAGGCAGACAGTCGTCGAGCCCACTATGCAGAAGGGGCCCGAGGAGGCCCGCCGCAGGCAGGAGGCGGCCGTGGCCGCCGCCAGGAGGATAGCCGAGCAGTTCTAGGGAGGCCACATGAGGCAGTTTTCCAGACCCAAGCTCCTGGTCAGCCGCTGCTTAGGCTTCGAGGAGTGCCGCTGGAACGGCATGAGCATTCCCGACCACTTCGTCGAATCGCTCAAACCCTTCGTGGAGTTTATCACTCCATGCCCCGAGGTCATGATAGGCCTGGGGGTCCCGCGCGATCCTATAAGGATAGTCGAGGCCCGCGGCGATCGAAGCCTCGTCCAGCCCGAGACCGGCCTGGACGTCACCGAGAGGATGCGAAGCTTCGTTGCCGAGTACCTGGAATCGTTGGGCGAGGTCGACGGCTTCCTGCTCAAGAGCCGCTCGCCCTCGTGCGGCGTGAGGGACGTGAAGGTCTACCCGCAGGCTGGCAAGTCCGCGGCGATAACGTCTAAGGGACAGGGCTTCTTCGGCGGGGCGGTGCTCGAGCGCTTTCCGCACAAGGCGGTGGAGGACGAGGCCAGGCTCAAGGACTTCAAGATCCGCGAGAACTTCCTCACGAAGCTCTTCTCCATAGCCGACTTCCGCACGGTGCGGGAGTCGGGTTCCATGCGCGAGCTGGTCGGCTTCCACTCGCGAAACAAATATATGCTGATGGCCTACAGCCAGAGGCAGCTTTCGGTGCTGGGCAGGATCGTCGCCAACCCGGAAAAGCAGAAGCCCGGAGACGTGATCGCGCACTACGCCTCTGAGCTGTGCAAGGCCTGCGAGCGCTCGCCGCGCTATACGGCCAACGTCAACGCACTCATGCACGCCTTCGGGCACGTCTCCAAGGGCCTGGCGAAGGAGGAGCGGGGCTACTTCCTCGAGACGGTGGAGAAATACCGCGCGAGCCGCGTGCCGCTGTCCGTGCCGCAGTCGATACTGCGCTCCATGGTCGTGCGCTTCGGAGACGAATACCTGATGAGCCAGACCTTCTTCGAGCCCTATCCGGAGGAGCTCATAACCGTCACGGACTCCGGAAAGGGCAGGGAGCGCAGGTGATACACGCCGAGCGAGTGAAGGATCTCAACTCAAAGCCAGTGGCCGAAGGTCGCTACGTCCTCTATTGGATGCAGCAGGCTCAGCGCGCGCATTTTAACCACGCGTTCGAGTTCGCGATCGAGAGGGCGAATGAGCTCGGGAAACCCCTTGTCGTCTTCTTCGGACTCACGCCCAAATTCCCCCGCGCCAACGCCAATCACTATCGCTTCATGCTGGAGGGGCTGTGCGAGACGGCCGAGGCCGTGCGCGAGCGCGGGGCCTCGTTTCTGGTGCAGCCTGTCAGTCCGGAGAAGGGCGCGGTGGCGCTGGCCAAGTCGGCCTGCGAGGTGGTCTGCGACCGCGGATACATCAAGATCCAGAGGCGCTGGCGCGAGAGGATGGCCAAAGGAATCAAGTGCAGAGCGACTCAGGTGGAGAGCGACGTCGTCGTCCCCGTCGAGGCGGCGATGGAAAAGCAGGCCTACTCGGCGGCTGTTCTTCGTCCCAAGGTCGAGCGCCTGCTGGATCGCTATATGGTCCCGCTGCGGAGGCGCAGGCTCAAGTCGCGCCCCATCAAGCTCGATACCGGTTTCATAGACCTCAAGGACATAGACGGTGCACTCAAGATGCTCAGGGTCAAGAGCTCCCCTGCGCTCGCGGGCGCGGCCAGGGGCGGGCGTAAGGAGGCGCTCGCGCGCCTGCGCCGCTTCGTGAGATCGAGGCTGGCCGCCTACGATGCCGACAGAAACGATCCAAACAAGGCCGGCACCTCCGAGCTATCGCCTTATCTGCACTTCGGTCAGATCTCGCCGCTGGAGGTGGCGCTCGAGGTGAACAAGGTCAAAGCTCAAAGCTCAAAGCTCAAAGGAGGGGCCAAGCCGTTTCTCGAGGAGCTCATCGTCCGCCGCGAGTTGGCGATGAACTTCGCATTCTACAATCCGCACTACGACTCGTTCGAGGGGATATCCGACTGGGCCAAGAAGGCGCTGGCCGCGCACAAGAAGGACCGGCGCGAGTTCGTCTATACCAAGAGGCAGCTCGAGAGGGCGACGACGCACGACCCGTACTGGAACGCGGCCCAGCGCCAGATGGCGCTCACCGGCAGGATGCACGGCTACATGCGCATGTACTGGGGCAAGAAGGTGATCGAGTGGACGCGCGACCCTGCGGAGGCCTTCAGGATACTTGTGGAGCTCAACGACCGCTACGAGCTCGACGGGCGCGACCCCAACGGCTACGCCGGGATTTCGTGGTGCTTCGGGACGCACGACAGGCCGTGGGGGCAGCGGAGGGTCTTCGGCGGGGTGCGCTACATGAACGACTCGGGGCTCAGGCGCAAGTTCGACGCCGACGCCTACGTGGAGATGGTGGAGGGGCTCACACCTCGAGCACCTTGATCATGTTCGTGGCGCCGGCCACGGGTGTGCTGCCTGCGACCGCCACTATCGTGTCCTCGGAGGAGATTAGCCGGGCCTTCTTGAGGGCGGCCAGCCCCGTCTTCAGCATCGAGTCTATCGCGCGCCACTTTCCAATGCACAGCGGGGTCACGCCCCAGTAGATCTGCGCGTGGCGCGCCGCGTCCTCGCTCTCCGTTATCGCCACGATCCCCACGCCCGGCCTCTGCGCCGAGACCATGCGCGCGCTGCGCCCGGTCTGCGTGAAGACGCAGATGGCGCGGGCCCCGGCCTCCTCGGCGGCGAAGCACGCCGCGCGCGCGGTGGCGAGCTCCACCGAGCGGTCCGACTCGTCCGGCACGTAGGTGCGACGCATGATGTAGGGGCTGTCCTCGGCAGCACCGACGATCTCCGCCATCGTCCTCACGGCGTTTATCGGATCGGCGCCGATGGAGGTCTCCGCCGAGAGCATCACCGCGTCCGCCCCCTCGAAGACCGCGTTGGATACGTCGGTTGCCTCCGCGCGCGTGGGCCTGGCGCTGTGTATCATGCTCTCGAGCATCTGTGTGGCCACCACCACCGGTTTGCGCGCCGCCGCGCACGTCGAGATGATGCGCTTTTGCACGACGGGCACGTCCTGCAGCGGGATCTCCACGCCCAGGTCGCCCCTGGCTACCATCGCTGCGTCGGCGGCGCCGACTATCTCTTCGAGGCGCGAGACCGCGATCTGCCTCTCGATCTTGGCGACGATCGGCACCTGTCGCTTCGCCCTCCGCATTATCCCGCGCGCCTTCTTTATGTCGGCCGCGCTCTGGCAGAAGGAGAGCCCGATGAAGTCCACGCCGATGGATAGCGCGAACCTCAGGTCCCGCTCGTCCTTGGGCGTGAGCGCGCTCGTGGAGAGCACCAGCCCCGGCAGGTTTATGCCCTTGTGATCGTGCAGCGGACCGCCGGTCTCTACCTTGGTCTCGATCTTGGCCCCTCGAGTGCGAGTCACCCTGACGGAGATGGCGCCGTCGTCTATTAGGAGCATGGAGCCGGGCTTCAGATCGCGTGCCAGCCCCGGGAAGGATATCGGGACCTCGTCGCCCCGGGCCTTGCCCTCCGGGGCGAAGATGACCTTGGCGCCTTTTCTGAGCTCGATCGGGTCGCCGCCGGGCACGAGCCCGGTGCGGATCTTGGGCCCGCCCATGTCGGCCAAAACGCCGATGAAGCGCCCGGTGCGCCTCTCGACCGCCCTGATGCGCCGCACCGTCTCCGCGTGTTCCTCGTGCGTGCCGTGCGAGAAGTTGAGCCTGGCGATGTCCATCCCCGCGGAGACCATCCTCTCCAGCGCCTTGGGCGAGCTGGAGGCGGGACCTATCGTGGCGATTATCTTCGCGTGTTCTCTCATGGGCGAAAAATTAGCGCATCGGGTTCGGGATTGCATTCAAAATATCGCCTTCGCCCGGCAAACAAGCGTGTGGACGTATCGGGCGAATTTTGCTACCCATCTCGAAAAGGAGGGAAGATCCATGCCCAAGGCCGCGCTCATCGCCGCGGGGTCGATATTCTTGGTCGTCGCGCTTCTGCACACGGCGAGGCTCGTCTACGACTTCGAGTTCAAGATAGGTTTCGACATACCGCTTTGGCTCAATGTCGTGGGAAGCCTGGTATCGCTGGCGCTGGCGGCGCTAATGTTCTGGTCGGTGAGGGTCTACAGGAGGCTGGACGAAGGGGCGAGGCGATGACCAAGCGGGTCGGATTCGCAGCCATAGTCGGAAGGCCCAACGTCGGGAAGTCGACGCTCATCAACTCCATGCTCGGCGAGCGGCTAGCCATCGTCACGCCCAAGGCGCAGACGACGCGCCACCGCATCATGGGCGTCTTAAACGACGGCGGCTCGCAGGTAGTCTTCCTCGACACGCCGGGCTTTCATCTCTCGGAGAAGCCGCTCAACAAGGCGATGAACGAGGTCGTGGACGCGGTGATAGACGACGCGGACGCGGTGCTTCTGCTCATCGACGCGCGCAACCCTGAGGATCCGATGGAGCGGGGGCTGTACGACCGGATCGGCTCGAAGAGGTGCATCGTGGTCGTCAACAAGTCCGACCTGGTGGGCCGGGACACGTTCGAGGGCATCGCCCTGGCCCTTCGCGACGGCTGGGGCGCTCGCGAGGTCGTCTTCATCTCGGCGCTCACGGGCGACGGGGTGCCACAGCTCATCCAGGCGATCAAGCAGAGGCTGCCCGAGGGGGAGCCGTTCTATCCCGACGAGAGCTACACCACGCACCCGGTCCGGTTTCTGGCCGCCGAGATCATACGCGAGCAGGTCTTTTTGCGCATGCACCAGGAGATCCCATACTCCGCCGCGGTCGAGATAGAGGAGTTCAAGGACCCTAAGGCAGCCGACGACATCACCCGGATCAGGGCGGCGATCGTAGTCGAGCGCGAGTCGCAGAAGGGGATGGTGATAGGCAAGGGCGGCCGCAGCATAAAGGAGATAGGCACCGCCGCCCGCAAGGGGATCGAGGAGCTCGTCGGCGGCAATGTCTTCCTGGATCTCAGGGTGAGGGTGCAGAAGGACTGGACGAAGGACCCCGAGGCCATCAAGAGGCTCGGCTACTCCACGCAGCTGGACTGAAGGGGGGATGCGATGCGCAACCTGACTATCGCGATGATCATAGCCGCGTTCATCATGGCCGCGTCCCCTGTGTCCGCCAAGGGGGACGCCGGCACTGGGCTGAAATACTCCTGGGCCAGCCGCTCGATCGAAGGCGAGTTCTGGGGGATGGCCCAGGGCGACATCGACCGCGACGGCACCGTGGACACGGTGCTCATGGAGCGCGGCCGCCTGCGCGTGGGAGTCTTGGGAGCAAAGCGCTTCGAACAGGCCTTCGAGTGCTCGTGGCCCACCGCGGCGAAGGCCGCCAGGGTCTATCTCTTCGACGTTGACGGCGACGGCGATCTTGAGGCGGCGCTCTCCGCGGTGGAGGAGGGCAGGCCCTCCTCGCTCGTCCTGGACGTAGACGTTGCGTCGGGCGCTTGCAGCGAGATCGTCTCTCGCGCGCGCTTCTCGCTGCGCGTGATCGACGACCCGGCGGAGGGCCCCAGGCTCGTGGGGCAGGGGTGGAGCGGGGCGCAGTTTTTCTCGGGCGCCGTGCGCGAGATCACCCTCAGGAAGGGCTCGCTCAAGGGGGGTGCGAAACTCAATCTCCCGCGCAACACGAAGCTGTATCAGTTCTGCCTGCTCCCTGAGATCGACGGCAGGCCCGCGGTGGCGCTTCTGAAGGGCTACTCCCACTTGGAGGTGCGTCGCAACGTGCGCGGCAGGAAGTGGAAGCGCGTCTGGCGCTCAGGGCAGAATTTGGGCGGGAGCTCCAACGTCCTGCCGGCCGAGCAGCGGGACGTGCTCGACCAGGCCGAGGGCGAGTTCGCGGTCTTCGACATAGCGCCGGCGACCGTCGGGGATCTCGTATACTCTATCAGGTCCGACATGCCCGCGCGCGAGGTCATAGGCGCCAAGCCATACGTCAGGGGCGGCGAGGCGGTGGGGTTCGAGCCGGATGCGGCGCTGGGCTTCACGGAGTCCTGGCGAACGCAGTGGCTGCCTGGCGCGATAGTCGACTTCTCGATGTCATCGGGGGACGCGCAGAAGAACGCGCTCACGGTCCTCATGCAGGAGGATGTGAGCGCATTCGGAAAGTCGATGCAGGCCAAGATCCTGGGCTTCGAGCTGCCGCCGCCGGCTCTGGAGCCGAAGGCCGAATAGCGCTAGGGTCCGGCTACGGAGAATCCCTGGAATAGGTCGTTCGTGCCGCCGTGCGCCGCCGCCAGCGGCGGAGCGTCTATATGCGCGCCGTTCAGCAGCATGAAGCCGCCCTTGTTTCCGTCATAGGCCGGTTCGCCGACCAGCAGCTCCGGGACCCCGTCGCCGGTGACATCGGGCGCCAGGGCGCTGGACCAGCCGAAGGCGCACAGACCCGGGGCGTCCCCGTCGCGCGTCTTGGCGGTGCTCAGGTCGATCGGGTCGCCGCCCTTTACGGCGTAGACACGGCCCATGGTGCTGCTGAATCCTGGCGCGCCGAGGAGCAGGTCTTCCCTGCCGTCGCCGCTGATGTCGGATATTGCCAGAACCGAAGTGCCCAACTCGTCGTCAGGGCTGAGGCCGACTCCCTTGTGTATCGTTGTCGTCGGGGCGACAGTGCCGGTCATGCGGTAAACCTTGACTGTACCCCTTCCGGATAAGGCTGACGGCGCGCCGACCACTATGTCGTCGAGTTCGTCGCCATCCTGGTCGCCTATGGCGGCGACCGCCTTGCCGAAATCATCGCCCGGGCTGTCACCCTCGATGGTGAACAGCTCGTCCAGATTCAGACTCTTGTAGACGCCTATGGCGCCCGTGTCGGAGCTGAGACCCGGCATCCCGATGACCATGTACGCCATGCCGTCCGGGTCGTCCTCGCCCAGGCACGCCATGGACCTTCCGAAGAGCAGGTTGCTCACGTGATACTCCTTGGAGGAGGTGATAGAATACGTGCCAGACTGCCCGCCCTTCACGGTGTAGACCTTCCCCTTCTCCATGTACCCTCCGGCTGTGTAATCTGGCGCTCCGATGATTATGTCCGTGAATCCGTCGCCCGTCAGCTCACAGCCGGCCAGGGCGTTTCCGAACTCGGAATCCTCGGCCTCCCCGAAAAACTCCATGACCTTCGAGTCGTCCAGGTCGGGGCCGAAGTACAGATATGCCTTGCCGACGTCGTCGCCCAGGCTCGTGTCGTAGCCGGGGGCGCCGACGAGGATGTCCTCGTAGCCGTCGCCGTTTACGTCCCCGGCCATTTCTATAGCCATTCCGAAGTAGTCTCCTACGTTTTCCCCCTCCTTGACGAGACCCGAAAAGCCCGGGAGTGCGGCGCCGCCCAGGATGATTACACGGCCCTTGTCCAGCCAGTTCATCTCGCCTATGAGCACGTCGGCAACGCCGTCGCCGTTTATGTCACCCTTGGTCCTCGTCGTGAAGCTCGGGTCGGGGTCGAGGCCGGGTATGTGCACGGTGTAGGTAGTGGCGTACTTCATGCGCTTGGGGATCGTATAGAGGAGCTCATTGTCGGCGGTCCAGTTGGCAGTGGATACGTGCACGGATGAGTCGAGCGGGTCCTTGAGCGTGAAGCCCGCTGCGACCGCCGTCCGCTCGTCCTCCTCCAGTGGCCTCGAGAAATAGACCTTCAGCTGACCGACTATCGTGAGCGGGGTGTCGCTCAGGTCAGCCTCGCTCCCGTCGACCCTGATGAACTTCACCAAGCTCACCGAATACGGAGGAGTCTCCTCAGGGGGTTCCGTGTCGTCGGGCGGCTCCGTGTCGTCCGGAGGTTCCGTCTCATCCGGGGGTACCGACTCGTCGGGCGGGAGCTCCTGATCGGGTGAGCCAAGCCAGTCGGATATGTCCTCCTCCTGGAAGCTGAAGCCCGTCGAGTCGCCGGCCTTGTGCGGGCAGCCGGCCGAGAGAAGGGCGACCGTCATGACCAGCGCCAGCGCCGCGATGCGCGAGTATATGCATGTCCTCATAGTCCCTCCACGCGTGCCTTCTGTGTATCAAGACACCACATATACTTCTTAGCATCATTCGTGCCAAGCGTAATACAGGGCATCAATTAGCTAACTAATTAATATTATTCGTTAACTGATGAGAGTGGCTATTTGGGGTCGTCTATCAATTTGATATCGTCATGGATATGACGCCCGGCAGACCTTGCAGGTGCGCTATCATCGCCAAAGGGCTTGCGAAAACGGGCACGTTGTGCGATATCGGCGCATCAAAATTGGAGTCATAGGCGGGGTAGCTCAGTTGGTGAGAGCGGAGGATTCATAACCCTCAGGTCGACGGTTCGAGCCCGTCCTCCGCCACATAGGCAAGGGGCGCCATGGCGCCCCTTTATGTTGTAATATCAGCTTGATATGCTACTGGAGCGGGCCATGAAAAACGTCGCAGCAAATCCTGTCACCGCGTTCAACGCGGTCTCGCGCCAGCCCTCCATCTCGGGGACGGCCTTCGTGCATCCGATGGCGTGCGTCATAGGCGATGTGATCATCGGCGCCCATGTCATGGTCGCCCCCTTAGCGTCGGTGCGCGCCGACGAGGGGACGCCCTTCCACATCGGGGCGGGCTCCAACGTGCAGGACGGCGTGATCATGCACGCGCTTGAGTCCACGGGAGATCACCTGGAGGCCAACACCTACGAGGTTCACGGCAAGCGCTATGCGATTTACGTCGGCGAGCGGGTTTCGCTCGCGCACCAGTGCCAGATCCATGGTCCAGCGCTCGTCGAGGACGACTGCTTCATCGGAATGCAGGCCTTCGTCTTCCGCTCGAGGGTGGGGCGCGGTTCGGTGATAGAGCCGGGCGCAAGGCTCATGGGCGTGGAGGTACCGGCAGGCAGGTACGTCGAGGCGGGCAGGACGGTGAGCACGCAGGGCGAGGCGGACGATCTGAGGCCGATCGACGAGGGGTATCCGCTCAAGGCGCTGAACGCCGAGGTCGTGCGGGTCAACTGTGAACTGGCCAGGGCCTATCGGGAAGGCTGACGGCAGGCGTATCTTTCATACTTACGGATCACGGATCACGGATTACGATCTTCAATGAAACCTATAGTCGCAATAGTGGGTCGCCCGAACGTCGGCAAGTCGAGGCTCTTCAACCGCCTCGTGGGGCATCGCCGCGCGATCGTCGCCGACCAGCCGGGCATCACGCGCGATCGGCACTACGCCGATGCGGAGTGGGCGGGCCGCGAGTTCATAGTGGTCGACACCGGAGGCCTCGATCTCGATCCGGCCGCCGACCTCGAGCACGAGATATCCAAGCAGAGCCTCGCCGCCATCGAGGAGGCGGATGCCGTCATATGCCTCTTCGACGGGAGCCACCCGCCGACCGCCGACGACCGCGACGTGGTGCGCAAGCTCAGGACCATAGGCAAGCCCGTCTTCTTCGCCGTCAACAAGATCGACGAGGCGTCGCACGAGGCCAGGCTCGGGGATTACCACGAGCTTGGCGCGGGCGAGCTCTTGGGCGTCTCCGCTGAACACGGCAGGGGCGTGGACGATCTGTTGGAGGCCTTGACCCGTGCGGTGCCGGACAGGCCCGAGGCGCCCGAGGAGGGGCGGGGTACGCTCATCGCCGTGGTCGGCCGCCCGAACGTCGGCAAATCCACGCTCATCAACCGGCTGGCCGGGGAGCCGAGGGTCGTGGTGCACGGGCAGGCCGGCACCACAAGAGACGCCATAGACGTGGACGTGGAGTTCGACGGGCGCGAGTACGTCTTCATCGACACGGCGGGGGTCAAGCGCCGGTGGGGGGTATCGGAACGGATAGAGAAGTTCACCGCGATGCGCAGCCTCCGGACGATCGACCGTGCGCAGATAGTTTTGCAGCTGATAGACGGCGCTGAAGGCTACACCAAGCAGGACGCGCACCTGACCGGGTTCGTCCAGGAGGAGGGCAAGGGCCTTGTGCTGCTGGTGAATAAATGGGATGAGGTCGATCTGGGGTGGGACGACTACGGCTCCTCGCTCAGACGCGGCCTCGGCCAGCAGGGCGATCTGGCCATGCTGCCGGTGTCGGCGAAGACCGGGTACAACTGCCTTAAGATCTTCGAGCTGGTTGCAAAGCTCGAAGGGTTCCTAGCGGCGAAGATATCAACCTCGAAGCTCAACGAGGTCGTCCAGAATGCACTGGATGCGCACCATCTGCCGGTCCACAGGGGCAAACAGGTGAGGATAAAGTACGCCACGCAGGTCGGTACGCATCCTCCGACCATAGCGCTCTTTTCCAACTTCCCTTCTGCGGTGCCTTATTCGTACAGGCGCTATCTGATAGGGAGGATCAAGGCTGCGATGGGGATACGCGGCGTGCCTCTGAGGCTCGTCTGCAAGAGGAAGTGAGATGGCTGCTATACGGTTTACGCTCGACGTAATAAGGTCGTTCTTCAAGGACAACTGCCACGTCCTGGCGGAGAACATCTCGTTTTGCGCCCTGCTCGCGGTCATACCGATCGCGATGTTCATGGTCTCGATAGCCGGCTATTTCCTGGGAGCCTCCGACGAAGCCTTCCAGCGGATCGTCGACGTCGCCACCGACGTTCTGCCGGTCACGCGCGACATCTTCGTGGCCAACCTCCAGTCGGTCCTCGACCAGAGGGCCTCGCTCGGGATAAGCTCGATCGTGATACTAGTCTTCATCTCCACGATCCTGGTCACATCCATCGAGCGCGCCCTGGACGTTGTCTTCAGGACAACGAGCCGCCGCAACTTCTTCCACTCGCGCCTGCTGGGCATCGCGCTGATATTCTGGGTCACGCTGCTGTTCTCGTTTCCCACCATGACCAACGTGCTGAGGGGCCTGCTCGAGAAGTACGGCTTTTCCATCCCGCTCGCGGGGCTTCTGAGCGGGAAGACCTACTTCTTCCTGGTCGCGTTCCTCGCCTATCTCATGATGATCGTGGTCGTCCCCAACCGGAAGGTCTTCATCCGTTACGCGGTGGTCGGCGGGGCCTTCTTCAGCGTGGGAATAGGCGTGGCGAAGTGGCTCTTCGTTGCCTACATGTCGCTGTCGATGCAGCGCTACAACATCGTCTACGGGTCGCTGGCCGCGGCGGTACTATTCGTCATATGGGTGTACTATCTATCGGTCCTCATGCTCTTTTCGGCGGAGCTCGTGGCGCGCATGCAGGATCGGAGATTTTTTCACTTCGGCAAAGGCGAGCCCAACTCCTAGCGACGGGGTGATTGGGAAATTGGCTGTAAAGTCAAATGGTTACAGCTTGACATCCCCGCCCGGCTCTGCTAGCAGCCGTGGCCTGTAAGATCATTCCATCGGGAGAACACATGGGTACATACAAGAGACTTCCACGCGGAAAAGAGAAGCCGCACGACGAGTTCAGGGACTGGACGGTGCACGCGATCGTATGGCTCAGGAGACGCTGGATCTCGGTGCTGGAGTTTGTGGGCGTGGGCATAGTCGCGGTGGCGGTGGTGCTGGGCGCCCAGGCGTACGGAAGGCACAGCGCGAGTTCGGGCGCCCAGGCGCTGTACGAGGCCGAGGTGATGGCGCCGGGCTCCGACGAGAGGAGGGCGGCGCTGGAGGAGGTGGCCGACGATTACTCGCGCTACTTCGCCGGCAAGCGCGCGATGATGCAGCTCGGCGACATCCTCGTCGAGCAGGGCGATTTCGCCAAGGCCCAGGAGCAGTTCATGAAGCTGGCCAACGGATCCAGGAACCAGCCGATGCTCAGGATCGCGGCGCTGCACAAGCTGGCGGAGGCGCAGCTGGCGGGGGGCGACGCGAACGAGGCGGCGGCAACCTATCGCAGGGCGGCCGCCGACCCCGGGAACCTAATCCCAGCGACGAGCGAGCTTATGGCCGCCGCATGTCTGGAGAGGGCCGGCGAATACGATTCGGCGGCGGAGCTCTATCTCAGGATAATCGATGACGCCGGCGAGGAGCAGGGCGTCGCAAAGGAAATGAGCGAGGAGCGCCTGTTATGGCTAGTGGCAAAGGGCTACATATCCGGCTGAGCGCACTCCTGCTTTCGCTCGTCGTGGCGGCAGGCGTGTGTGCCATCCGCGTCGGCGTCGCGGAGGCCGCTGTGAAGACCAAGAAGCACTTCACGAGCCAGGAGTCCCTAAGGCGCAGGGACAAGTACCGCAACTACAGGCTGCGTTCCCCAGCCTATCGTCGATGGAAGGTGAACAAGGACCGCATCTCGAAGCTCAAGAAGTCCTCCTTCTGGAATCGCAGGCCCTATCAGTTCTCCACGCCGCTGGCCGTAGAAGGAAAGCTCTTCGTAGGCTGCGACGCCGGCGTCTTCTACGCCTACCAGATCCCGCGTGGAAAGAAGCTGTGGAAGTACAGGACCGAGGGGCCGATCCAGTCCCAGGCGGAGTACTTCGGGGGCATGGTGTTCGTCGGCGACGCGAAGGGCAAGATCTATGCGCTGGGCGCGGATGACGGCGAGCTGAGGTGGAGCGCCAGGCTGGACACCGAGATTCTGGCCGCGCCCCTTGCGGTGGGCGGGAGGCTCTACGTATCGACGATGTCGGGCAGGCTCTACGCGTTGGACGCGGTCAGCGGGGCGGAGTACTGGCACACCGAGCCGGACGATCGGGAGCTGGGCTTCTCGGTCAGGGGCGGCGCTGCCCCGGCCTATCGGGGCGGCCTGATCTATCAGGGCACCTCGACGGGCAACCTCAGGGCGATAAGGGAGTCAGACGGCAGCATCGCATGGGTGCGCAAGCTCGGCAATATTAGGCAGATGATCTACGACGTGGACAGCACGCCGCTGATGTACGGAGGCAACGTCTACGCCGCGTCGGCCGACGGCGCGCTCTATGCGCTGAGTCCGGCCGACGGCACGGTCCAGTGGGTCAGCGAGGCCGGCGGCGTCGACGACGTCCACGTCCATCATGGCAGGCTCTACTCCAGCGGCGGGGGCAAACTCTTCTCGCTCGATCCGCTCACCGGGCAGGTTTACTGGGAGCAGGACCTGGATCGCCCGGCGATATCGTCGCCGGCCCTCGGGGAGGGCTTCGTTGCCGTGAGCTCGACCACCGACAAGATATTCCTCGTGGAGAGCGACACCGGAGATCTTTGCTACGACCGCTACATCCGAAAGGGGAGTCTGGGAGACCCCATAGTCCACGACGGCCGCGTCTACGTCCTGAGCAACACCGGCAGGCTATACTCCTTCAAGGTGGGGCGCAGGGTGAAGAAGGGGAAGAAGAGGAAGAAGGATGAGGTTGAGGCTGAGGTTAAGGTTGAGGTTGAGGATGAGGTTGAGGCCAAGGATGGTGCCGAAGCCCCGGCCGTGGACGAGGCTCCGCAGGGTAAAGAATAGTCCAAAGGGGTTGTCAGGGCCCCCGTAGTCTGATAAATTCGCCACATTATTGATCTTTTGTTTCCTCGTCGGGGGAGGGGCATGGTTTCGGTCCGTAGGGCGGCTTGCATAGCGCTGTTGGCTCTCGCGGTGCTCGCAGCGCCGGGGGAGGCCCTGGCCGACAGCCCCACGTTCAACTCGATATTCTTCAGACCCGCCACGGGCAAGAACACATACCTCAAGCTCTACGACACGCAGACCCTCGAGCAGCTTCAGTTCGACGCGGGGATGTACTTCGACTACGCTTACGACCCGCTGGATCTGCGCATAGGCACCCAGCCCAAGCAGAAGGTCATCACGAACCAGCTCATCATGGACGTCGTCGCCGCGATCGGCGCCTTCGATTTCGTGCAGTTCGGCGTCGACATGCCGATCGTAATGGTGAACCAGCTTCAGGACCCCTATACGGCCGGGGCTGCGCGCCAGAGTCACTTTGACCTGGGCGACATCAAGTTCGAGTCGAAGATCAGGGTGCTCGATCCGTGCCGGCTGCGATTTGGGTTTGGTTTCGTACCGTTTTTGACACTGCCTACCGGCAAGTCCGCGCACTTCGTCGGCGAGCCCGGTTTTCGCGGCGGCCTGATCGTCGCCCTGGACGGCAGGTTCCATCCGAAGTTCGGCATGACGATGAACCTGGGCTACGAGGGAGGAAAGAAGACCACCGCCTCGAACGTGGAGCTTCAGCACAAGTTCATCCTGGGCCTGGGCGTGGAGGGCAACTTCGGCTACGGCGTCGACGTCTTCGGCGAGATCAACTCCGAGGGCGACCTGTCCAACCTCTACGGGGACGTCGACCGCAACCCCACCGAGGTGATGGTGGGCGCCAAGTGGGACATAAAGCAGACCGGGGTGAGCGTCCACGCCGGCTTCGGCACCTGCCTCGTGTGCGGCGTCAAGGGGGCGAGGGTCCGCAGCGTCGTGGGCGCCAAATACAGGCTGATGACTCCGAAGCTGCGCGGCAAGGAGCTGAGCGTGGGGCCGATGTGCTCCGCGGCGTATGCCGGCTTTACGCGCTCGCAGCTGTACACCCTGGCCCAAAACTGCCCGGCCGATCCGGAGAACTGGCAGCAGGGCGTTCACGACGACGCGTGTCCGAAGTACTACGAGCTCAAGGAGCTGGCGAGCCTGGTGCTGCGCTGTCCATCGAACCCGGAGCAGTTCAACCCGCAGATCCACGACCAGGCCTGCCCCAAGGTCTTCGACCTCTCCTCTCTGTACTCGCCCGAGGAGGTCCGAAACATAGTCGCCTTGGGATTGGCCGAGATGAGCCTGGTCTGTCCCGACAACGCGGAGAACTTCAACGCCCAGATCCACGACCAGGCCTGCCCCAAGTACTACGACCTGGAGCAGACGCGCGCGCTCGCCAGGATCTGTCCGCCGCCGGAGAGCTTCCGCACCGGCGTGGACGACCCGTCGTGTCCCAAGTACTACACGCTGCGCGACGCATACGGCGACATCGACTGGAGGGAGGTCGATCGGCTGAGCCAGCTAGAGCGCCAACGCTACGGCGGCATCAGCCAGGGCGAGATCAGGACGCTCACGCCGGTCTACTTCGACTTCAACAGCACGGTGCTGAGGCCCGAGGCTATGCAGGGCATCCAGGAGGTTATAGGCACGATCAACGCCACGCCCTGGATAACCACCGTCAGGGTGGGGGGCCACGCGGACGCGATCGGCACGCCCGCCGCCAACGAGAAGATATCCATGGACCGCTGTCGCAAGGTCATCTCCTACATGCGCAGCCACGGCGTGCGAGGTGGCGTCGAACTCATCCCCGTGGCTTACGGCGCCAAGGACCCGGTCGCATCCAACGACACGGAGATGGGCCGCAGCCTCAACCGCAGGGTCGTCTTCATGATCACCAACGCCCGCTACCAGGGCCCGACCGCAACGATGCGCAGGGCCGCGGTTCCGTCGCAACCGATATATCAGCCGACCTACGAACCCGCGCCCGTTCCTGCGGCACCATCGCCGGTCCCAGCGCCCGCTCCGGTACAGCCTGCGCCTGCTCCGGCGCCCTCCCCGACGCCGGCCCCGGTGCAGACGCCGCCGGCGCAGCCCCCATCCGGGCAGCCGATCTACCAGCCGGTCTATCAGCCCTACACGGAGCGTCCGGCGGGCGGCGGGATCATAACCGCGCCCAGCGCCCCCGACGAGGGCAGGACGGGAGATGTGGCCCCGACCGAGCCTCCGAGCAGATGGCAGCAGTAGGCGTTTTCCGCCGGAACTCCTTGACATCGCTTGTGTAATTCCTATAGGGTCCCGCCATGTTGGGCGACCGCTTACAAGACGGACTGACCTTCGACGATGTCCTCATCATGCCCCAGGCCTCCGATTTCCTGCCTAAGGATGCGGAATTAGGCACTTTGTTGACCCCCGAGATCAAGCTTCACATACCGATCATATCCGCCGCCATGGACACGGTGACGGAGTGTGCGACCGCAATCGCCATGGCCCAGGAGGGCGGCATCGGGATCATCCACAAGAACTGGGACCCCGAGCGGCAGGCTGCGGAGGTGCGCCGGGTAAAGAAGTTCGAGAGCGGAGTGGTCAAAGAGCCGATAACGGTCACCCCTGACAGGACGCTGCGCGAGCTGAGGGAGCTGTCCGCCCAGCACAGCATCTCGGGCTTCCCCGTCACCGAGGGCGAGCGGCTGGTCGGCATAGTGACCAAGCGCGACATACGCTTCGAGGAGGACCCCTCCAAGAAGGTGACCGATCTCATGACGCCGATGGACCGGCTCGTGACTGCGAAACAGGGCGTGACGCTCGCCGACGCGAGGCAGATACTGCAGGACAGGCGCGTCGAGAAGCTGCCGCTCGTCGACGACAAGGGCAGGCTCAAGGGGCTCATCACCATACGCGACATCAAGACGGCCAAGCTCTACCCGAACGCGGTCAAGGACTCTGCGGGCAGCCTCCGGGTCGGCGCGGCCGTCGGCGTGGGCGGCAAGGAGATCGAACGGGCCGGGCTTTTGGTCGGCGCCGGAATAGACGTGCTCACCGTGGACACCGCTCACGGACATTCGATGGGGGTGATAGGCACCGTCAAGGAGCTCAGGCGCGCCTATCCCGACCTGCAGATCGTCGGAGGCAATATCGCGACCGCGGATGCGGCCAAGGCCTTGATCGACGCCGGCGCCTCCGCCGTGAAGGTAGGCGTTGGCCCGGGCTCGATATGCACCACCAGGATCGTCGCCGGCTGCGGCGTTCCGCAGGTAACGGCGGTGGCCGACGTCGTCTCATACGCGAGGAAGAAGGGCATACCGGTCATCGCCGACGGGGGCGTGAAGTTCTCAGGCGACGTCGTGAAGGCCATAGCCGCCGGCGCTTCCAGCGTCATGATCGGATCTATGTTCGCCGGCACCGATGAATCGCCGGGCGAGGTCGTCCTCTACCAGGGTCGCAGCTACAAGGTCTACCGCGGCATGGGATCGATCTCCGCGATGAAGCAGGGCAGCAAGGACCGATACTTCCAGGGCGACGTGAAGGACGCGGGCAAACTGGTCCCCGAGGGGATCGAGGGCCGCGTGCCCTACAGGGGCAAGCTCAGGGATGTGCTCTATCAGCTGATCGGCGGTCTGCGCTCCGGCATGGGCTACTCCGGCTGCCGCACGATAGAGGAGCTCTCCACCAGGTCGCGCTTCGTGAGGATAACGCCGGCGGGCCTCAAGGAGTCGCACGTCCACGGAGTCATCATCACCAAGGAAGCCCCCAACTACTCGCTTGAGTAGTTCATACAGGTCGAGGACTATGGATCCCAATCGAATTCTGATACTCGATTTCGGCTCGCAGTATACCCAGCTGATCGCCAGGCGCATCAGGGAGAACCACGTCTACTGCGAGATCGCACCGTTCAACCTATCGATCGATAAGGTTCGCGAGTTTGCGCCCAAGGGCGTGGTCCTGTCCGGCTCGCCGTCCTCGGTCACCGACGCGGCCGCGCCGAAGCTCGATTTTGCGGTGCTGGAGTTGGGCGTGCCGGTGTTGGGCATCTGCTACGGCATGCAGTCTATGGCCAAGCTCCTGGGCGGCCAGGTCGAGGGTTCAGCGAAGCGCGAGTACGGCAGGGCGGTCATCCAGGCGGAGGAGTCGCACCCCCTCCTCGAGGGCGTGAGGCAGTGGCCGATGCCGGTTTGGATGAGCCACGGCGACAAGGTCGAGGGGCTGCCGCGGGGCTTTAGGGCCATCGCCAGGAGCGCGAACTCGCCGTTCGCCGCGATGTCCGACGACGCGAACCGCCTCATCGGAGTTCAGTTCCATCCGGAGGTGGTGCACACGCCGGAGGGCGCGACGATACTGAAGAACTTCGTGACCGGCATATGCGGCTGCGAGCCCACGTGGACCATGGAGTCCTTCGTGGAGACGCAGGTAGGCGAGATAAGGCGCCGCGTGGGCACGGGCAGGGTGATACTGGGGCTCTCGGGGGGCGTGGACTCCTCCGTGGCGGCCGTGCTCCTGCACAAGGCGATAGGCGACAGCCTCACGTGCATATTCGTCGACAACGGACTTCTTAGGAAGAACGAGGTGGAGAAGGTCGAACGCGTCTTCCGCGACTCGTTCAGCATCGACCTGGACGTCGTGAAGGCCGAGCGGCGCTTCCTGGATAAACTCGCGGGCGTGGACGACCCGGAGAGTAAGCGCAAGGCCATAGGCGTCGAGTTCATCGAGGTCTTCGAGGAGGAGGCCAGGCGCATCGAGGGGGTGAAGTTTCTGGCGCAGGGCACTCTCTACCCGGACGTCATAGAGTCCGTGTCGTTCAAGGGGCCCTCCGCCGTCATCAAGAGCCACCACAACGTGGGCGGCCTGCCGGAGAAGATGGGGCTGGAACTCATCGAGCCGTTCCGCGAGCTCTTCAAGGACGAGGTTCGCGAGGTCGGCCGCAAGCTGGGCCTGCCCGAGGAGATAATCCGCAGGCAGCCATTTCCCGGGCCGGGGCTCGCCGTCAGGATCGTGGGGGACGTCACCCTCGAGCGGCTGGATCTGCTCAGGGACGCCGACGAGATACTTATGCAGGAGGTCAAGGGGGCGGACCTATACAACTCCCTGTGGCAGTCGTTCTGCGTCCTGCTGCCGGTCAAGTCGGTCGGCGTCATGGGCGACGAGAGGACGTACGAGAACGCCGTAGCCATCCGCGCGGTGAACTCGACCGACGGCATGACCGCGGACTGGGCGCAGCTCCCCTACGACCTTCTGGGGCGCGTCTCCAACCGAATCATCAACGAGGTGCGAGGTATCAACCGCGTGGTCTACGACATCTCGTCGAAGCCACCAGCGACGATCGAATGGGAGTAAATATGTGACTAGTGACTAGTAACTAGTGACTAGCTGTAGAGTATATTGAAGACAGCCAGTCACCAGTTACCAGTCACCAGTTACGGGTTCTTATGCACCACGCAAATTTCGTTCACCTGCACGTCCACTCCTTCTACAGCCTGCTCGACGGGGCGGCGCCGATCTCCGCGCTGGCGTCACGCGCCAAGGAGCTCCGGATGCCGGCGCTGGCGCTGACAGACCACGGCAATCTCTTCGGGGCCATCGAGTTCTACCAGACGATGTCGAAGGTCGGCGTGAAGCCCTGCATCGGCTGCGAGGCTTACTTGCTCACGAAGGGCTCCAGGCTCGTGAGGGATCTCAAGCAGGAGGGGATGCTTTCGCACCTGACGCTGCTGTGTAAGAACCGCGAGGGATATCGCAACCTCTGCCGGCTCATAAGCTCAAGCTATATCGATGGGTTCTATTATAAACCTAGAATTGATAAGGACTTATTGAAGGAAAACAGCAAGGGGCTCATAGCCCTCTCCGGCTGTCTGAAAGGCGAGCTGGCCCAGCTCATCCTCCATGGGAGATACGAAGAGGCCAAGGAGGCGGCCGCCTGGTACGCCTCCGTCTTCGCAGGCGACCGCTTCTTCATCGAGCTGCAGGACCAGGGCATCCCGGAGCAGCAGAGGGTCAGGGAGGGGCTCATCAGGCTCGCCTCCGAGACCGGGCTGGGGCTCGTCGCCACCAACGACGTGCACTACATCACCAGGGACGACGCGGACGCGCACGACGCGCTGCTTTGCATACAGACCGGCAAGAACCTGGACGACCCGGACCGCATGAGGCTCTCCACACAGGAGTTCTACCTCAAGAGCCCGGAGGAGATGTCAGAGCTCTTCTCCGACGTGCCGGAGGCCGTGTCCAACACCGTCGCGGTGGCGGAGCGGCTCAACCTGGAGTTCGACTTCAAGACCTACCACTTCCCGAAGTTCGTTCCTCCGGATTCCCAGGATCTGTCCGGGTACCTGGAGAGCAGGGCCAGGGAGGGACTACATAGGCGGCTGGAGCAGCTCTTCAAACGCAAGAAGGCGGATCGCGATGCGCTCGAGCCCCGCTACGAGGAGAGGCTGGTCGAGGAGCTGGGGGTGATCACCAAGATGGGGTTCGCCGGTTACTTCCTCATCGTCTCCGACTTCATCGGCTACGCCCGCAGCGTCCGCCTCTCGGTCGGCCCGGGAAGGGGCTCGGCGGCCGGCTCGCTCGTAGCATACTGCCTCGGCATCACCAACATCGATCCGATAGAGCACGGCCTGCTGTTCGAGCGCTTTCTCAATCCGGAGCGAATCAGCATGCCGGACGTCGACATAGACTTTTGCAAGCGCAGGCGCGGCGAGGTCATAGAGTACGTCGCCCAGAAGTACGGCAACGTGAGCCAGATCATCACCTTCGGGAAGATGAAGGCGCGCGCCGTGGTGCGCGACGTGGGGAGGGTGCTCGGGCTCCCCTACGGGGACGTGGACCGCATCGCCAAGCTCATCCCCGCGACTATTGACATGACCCTGGAGGGCGCGCTCAAGATCGAGCCCAAGCTCGGCGAGCTCGCCCGCAAGGACGAGCGGGTGAAGCGGCTCCTGGAGATCGCGAAGGCGCTGGAGGGCTTTCCCAGGCACGCCTCGACACACGCTGCGGGCGTGGTGATCTCCGATAGGCCTCTCACGGAGTTCGTGCCGCTCTATCGCGGCTCCAACGACGAAGTCGTGACCCAGTTCGACATGAAGTGCGTCGAGAAGGTGGGGCTCATCAAGTTCGACTTCTTGGGGCTCAAGACCCTCACCGTCATGGAGGACGCCATCGAGATCATCGAGGGCCGACGCGGCGAGAGGGTGGAGATCGACGAGGTACCCCTGGACGACGCCGCTGTCTTCGAGAAGCTCTCGAGCGGCGACACGGCGGGCGTCTTCCAGCTCGAGAGCTCGGGCATGACCGACCTGGTGATGAAGCTTCGGCCCAACGCCTTCGAGGACATCGTGGCGCTGGTCGCGCTCTTCCGCCCCGGTCCGCTGGGCTCGGGCATGGTCGACGACTTCATCAACCGCAAGCACGGACGCACCGCGATAAAGCACATCCTTCCGCAGTTCGAGGAGATCCTCCGGGAGACTTACGGCGTCATCGTCTATCAGGAGCAGGTCATGCAGATCGCGAACCTGCTCGCGAACTACAGCCTGGGCGAGGCGGACATACTCAGGCGCGCCATGGGCAAGAAGAAGCCGGAGGAGATGGACAAGCAGAAGGAGCGCTTCATAGGCGGCGCCACCCGCAACGGGATAACGAAGGCCAAGGCCGAGCAGGTCTTCGACCTGATGGCGAAGTTTGCGGAGTACGGCTTCAACAAGTCCCACAGCGCCGCGTACGCGATGGTCGCGTATCAGACCGCGTATCTCAAGACGCACTACACCACGGAGTTCATGGCGGCCCTGATGACCGCCGAGAAGGACGTCACCGACAAGGTGCTCGTCTACATGAACGACTGCCGCGCGCACGGCATCAAGGTCCTGCCCCCGGACATAAACGAGAGCGCCCGCGACTTCTCCGTCGTCTCCGACGACACGATTCGCTTCGGGCTGGCGGCCGTGAAGAACGTCGGCGACGGGGCGATAGAGAGCGTCGTGGGCGCCAGGGAGGAGCAGGGGCCCTATACCTCGTTGTACGACTTCTGCGAGAGGGTGGACACGCGCCGCGTCAACAAGCGGGTTATGGAGAGCCTCATCAAGTGCGGCGCCTTCGACTTCACCGGCGCTGCGCGCGCGGCGCTTCTGGCAGCGCTCGACAGGGCGATGGAGATAGCGTCCTCGACCCAGCGCGACCGGCAGACAGGACAGGCCAGGCTCTTCGACATGATTCCGCAGGGCGCTGGCGCGCCGGAGCCGGAGCTGCCGGACGTCTCCGAGTGGGGCGAGAGGCAGATGCTGGCCTACGAGAAGGAGTCGCTGGGCTTCTATATCACCGGGCACCCGCTGGCGCAGTTCGAGGAGCTCTTGAACCAGTACGCGACCGCGGACACGGTCACGATGGCGGAGGCGGCCGACAGCTCCGAGGTGCGCTTCGGCGGCGTGGTGAACAAGCTCAGGGAGATAACGACCAAGCGCGGCGACAGGATGTGCTTCGCCACGGTGGAGGACCTCAAGGGCTCGGTCGAGACCATCGTCTTCTCGGACGTCTTCGCGCAGGCGCAGCCGCTCATCAAGGGCGACAGGCCGATATTCGTGATAGGAACCGCCGACGCCGACGGCGAGAACGTGAAGGTGATAGCCAAGGAGATAATGCCGCTCGAGGAGGTGCCGCAGAGGCTCACCAAGAGCGTCCACTTCTTCCTGAGCCAGCCGGAGATCACGCAGAACCACCTTGCGCAACTCAAGAACGTCATATCGCGTTTTCCGGGCGAGTGCCCGGCCTACGTCCACCTGGTCATACCCGACCGGACCGAGACGGTGCTTTCGCTGCCGGAGGACCTCAAGCTCGCCCCGACGCCGCAGCTGGTGCAGGAGATAGACCGCCTCTTCGGTCACAACGTCACGAGGTTCATGTCCTGATCCGATGTCCGCCAGAAGAACAGAGATAGGACTGGGAACGCGCGCGCAGCCGCAGAGGGTGCTGGCCGTGGGCGTGGGCCTGCACGGGCACGGCAGGGGGAGGATGCAGCGCTCGCTGGACGAACTCGGGCGTCTGGTCGACACGGCGGGCGGCATCGTTGTGGCCAGCACCGCACAGGAGGTGCGCAGGCCGGATCCGGCGACCTTTCTGGGCAGCGGCAAGGTCGAGGCGCTGGCCTCCATGGTGGAGGAGGCGGGGGCCGAGCTGATCGCGGTGGACTGGGAGCTCACGCCGGTACAGAACAAGAACCTCGAGGACCGCCTGGGAGTCATGGTGGTCGACCGCACCGCCGTGATACTGGACATATTCGCTCGACGGGCGCGTTCCAGCGAGGGAAAGCTGCAGGTGGAGCTCGCCCAGCTGCGCTACCTCGCCCCGAGGCTCGTGGGCAGAGGCAAGATCTTCTCGCAGCAGGTGGGCAGGATCGGCACCAGGGGCCCGGGCGAGACGGCGCTCGAGTACGATCGCAGGCGGGTGCGCGACCGCATCACGCTGCTGCGCCGCAATCTGGAGCGCGTGCGGGCACACAGGACGCTCCATCGCAAGAGGCGCGACGCGGTGCCGGTGCCGATGGTATCGCTCGTGGGCTACACCAACGCCGGCAAGTCCACCCTCATGAACGCGCTGACCGAGGCGGGCGTCTTCGTCGAGGACAAGCTCTTCGCCACGCTCGATCCGACCGTCCGCAGGCTCAGGCTCCCCTCCGGCAGGGAGGTCCTGCTGGCGGACACGGTGGGCTTCATAAGCAGGCTGCCCCACGAGCTGGTCGAGGCGTTCAAGTCGACCTTCGAGGAGGCGGCATCGTCACAGGTCCTGCTGCACGTCATAGACGGCAGCGACGAGGACGCGAGGATGCAGGTGGAGGTCGTGGACGGGGTGCTCGCCGAGCTGGGCATGGGGCAGCGGCCCAGGATCGAGGTGGTCAACAAGTGCGACCTTTCGCCTCGGCACTATGCGGGAGAGAGCGATTCTGTGAGCATCTCCGCGGCGAAGGCCCAGGGGCTGGCCGCCCTCATCGAGAGGCTGGATCGGATGCTGAGGCTCGAGTTCCGCCGGGTGCGGCTTAAGCTCCCCATGGGGAGGGGCGATATCCTCTCGGACATCTACCGGGTGGGGCACGTGGAGTCGGTCTCTTACGAGGCGGCGGGCATCGTGGTGGACTGCGAGCTGCACAGGAAGCACTGCGGCAAGTACGGGGAATACGCGATGGGCTGAGCCCCGGGGCGCCGTGTCATTTTTTCTGGAAATTATCGGCCGCTTCGGCTAACTATCTTTAGATTCTGGGGATTTTTCATGAGGTTTACGCCTGCAGACATGCTCACGCTCTCGAGGCTCGTGCTCACGCCCGTGTTTTTGGCCCTTTTCGTGCTTGGGCTCAACGGGTGGGCGCTGGCCGTCTTCGTCGTCGCCGGGGTGACCGACATGATCGACGGCACCGTGGCCAGGCTCACGGGCAAGCCCTCCAAGGCCGGGGCCATCCTCGACCCGCTGGCCGACAAGGCTCTTGTGCAGACCTGCTTCGTCGCGCTGGCCGTCGTGAAGATCGTCCCGCTGTGGTTCATGCTGCTCGCGCTAGCCAGGGACGTCATGATCGTCTGCGGGATCTACTACCTGACCAAGATCAAGGCCAAACTGCCCTACAGGGCCGCGATCGTATCCAAGGTCGCCACCTTCGCCATGCTCGCGGTGGCTGTGCTGGGCCTTGTAATGCGCTACGACGAGGGGGCGGCCCTGCTGGGCAGGGACGTGGCCTTCTGGCTGGGCTACGCCATAATCCTTACCGCCATACTCATAGTCGTGAGCGGAATCAGATACATCATGATGGGCTTCGACATCCTAAGGCAGCACCGCCTCGGCCGGGCGTAGTCCATGGCGGCCGAAAAGTCTAAAATCGACTGGCAGGATCTGGGGCGCGTCCCCTATGCGGAGGCCTTCGCACTCCAGGAGCGTCTGCGCGACCTGCGGCTCGCAGGCGATATAGGCGACAGGCTCATGCTGCTCGAACACGATCCTGTGATCACGATGGGCAGGCGAGACTGCGAGTCCGATCTGGTGTCCACGCCTGCGGCACTGAAAAGCGCGGGGATCGAACTGGTGAAGACCAACAGGGGCGGGCGGGCCACCTACCACGGCCCTGGGCAGCTCGTCGGATACTTCATATGCGAACTCGCGGGCCTGGGCTTGGGCGTGCGCGACTTCGTCCGAGCCGTCGAGGAGATCCTCATCCGGGCCCTTCGCCGCTTCGATGTCGTGGCTTCGCGCGACGATAGCTACCCCGGCTTATGGATAGGTTGCGAAAAGATCGCCGCCATAGGGCTCAACATCCAGCGTGGCGTCACCGAGCACGGCTTCGCCCTCAACGTGGGCTGCGACCTTGAGGCCTATTCGCACCTGGTGGCCTGCGGCATCAGCGATAGGGGCGTTACGGGCATTTCGCGACAGCGAGGCTCGAAGGCTCAGATGAGCGACGTCATCCTCGCGGTGGTGGAGGAGGCAGGACGCGTGCTGGGTAGGGATATGCTGGAGCTGGGACCTACGTGAAGGTCAGGTCGTTGGCCTGGGGCGTGGGCATGTCGGACTCCTCCTCGAAGACCTCCATGTACTCGCCTTTGGATTCGTCGTCCGGCAGCTTCTTGAGATAGGCCTCGTAGTCCTTCTTGTCGACCCTGCCTATGCGCAGATAGCGGTCCAGCAAGCGCTTGTCGTACTTGAAGTCGCTCTGCTCTGTGATTTCCTTCCTGGCCATAGGCTGATCGCTCCTTCTGTTACTTCTTATTCGGTGCCTTCTCGATGTGCATTATTATCTTGCCGTCCTTGAATATCCTGACGTCCCCGGAGGATTCGGATATAACAAAGGCCAGCGCGCGGGTCAAGGTGGTGATGCCGGCCGCCGCGATGTGTCGGCTGCCCAAACCGCGAGGGAGTTGCGACTCGTCGATGGTCGCGCCGAGGTAGCGGCCGGAGGCGAGGATCGTCCCGTCGTCGGCTATTACGAAGGCGCCGTCCATCGCGGCGAACTCGCGTATGGTCTCCTTCATCGAGCCGGCGAGTAGGTTGCGCTCCTCGTCCTCGTAGCCGCGGAACGGGTTCATGATCATCTGTTTGGACAGCTGCATGACCTTCTCGTGGTCGCCCACGATGAATGCGGTGCCGATGGGCTTGCCCTCGCGCCCGGTCTCGGCGAGCTCAACCGCCAGGTTGAACACGGCCTGGAAGAGCTCCGGCTGAACGGCCTCGGAGATCTTCGTGACTCCCTTGCCCGCGATGATCTCCGACTCCTTGGAGGTGTCGACCGACTGGATGAGGTCGAGCGAGCCGGACTCGGTGGGGCCGACCGCGAAGACCAGCCTGTCGCCCGGGCTCACCAGCTCCTGCGACAGCGCGAGCGTGGCGCCTATCTTGATGAGCGAGACCCTGGTGAGCGATATGCGAGGTATGGTGATGACTGCGCTGGCCTTGCCCAGAAGCGTGTCCTTGCCGTCGCCGGACGCCTCCAGGCGCTTCTTCTTCGTGATGAGTATGAGCTTGCGCGTCTTGGGGAAGCGCTCCGCCCACTCCAGATCGTCCAGGGGGTCCACGTGGACCACGACCGCCTTGGCGGCAGTCTTGCTGGCGATGTTGCATGCGGTCTTGAGAAAGAGTCTGTTTTCGGCGTTCATACGCTTCAAGGATTACATGAAAGGTGCGCATTCTTCAAGGGTAAAGGGGCAGCGATTGACCTCGAAATCGGCCTGATGTAATATCTGCGGACTATGCGAAGGACCGTCGCACTCTTGATCGCCGCGCTCGTCGGGCTGGCATGCTTTTCCGCCGAGGCCTCCATCGACACCTCCGACCCTTTCAAGGTTCGGTGGGAGCCCGCGGAGCGGAACCTGGCCCCGGGCAGCGACTTCGAGTTCGGCATCGTCATCAGGATGCCCGAGGGCTACTACCTCTACGCCGACGAGACGCTGGTGGACTTCGTGAGCCTGGAGGGGCTCTTCGTCGAGGACGTGGCATACCCCAAGTCCGTGGCCCACGAAGACCCCTTCCTCAAGAAGACCGTGCAGATCTACTCCGGCGACGTGAGGATCGGCGTGAAGGGCAGGGTCCCTCTGGGGCTGCAGGCCGGCCCGCGCGATCTGGTCGCAAGGGTGGAGTTCCGCGGGTGCTCGCCCACGCTCTGCTTCAGGCCGCAGATGAGGGAGGTCGCGCTGGAGGTCGACGTGGTCGCGGGCGAAGGCGCGGGGGAGGGCGCGAAGGTCGAGAGAACGGCCCGGGCGGCGCCCGCGCCCAGGTCGCTGCCGGAGCGGCTGGGGCTTAGGAAGCTCTTGGGAATCAACGACTTCGGCGTCCTGCTGGAGAGGGGTATCGTCTTCACGGTGCTCGTGGTCTTTTTGGCGGGGATCCTCACCTCGCTCACGCCCTGCGTGTGGCCGGTCCTGCCCGCGCTCTTCATCTTCGTGGGGATCCACCCGCACAGGCGCTGGGGGCAGAACTTCCTCTCCGCCGCGCTCCTGGTCGCCGGTCTCATACTCACTTACTCGGCGCTGGGGCTCGCCGCCGTGGCGGTCGGCCGCAACCTGGGCTTCCTCTATCAGCAGCGATGGTTCCTGGCGCTGGTGGTGATCTTCTTCGTCGCCATGAGCCTGTCCATGTTCGGCGTCTTCGACCTCAGGCTCCCCCGCAGGCTCCAGGCCAGGCTCCACAGGCTTGGCGGGAGGGGCTACCTCGGCTCCTTCCTCTCGGGCATAGGCCTGGGGCTCATCGCCTCGCCCTGTTCCGGGCCGGTGCTGGCGGCGCTCCTGGGCTACGTCGCGCTCCAGGGCAGCTATCTGAAGGGCTTTTTCCTGCTGGTGGTCTTCGGCACGGGCATGGGTACGCTCATGGTGCTTTTGGGCGCGGGCTACGGGGAGCTGGCGGGCAGGCTCAGAAGCGGGCCGTGGATGGTGTGGGTCAGGCGCGGGCTGGGGCTCATCCTGCTCTTCCCGGCCGCCTTCTACATGGGGAGCCTCCTGGGCTGGAGCTCGCGCGACTTTGCGCCTGCGCACAGGCCGGGGATAGAGTGGCGAACCGACGAGGCGGCCGCGCTCAAGGAGGCGCGCAGGCAGGGCAAACCGGTGATGATGGAGTTCACCGCCGACTGGTGCCCGCCCTGCCGCGCGCTCGAGCGCAAGTTCTTCAGCCGGCAGGAGATAGTCGAGCTCAGCCGCAAGACGGTCCCGCTTCGCATCGACGCCACCTCGGAGACCCCGGAGGTCAGGGCGCTGATCGAGAAGTACAGGGTGATGGGCTGGCCGTCGGTGCTATTCCTGAGCCCCTCCGGCAAGCCCTACGAGGACCTCAAGGTCTGCGCCTACGACCCCACCTGCGTCGAGGAGGGGATGCGCGAGGCCGTCCGCCGCGCGAGATAGGTTGACTCATCCGCACATTCGGGTAAAAGGCCGGGCATGGAAAAGCTCGTGAGAGAACTGCTCGTGAAGCTCGGCGAGGACCCGGACCGCGAGGGCCTGGTCAAGACCCCCGAGCGCGTGAAGCGCTCCTTCGACTTTCTGACCGAGGGCTACCGGCAGGACCCCAGGGAGCTCATCGAGAACTCCTTCTTCTCCGACAAGCACGAGGAGATGGTGCTCGTCCGCGACATCCCCATCTACAGCCTCTGCGAGCACCACCTGCTTCCGTTCTACGGGCACGCGCACGTGGGGTATCTGCCCAACGAGAGGATCGTGGGGATCTCCAAGATCGCGCGGATGGTCGACCTGTTCGCCCGCAGGCTCCAAGTGCAGGAGCGCCTCACCAACCAGGTCGCGGACACGCTCATGGAGATCCTAAAGCCCAAGGGCGTGGCCGTGGTCATCGACGCGCAGCATTTGTGCATGCAGATGCGCGGGGTGCAGAAGCGCGGCACCTCGGTGGTCACCTCGGCGATGCTGGGCGCCTTCCGCAAACGCCCGGAGACGAGGGCGGAATTCATGAACCTCATCAAGTGAGTTAATCGCCTTTCCATCGCCTTACCATCGCAGCACCATCGCTGTATCATCGCCTCTCCATCGCCTTTGAACTGCGATCTGAGATCACAGATCCAGATTGAGAGAACAGATTGAGAGATGAGAGATCTGAGCCGGGAGAGGCTCATGGCAGGGCCTCTATCTTGACCGTGGCGAGCCTCAGGCGGGATTTGAGGGCAGCCTGTTCGGGGGCGGGCA
>Ga0180429_10000345_pt1 | contig 41519 bp, 21 predicted proteins | sample SS_ome_FD_132428 | JGI IMG/M metagenome (GOLD analysis project Ga0180429, IMG submission 132428) | Hypersaline lake sediment archaeal communities from the Salton Sea, California, USA - SS_1_S_1 metaG | ecosystem: Environmental > Aquatic > Non-marine Saline and Alkaline > Hypersaline > Sediment ...
CGGGGGCTGCAACCCCTCCATAGCGGACAGGGTCTTCTTCGAGGAAAGAGGGCTCGAAGATTTCCTCGGCCACCCGGCCCTCCATATCTTCCGGGATTGCCATGCCCAGGCTGTGGAGAAGCGTGGGGGCAACATCGAGGATGGACAGTTCGTCGGCCCGTATCCCTCCCTGAATCCCCGGGCCTTTCGCCAGGAAGACCCCCAGGGGACGATGCGTTCCGCTCGGCTGCTCGCGGAGCTTCACGGGTGCGTCGGACCCGAGGATCGAAACGAGACCCCCGTCTGCGAGGCCCAGGGTAAGGTCGGGAGCGCGGTGCAGGAAAGGCCCGTCAAAGGCCTCCTCGCGCGTCCAGATCTGTTCCACGAGCCTTGTGTTCGTTCCGGGGCATCGAAGGTTGTAAAGTGAATCGATCAGCTGTTTTCGGAACGTTTCGTATTCGGCCGGAGGAACTCCCGGGTCCGATGCTTTCTCCGCGGTCACGATGTGGATGCCGTTGCTGCTCGGGGTCGCTGCATAGGCCTTCGTCTTTTTCCAGTCGAGCATGGTGACGTGCCGTGCGAGCTGTCCCATCCCCAGGGTGGCCGCATCGCTCTCCCGGGGTTGGTCTGCATCCGCCCAGGCGAGGAGTCCTTCGCTTTCGAGCCATGCGTTGACGAAGAAGGTCATGGTTTGCGGGCCGAAGCCGTGGTCCGATGCGATCAGGAGGGTTGCTTCCGGGCCCGCAAGGGTTTCGATTTCCGCCAGCAGTCGATCCAGCCGGGAAAAGTATGCAAGGGCGGCATCCCGAACACCTTGCTCCCAGGGTTCCGGGGTTCCGGTTTCCCACTCCGGGGCGAGGAACCTCCAGCACAAGTGCTGGATCTTGTCGACGCCATCAAAGAGGATGGCCGTCAGGCCGGACGGTTCTTCTCGCATGAGGTGGCGTAGAATGCCGAACCACTGCTCCTCCCTGGCGATGTGCATTTGAATCCAGCTCTCGTATTCGTCCCGGTCGCAACCCTCGAGGGCCTTTTCCTCATGGGCCATGTCCATGGCAACCTTCTTCGGGTCGAACTCGGGGATCGTCTTGATGCTGTCGTAAAGAGCGTCGGGCGAACAGCCGAGGCGCAGCTGGCGCGGTGTCATCCAGCCCCCTGCAACCACATGCCCGTTCAGCCGAGGAGGGGGCATCATGAGGGGGTAATTCAGTGTGGTCACCCGGCACTCGTTCCGGTTTGCGATGGACCATACGGTCTCGCACCGAACGTCTCTGGATGTGGCGAAACGGATGTGGGGGGAGTTGTCCTCCTTGAGGAAGAAATCGAAGACCCCGTGATGCCCCGGGTTTCTGCCTGTCATGAGGGAAGTCCAGGCCGGGGGCGTAAGAGGGGGGACGACCGAGCGCAATTCGGCACGAGCGCCCATCCATCGGAGTTGCTTCAGAAAGGGCATGACGCCCTGATCCACGAGCGGGTCAAGAACGGAAAAGGTTGCACCATCCAGCCCGATCAGCACGGTGCGTTTTGTCACGAAGGCCTCCCGGTTGTCTTACAAGGTGAAGGAATTGTCTTCTTCGGATTCGTCCTTCTACGCCGTGGCGTTCAGGTGTTGGTGGACGAAATCGACGAATTGGTCGATTTGAATATCGCGAACCTCCTGTTCACCGATCTCAGCCAGGAACTCCGCAAAAGGCATCGATTTGTCGTAATGCTCCTGGATGGTAGTGCCCAACACCACCACATCGATGGATTCGAGTCCGAGGTCGGCTACGAGCCACGTCTGGGGGGTGATCTCGTCGGAGTCCTCCCACTCCTCGTCCATCTTCCTGAGGAGGTTCAGCACCGTTTCAAAAACGTCGTCACGGGTTTCAGCGGTCATGCTCACTCCTTTTGAGGACGGTACTGGCGACGATGTACTTGCCTTTTCGAAGGGTACGGACGCGAATCGGTCGGTTTGTCAGGTCCGGAAAGGCCTCGAGAAGCTCGCCGCACAATGCGACCTTCACTTCGCCTGCGGACGGGTTCACCTCCTGCACGACCAGGCTCGCCGGATGCTCCATGCATCCCCGTCCCAGAGCCCTGGCCGCGGCTTCCTTGGCAGACAAGGAGCGGACGAGCCATTCCTCCTGCGACGACCCGTTGTTGGAACACAGCAAGGCCCTCTCCTCGGGCAGGAAGGCCGTGTTCTCCACGCCATCTTCCAGGGCGCGAATTTGTCCGATGTCGATACCGAAAGACAGGTTTCCATCCGGACTTCCGGCCACGGCTACCATCAATCCGTCGGTATGGGCCAAGGAGAGGAGGGGGATCGAATCGACGTCTCTTGCCCAGTCTCCGTCCGGGAGGATACGCCCGAATGCGTCCTGCTTGATTTCAACGTCTGTGGGGCCGATGGTCAATCCGTACCTTCTCTTGAGGTACGTGCGAACTGCGTCTTTTGCCAGGAGCCTTTCCAACAGCCAATGGGCGGAACGCTTCTCGGACAGGTTCAGACCACGGAACTCGGCGCGCTCGTTCCTGTTCAGAATCAAGTGGGCGAAGACATGACTCCAGAATTCTTCGTCGCCCCTGTAGAGCGCGTCCAGTTGAAGGCAACAGAGGGAAGTCGATTCCTGAAAGGATGCGAACGGCTCCTTCCAGGACTCGCTCGGAATCACCTCGATCGGTGAAAGCAGGAAGGAGTAGGCTCGCGCCGGCAGGCCGAAGCGTTTGTCTTCCCACGCTTCCAACCTCATCCACGGTTTTCCGTCTTCGCCGATGAGGTCGAAGTCGGAAAAGACCCGTTGAGAGCCCTTGAGCCCGGTTCTGGCGAGACAGGTCACCTTCCGCCCCACGCCCTGTTGTGGCCGGTACAGGTACAAGGCCTCGAAACGATAGGGAAAGACGAGGAACCCTTCTTCCAGGTGTTCCATGGTCCAGAACCCGACGATTTGCCCCGCTGCATCGAGCACGACCGGGTCTGTCAGGAAGCCGCCGCACCTCGGAGGGGAGAAGAAGTCGTCCCAGGGCAGGACTTTCAGGGTGGCTACGGAACCGTCCTCACCCCATCTGTCCACGGAGCTCACGCCCTGCCAGCGTGGGCCATGGAACATCTTTTCTGCATACAGCTGATCCGGCGTCCAGCGGGAAGGCCTCTCGTTGCGCAAGGAAAACCCGCTCACGCCCGGCGGCTCCGGGTAGTCGCTACCGAAGAGCACCGTTCCTTCCGTAAAGGGGACGGCGCCCGATGATGGATCTTGTTCAGAGGCGAAGATCCCGACACGGACTTCATGGCTCCCCGGTTCCCGCCTTGCCACGGCTTTCAGGGTGACCGGTGGCGCGTCGAACAGGACCCAACGATGACCACGGAATCCCTTCATGCCGATGACGACCTCGTTTTCCACGAGCAGGCTCGCCGCCTCGGCCATCATTTCCATACTCATTGTCAGCGGCATGACCGGGAGCGCGGTGAGGCTGGGGTCGGTCTTGGAGACCTGCCGGCCGATCGTGTGGTCCTTCAGGAACAGGTCTCGTTCCGGGTCAAACACGCGCGTGGCGACCAGTTCGCGGTCGGGCGAGCAAGAGAGAATTTCGTCGATCAGGGGAAGCTTCGAAACCGCCTGCACGAGGGAATCTTCCCCCTCCACCACTACCACCTGGGGCTCGAGTTGAACGGTGGCCTCAGAGCCTTCTCCCTCCGCCGCAAGCCTGGAGAGAGACGCGATCATGTCCCCGAGGGTCTTCTCTGCAGCAACCTTTTCCAGGTCTTCCGTTTTGAGGGCCGGGTTGCTTTCCCACAGGGACCCAAGGATCTCGATGCGCTTGATCGAATCAATGCCCAGGTCTGCCTCCAGATCGACCGTGGGGTCGAGCATCTCGACAGGATAACCGGTTCTCTCACTGATGCGGGAGAGGAGCAGCACTCTTATGCTGTCTGCGGACATCCCTCCGGATGGGCCGGCTGGAGGTTCTTCGATGCCTACAGTCGGCGCATGCGACGGGTCGCTTCCGGCAGGAGCCTGCTCCTGTGGCTGGGCCGGGGTCTCGGCGCCGCCTGTGTCATGGCCTCTTGCGGTTACGCCTCGTTCTTTTTCGAGCCGGGAGAAGGCCTCGGAGAAGTCGTGCCCGGAAGCCACTGCGGCAGGGTTCCCGGAACCGGTCAAGTAGGCGTCCATCACCTCCCTTTGAATCTCCAGGAAGCGTTCCATGGTGTTGAAGTAAGCCTTCATCGCGTCATCGGAGGCCCCTGACCCCAGGGGAGAGGGACAGAATTCCGCGTCATCCGCTCCTGTAAGGGCCTGTTGAGTGTCATCGGGGGAAACGGTCGGGCGGTGCCTCCTTGCTTCCGGACCGACCCGGAGACGGGGAAGTTCCTGTTCGATCTTCATCGACTCGAACCGGTCCTTCGGCGGTTCTGCTTCTTCCTTCTTCGGTTCGAGGGGGATTCGGCTCGAAGGCCTGTTTGCGTAAAGATAATCGATCGACATGGAAACCCCCTGGGCGGCGAGAAGGCCTACGACGTGATGGATCTGGGCGACGCCCGAGCGGGCCGTCGTGTTCGCAGCCAGGGCAAGGCCATCCCGTTTCCCGAGAATGTCGCTGACAAAGGAAGTCAGGTTGCCCCGGGGGCCCACCTCCAGAAAGATGCGGATTCCGTCCTGGTACATCCTTTCGATCGTTTGTCTGAATCGCACCGGCTCTGCCCAGTGGTTCACGGCGATGTTGTGAATCTCTCCCCGATCGTCAGGGAAAAGGTTCGCAGTGGTGCACGAATAGACCGGCAGGCACCCAGAATCGGTGATCCACTTCTCGAATAAGGGCCGCAGTTCCTCTGCGTAGGCCCTGAACAGCGGCGTGTGATAGGGACGATCAAAGGGCAGGACTTGGCAGATGATCCCCTGCTGGCCGAGTTCCTTGATCGCCTGGTCGATCGCAGGCTCGGCGCCAAGGAAAACGACCTGATGGGGGCAGTTGTCCATGGCGATGTGGATGTCCCCATCCATCCCCTTCAGGCTGTCCCTGACCGTTTCCGAGGCAGTGCCGGCAGCCACGAGCTTGACCTTCTGCACCACGTCCCTAGCGGTTGCCTCCTGATAGATGCGATGCAATTCCGCTATGTACTGCCGGTAACGGGACTCGTCGCCGACGTCGAGCAGACCGGCAGCCTCGAAGGCGGTGTACTCGCCCGTGCTGTGGCCCAGGAGGCAGTGGGGACGGATCTCGAGGCGGTTGAAGATCTCGAGGGCGGCCTGGTTGGCCGTGAGAACGGCGGCGACCGCACCGGCCATTCGCCACAGTTCGCCCCTTTCCTTCGGCCGGCCCGCCTGTTCCGCCGCCTCGGGTCGAGGAAAGACGATTTCACTCGGGACGAAGTCGCTCGAAAGGCCACAGGCGTGGAAGGCCCGGTCGATCCGGTCAAAAGGTGCTCTCACCTCCGGGAAGCGGATGCAGAGGTCGGAAAGCATGTGCGGGTACTGAGACCCTTCGCCCGGAAAGAGGAAAGCGAGCTTGCCCCGGGGATGCAAGGGCTTTTCGAAGAAATAGATGCCTTTCTTGCTCTTGATGTCTTTCGTCTTCGGGTCGGACAGGCGGCCGATGGCACGGGAGAGCTTGTTTTCCAGGTCCTTCAACGAAGAGGCGACGATGGAGAGGCAAAGGGGAGGGTCCCCGGGCAGCGTGTTGATCGTGCAGGCAAGATCCACGGGAGCTGTACCCGGTTGCCGGGAGAGAAAGGACCGGAGCTGCTCCGCCTCTCGGACCAGAGCTTCTCTTGAATTCCCCTTCAAGAGAAAGACTTCACAATCCCCGGAGTGATGAAGGGTTGTCTTCATGGCGCCCCAGTGTACTCTTCGACGATTACGTGGGCATTGATACCTCCGAAACCGAAGGCATTCACGCCGGCTCGTCTCGGTGTTTGCGCCCCGTGTATCCAGGGCCTGGTTTCTGTGTTGATGTAAAAGGGGGACTTCTCCAACTCGAATTTCGGGTTCGGTTTCTCACAGTTCAGCGTTGGAGGCAACACCTTGTGGTGTAGAGCGAGTGCAACCTTGATCAGTCCCGCGATTCCTGCTGCGGGAATCGTGTGGCTGATCATCGATTTCACCGATCCCAAGGCGCAGGTGGGAGAGCTTCCCGGCCGCCTCGAGCCGAAGACGCGGCGCAAGGCCCCCATCTCTGCGAGGTCCCCGACCGGCGTCGCAGTGCCGTGGGCCTCGATCAGCCCGATGGAGTCGGGAGAGATTCCGGACCCATCATAGGCACGTCGGATGGCCAGTTCCTCGCCTTCCACACGAGGTGTCATCACCCCGGCCCCGCGGCCGTCGCTCGATGTCCCTACCCCCTTGATCAGGGCGTAGATGGAATCTCCGTCTCGTTCCGCATCCTTGCGACGTTTGAGGACAATCGTGCCAGCCCCCTCCCCAAGGAGTGTGCCGTCCGCATCTTCGTCGAAGGGCCGTATTTCGGATCGCCGAGATAATGCATTGAGCTGACAGAAGATCATGAGCAAATGAGGCGGGGTGGATGCCTGTACCCCGCCTGCCAATACCACGTCGCACTTCCCGGCGAGCAGGTCATGCATGCCCAGGTCCACGGCAATCATGGACGAGGCGCAGGCCGCATCCACGAGAAAGTTGGGGCCCATGATATCGAGGCGATTGGCGATACGACCGGTGAGGATGTTCGGGACCAACCCGGCCGCTGTCTCCGCATTGAAGGGGGGCAGGCTTGCCTTCAGGGCCTTTCGAATCTCCCCGAGCTCTTGCTCGTCGTACTCCGGATGGAGAGTCTTCAGGATCGCCAGGGTCTGATCCACGACCATTCCGTGCTGGAACAGGGTGGCCCAGCCCCGGTTGATATACGTTCCTCGACCGATGATGACCTCGGTTCGACGGCCGTCGAGCGGCCGGTCGCCGTACCCTGCATCGGCAAGGGCCTCGTAGGCGAGCCGCAGGGCAAGGTAATGGTCCGGTTCGCCGCCGTCCACGGAGAGCGGTATGACGCCGTAGTCGAGGGGGCTAAACCGGGCCAGGTCCCCCAGGTAGCCTCCCCTCTTGCAGTAGATCCGATCGTTCTCCTGCGAGTCGGGGTCGTAGACCATGTTCGCCCACGCGTCATCCGGAGGGTCGGTGATTGCGCTCACCTTGGAGACGATGTTTTCCCAGTATTGATGCAGGTTCGGAGCCCCGGGGAAGATCGCGGACATGCCGACGATCGCGATGTCTTCGGGGACGGGCGCCTTCCGTGGTTTCGCTTGATCTCTTTCTGACGTCATTGTGAAACCTTGGGGGCCTCTTCCCAGGGGATACCGATGGCCTCGTTGAGCGCCTTGCTGCAGGTCGACTCTGCCTGTTCGAACATCCCCAGAACGTTGCCCGAGGCGTCGACAAAATACAAGTCAGTGCGCATGACGAGACTGGATGGATCGGCAAAGGTCCGCAGGTGGCACCGAAGCCCGGCCCCCGAGAGCGATCCATACCTGTGGTAGACGGGAAAACGGGAGGGCAGGGGGGTGAAGTCGTGCTGGATCCTTGCCCAGAGGATCGCAAGCTGGAAACCGCTGTCCACGACCACGGGATCGATGATCCACTCACCCTCCGGGGAATCCGAAAGGCATGCTTCCGGCGTCGAGGGAGCGACCGTGGCGATGATCCCTTCTTCGCTGATTCCCTCGATTTTCGATATGCACTGAAGGGTTGGTCCGTGGAAGAGCCAGCGCCCGTAAGCCTCTTCAATGGATGTCGGGAAGGGGCGCAGTGCCGAGGGAACGGCCGGATCGAACGGAGACGGTTCAGCCAGGGTCCTGCTCATCTCGACGGTTGCCTGGTAGTAGGGCCGGCGCTGGTCTGTAGTATCGGTTATCCTTGCACGGAGGATCCTCTTCTGTGAACCATTGGAAGACGGCGAAACCTCCTCCGCCTCGACCCGGATTGCTTCCGGGCCGTTCTTGAGGACCAGTCCCCTGAGGACGGCAATGTCCTCGAACCGGCTAACCTCCATGTCAGGCCACTGTTGCGTCACGACTTCGGCCATGAGCTCCATGGCGAACGCCGCTGGCAGCACGGGTTTCCCGTGCAGCCGGTGATCATCCAGGAAAAGATCCTTCGAGGGATCCAGAATCCGGGCCTTTTCCGCCCGCAGCGAATTCGTGGGCGTGGCCCGTCTTCCGTTGTCCACCATTGGGAAGGCCTTTACCTGGTCCTTGGGCCTGCGCGTCGGGGCGGTGGCCCACCCGTCGAATCCTCCGAGCACGACCTCGACTTCTCCCTTCCGGCCGAACAGAAGTTCTTCACAGAGTTTCTTCGGGCCCTCCTCTCTCGATATAAGCGGGATTCCTCTTTGAGCAAACTGTTTCTTCAACTCCGGCGAGACCATGCCCGTCTTGTCCCAGGGGCCCCAGTTGATCGAGACGACCCTGCCGGGCCATTCACGGTCGAGCCGCACAGCGAGCTTGTTCAGGACCTCGTTGGCAGCCGCGTAATCCCCCTGGCCCTTGTTTCCGAATCTACCGGCCACGGAAGAGAAGAAGACCAGAAACCGCAGGGAATCGGAACGGAGTTTTCGACTGAGAAGGAATGCGCTGTCCACCTTTGTATCGAAGACGCGATCGAAAGAAGAGGGCGTCTTTTCCTGGATCAGCTTGTCTTCGATGACGCCGGCTCCGTGAAGGACCCCGTCGATGCGGCCGCAGGACGCGTAGATTTCGTCGATCGCCCTCCCGAAGGCTTCCGGATCCCGAACGTCTGCCTGGACATAGCGGACGCGTGAGCCTGCCCGCTTCATGGCCTGAAGGTTTCTCCGGATTTCTCTTTCACCGAGCAGGCGGTTGTAGGTCTTTTCCACCCGGGAAACCTCGACCGATTCTCCCTGCTTTCGCATTCGTTCGATGAGGGCGGCCTTGATCTCTTTCGGTGTGTCGAGGGCGGCCGTGTCCGCGGACTCTTCCTGCGCGGGCAGGGGGGATCGGCCCACGAGGATCATTTCGGGCTGATAGCGGTTGGCCAATTCCATTGCCACATCCGCCGTTATCCCCCGGGCGCCTCCGGTTACCAGGATGACCGAAGAGGGACCCATATTGACCCGTGCAGCCTCTCCGCGTTCCGGGACTGCGAGCGTGGGCTCCAGCGTGAGCCTCTGTGACCCTGCATAGCCCACCTCCACCCTGTGATCGTGGGCGGTCATTTCTTTGAGCAGGTGAGCGGCATGATCTGCAACTTGTTCCTTCGGGCACAGATCCACGGCCTTCACGATCGCCGTCGGCCGCTCGATGGCCAGGCACTTCAGGAGCCCGACAATCCCTCCATGGCCGGGGAAGAAATCCTCTGCCGTGCGTTCCGGGTCACTGGCGAAGCTCCCACCCATCCCGGTTGCGGCCAGGACACAACGCAGGCCTTCTTCCGGCTGCTCGCCCCGATGCCTGCCCATTTCCCGGATCAGGTAGAAGAGGCTCTTGACCTGCCCGCGCAGATGGTCTCTCCACAGGGTCAGATCCGAGCCAACAGGATTTCCGTTTCGGAGCGGTGCGAGGTGGAGCAACCCGACAACCCGCCCCTGTCGCTCGCGGATGAGATCGAGGAGGTCCGAAACCCCCTGCGGATCGTCCAGGCTCGCCCCGTACGATCCATTCCCGGAGTCTTCGAGCCTTGACCGGGCCTTGACCAGGGCCACGGCCTGTCCCTTTTTTTCCAGCAGAGGCAGGAGCGCGCGGGCAACGCCCCCTTCATCGTCGGTGACCAGGAGGACGCCGGGGAAAGGAAGAAGCCCGTTCGTAGATTCAGCGGAGATCGCTCTGGGCGACACCAGAAAACGCGGAATCGTACCGTTCCCCAGGGATTCCTGGTCGGCTCCTTGCACGGGTGCGGAGGGTATCGAAGGCGGTTTTTCGGACGGCTCTTCAGGTTTCTCCTCCGGTCGCGTTTCCGATTTCGTCTCCGGACCGAGCCGTTCTGCGATCCATTGGTTGATGTCCCGAAGGGTCCTCAGCGCCGTGAGCCCGTCCATTTCGCTCTCGATCTCTGTCCAGCAGGAGGATGCGGCCGTCCGCATGAAGCTGCCTAGGATTTCGATCCGCTTGATGGAATCGATGCCCAGGTCGGCCTCCAGATCCAGGTCCAGGCCGAGCATCTCCTCCGGGTAGCCGGTGCGCTCGCTGACGAGCTTCAGCAACTGGGTCTGCAGATCCCCGTGGGGCCTTCCGTCCTCTTCCTGGAGATCGGTCCTGCCGACCGGTTCATCGGCCGTTTCCTCTCTCACGGCTGAGGCTGCAAGGGGTGGTGCATGGGGCCGTTCGTCCGGCTCCTCGATGACAGGGACGATCTGCGGTTCCCTGCGAACGTGTACTCCGGTGAACTCGGGTGGTCTGTGGGCATCCCGGTCGGATTGCGTCGATCGTTCCGGCCTGTCCGAGGGCTTGCCGAGATAGGCCAGCATGACGTCCCTTTGTGTTTCCAAAAACCGGTCCATCAAGTGCTGAAAACGGGAGATCGTTTCCGTGACGCCCTTTTCCCCGGAGGAAGGTGCCTCACGAAAGGCTCGGGCCATGTCGTCTCGAGGTTGCCCCACGGCTCGTGCGACAGGCCGGTCCGGTGTTCTTGCCTGCTCGGCGGATCCGACCGCCTTGCCTGCAGGGTTCGTCTGAGGGGCACCGAGCGGCATCGGAGGAATCGTCCGGTCCGCGTCGGAGGCGGCCGTGTCCTTCAGGGGCTTTGCCCTCGTGCCGTTCAGGAGCCATGTGGTAGGGGGAAGGCCCGCGTAAGGGTCCTGCTTCTTCAGGCTCTCGTGATCGATCCGGGGGATCTGCCTTCCCTCGTAGAGTCTTTCGACCTGCACGGGGACACCATGAACGGCAAGTTGTCCGATCAGATGGTGCAGCTGGTCGAACCCGGATCGTCCCTTCTGATTCGAACAGGACGCAAGGTGCGGGCGGTCGCCGAGAATCTGTCCGACCAGTCCGGTCAGCACCCGGCCCGGCCCGACTTCCACGAAGATGCGGGCTCCGTCTTCGTACATGGTTTCGATTTCCTGGACGAACTCGACCGGGCTTCGAAGGTGTGAAGACAGCCGCTCCGCAACGGCTTCCGGACGTTCGGGATACGGCTTTCCCGTCGTGTTGGAGTAGACGGGGCAGCGAGGGGCTTGAAAATCCAGATTGGAGAGAAATTCTTTCAGCTGTCTGCAGGCCTGCGACACGAGGGGGGAATGAAAACCGCAGGCAACCGGTATCAGCCGGCTCTGGATCCCCTCTTCCCGGAATCGCTTGGAGGCAAGCTCGATCGCCGGACGCGTTCCGGAGATCACGGTCTGCTCCGGCGCGTTCCGGTTGGCAATCCATATCTCCTTCATGTCCGAGACGATTCCCGAGACCCGCTCGAGCCCGGCGCCCACCGCGGCCATTGTGCCAAGGTCCGAGCCCCCGTTGCCGCCGGCCATGAAGCGGCCTCTCGCCTCTGAGACGAGGATGAGGTCCCTTTCGTTCATGACGCCTGCCGCGCAGAGAGCGAGGTACTCACCGTAGCTGTGGCCCGCGACCATTTCGGGCTGCACGCCCAGGTCCCCGAGCATATGAAGCAAGGCGAGCCCCGCGGTGCCCAGGGCCGGTTGTGCGACGAAGGTCTGCGCCAGGGCCTTCTGTTTGGCGACCCTGTCTTCCTCCGTGAAGCTGGGCGCCGGTGAAACGAACTCGCTGAGGCGCTTGGTGAGCTTGTCCCCGAGGAGCCTGTCGCTACGCTCGAAGAGTGCCCGCACCGCCGGGTGTGCGACGGCCAGGTCGGAGAGCATATCCGGGTACTGAGAGCCCTGGCCCGGGAAGAGGAACGCCAGCTTCCCTTGTTCGCTGAGGGACTGTTCCGTGAAGTAGATCCCCTGTGGGTCCCAGAGGCTTCCCCCGGGCGCGCAGAGCGCCTCCCGGGCCCTCTTCAGCTTGCGACTCAATTCCTCCAGGGAGCCGGCAACCAACGCCAGTCTCGAGGAGGGTCCGACGCCTCCTCCGGCCTGTTTGCAGAACGCCCGGTTCACGCTTTGCGCCAGCGAATCTAGGTCAGGGGCCGCTCCCCGGGCAACCGCTTCCTCCAGGGGCTGAAGCAATTCCACCAATCCGTCCCGGGAGCCTGCTTCCCAGAGGAACAACTCGGTCGACCGGCGCCTCGAGGTTGATCGCGTGAAACGGTCCGACCTGTCCAGGAAATCGCCCGTGTACTCTTCGAGGGCCACGTGGAAATTCGTGCCTCCGAATCCGAAGGCGCTCACGCCTCCCCTTCGGGGATGTGACTGGTGGTCGTGAAACCAGGGGCGAGCCTCTATATTCACATAGAGCGGGCTGTCGGAAGGGCGTATCGAGGCGGCCGGCGTCTCCACCCCGAAAGTGGGTGGAAGCACCTTGTGATGGAGGGACATGGCCGTCTTGATCAAGCTTGCGATGCCGGCCGTCGATTTCGTGTGACCGATCATCGACTTGACCGACCCGATCGCGCACCCCTGGGGTGCTGCCCTGTTTGTCTTCATGACCCGGCAGAGCGCTTCGGTTTCTACCTGGTCGCCCACCTCGGTGCCGGTAGCATGGGCTTCCATCAGGCTCACCGTCTTCGGAGAGAAGCCGGCCTTCCGGTAGGCGCGTTCCAGAACCCGGGTCTGTCCGTGCGAACGAGGCGCGGTCAGGCTCTTGTCCCTTCCGTCGCTTCCTGCCCCGATCCCTTTGATGACCGCGTAGATTCTGTCTCCATCCCGTTCCGCGTCTGCGAGCCGCTTGAAGATTGCCACGGCAACGCCCTCACCGATGACGATGCCGTCCGCGGCCTTGTCGAGGGGGCGAGACTTGCCGCTCGGAGAAAAGGCCTGTGTCTTCGAGAAACAGAAGTAGGTGAAGGGGTTCTGCATCGTGTCCGCGCCGCCCACAATGACCATGTCGCTGCTTCCGGATTCGAGTTCCTTTACGGCCAGGTACACTGCGGCCAGGGAAGAGGCGCATGCCCCGTCCACAGTGAAATTCGCTCCTCCCAGGTCGAAGCGGTTCGCGATCCTGCCCGCCGCTACATTCATCAGGATTCCCGGGAAGGAATCCTCTGTCCATTCCGGAAGGGTCCCCTCGAAATGCGCCGTAATGTCATCGGCGCCGTTCCCGAAGTACTTGGGCAGGGACGAGCGAAAGGCGTAGGTCTGACCGAGTTCGCCGGACCCGCTGATCCCGAGGATTACGGAAGTTCGTTCCCTCGGGAAGGGGCGTTTCGCATATCCGGCATCCTCCAGGGCCTTGGAGGCGACTTCCAGGGTCAGGAGTTGCAGAGGCTCGATGGAATGGATGGAATTCGGCGGCATGCCGTACTTCAGGGGATCGAAGGGGACGTCATCCAGGAAGGCTCCCCATTTCGAGTAGACCTTGTCTCGCGATTTTCGGTCGGATTCGAAGTACAGCCTGGCGTCCCACCGCTCCCTGGGGACCTCCCTTATGGCGTTCACCTTGTTGAGTATGTTCTCCCAGTAAGTCTGCAGACCGGGCGCCTTGGGCAGGATGCAGGCCATCCCGACGATGGCGATCTCGGAAGGGGTCTCGCTTCTGTCTGCAGGTGAGGGCGACGCACGGTGTCCCGATGCGATTTCCTCCAGCCTCTTCGAGCCCTCCACGCAGACGTCCTGATGGAGCGCCTGAACCGAGATCGCTCGATTTCGAAGGGCCGCCAGCTGTCCGATCAAATACATGCCCTGGGCACGTCTTGCTTCATCGTCGAGCTTCACGAATGTCGGCGCTTGTCCGTCCTTGGATGCGGCGGGGTCTCTTTCGACGCCCTTCGCGGCAATACGGAGCTTGCCGATGCTCATCTTCTCGAGGGCCTCCTGCATCTTGCCGTTTGACGTTCCTTCTGCGGCAAGTCTCTTCTTCTCTTCCTCGAATGCGGTTGCGAAGGGCGTATCGAGACAACGATAGGTATGCCCGGGGCCGGGTTCCAGCAGGACGGTCCGGTCACATCGGATGGCCTCCAGCTGGTAGTCCTCGACGATGGCCCCTGTGGAGACGGCCTCTTCCGTGAAGAGATAGGCAGTGCCCATCTGAAGCCCGATGCGAACACCCCGCTGCAAGAGAGGGGCTGCCATGACCGCCACCATCGAGGCTGACAGCGCATCGTGAATGCCCCCTGCAAAAAGGACGTGATATTCTTCTCCAGACCCGTGAGAAGGTAGGGACTCGGCAAGGGCATCGATCATCTGCTCCCAGAGAATGAAAGAGGAACGGGGTCCTACGTGGCCCCCGGCCTCCCGGCCCTCGAAGATAAATCGCTTGACCCCCCCTGCGATCGACATGTTGAGAAGTCCTGGGGAGGGGACGTGCACATATGCGGGAATGCCTTGCTCCTCCAGGCTCTTCGCCTGATCGGGACGCCCCCCGGCGATCAAGGCAAAGGGAGGCTTGTGCCGGATGACCGCCCCGAGCTGTTGCTGGTAGAGGCCGGGGGGAAGGAATCCCAAGAGCCCTACGCCCCAAGGACATCCTGCGGTGGCACCCTGCATTTCCTCGAGCAGATCCTCGAGGTCCTGTCCAACGGTCCAGCCGACTGCCAGGAACGGGAGGCCGCCTTCACGGGAAACGTGAAGTGCGAAGCGGGGGAGGTCCGTGATGCGGGCCATCGGCCCCTGAACAATCGGGTATCTCGTCCCGTGGGATTCAGCCAGAGGCGAGTCTTCGGCGAGAGGACGGAGCCCGGCTGCGGTACGGTAGTGCGAGGGGATCGCATGCTGCAGGGCGGCTACGATTCCGCCCACCGTGACGTACAGGTCGGCAAGCGAGGAGGCCAGGGCAACATCCTGTCCGAGGAGGAAGAGATGCTCTTCCGCCGAACTACACCCTACCCGTCGGGCGACCGCCTCTCTCCAGGATCTGCGGGTCTCTCGAGGGTCGGCATCCTCGCGGGCGAGTTTCTTCTCGGTCTCTTGCAGGGCCCCCACAACCCGGACGCCCAAGCGTGAACAGGCCCGGTAACAGCTTCCGGTTTCGCTTCCCAAACAGAGGGATTCGCTGCCGTCCATGGCCGTGATTCTTCCCCTGATCGACTCCGGCAGGGGGGACTCTCGGGTGAGCAGCAGCTGGCTGTCCAGGACGACGCCTCCGGCGCCGGCGGCACAGCAGGCCGATGCTGTGTGCAAACCGATTCCACCCTGCGCCCAGACAGGCACGGACAGGTGGTTCAGGAACTGCTGGAGCAGAACGAACGTGCTCTCCTGGGCAACGCGTCCGCCCGCCTCGTTTCCCTTTGCAATGACGCCGTCGACGCCGATCTGCTCGGCTGTCCTCGCCTCGTTGAGCGAGGTGCACTCCAGAAGAACCCGAATCCCCATGGAACGAAGCCGTCCTATTTCATCCTTTCGGGCCCAGACATCGGGATCGGCAAGGATGACCCATCGGAGATCTTCAGGATTCGCGGAGACGTCTCTCAGTAGCGATCGGATGCCGGGGCCGTCTCGCTTGACGCCGAATTCGTTCCTGGCGAAGCGGGCCAGTTCCTCCAGCCTCTCGGTGGCAATGCCTTCCTCTCGGGTGTATTCCAGATCGAGCACCCCGATGGCGCCTGCTCTGCAGGCTGCAATCGCTATGGATGGGTCCGGAAGCCCCGGAGGGGTCAGGACGATGATTCTGAATTCGTTCATGGATACAGGTTCTCTTTTCTCATGGATGCAGGCTCTCTCTTCTCAGGGGCTACAACAAAGGGCCCCGTGGGCCCATTTTGCAGTTCGGGACGAAAAAGGCGCGGAGAGAATTCCTCCACGGAACAACGCCTGTCTTCCGGTCTGGTCCAGCTCTTTCGTCGCCGTTCTATTCTCTAGCAAGACCCCCTACGAATCCAGAATGTGCGTGTAACGAACGGCAGTCAAAATCCGAAACAATAATAAGCGATTATTCTATGTTTTCTAGAATTTTCGTCAAGTTTTTCTTTTTCTGCCCCGTCGGCTCACTCGGCTGCATTCGGCTGCATACAGTTATATAGAATTGCGGGCAAGATTTCCAGAAAGGAATGCATGGAATTGCCCCTTGCCCCGCGATTTCCTGCCTGGAGAGGATCGGGTTCGGGCCTTCCTACGGAAGGCTCTTCAGCAAGAAGCAGGCCAGGCCTTCAAGTGCCGGATTCCGGCCGTGGATTGCCGTCTTCCGGGGTGACATTCCACGGTCCCTCTCCCGCGCCGTGAAGGCCGCCGTTTGTACATTTCTCCGGACGAAGAGGAGTATCTAATTATAAGAAATTGATTTTGCAATCTTTTTTGTCATTGAAGGGGGAGCGCTTCCCGGACAACCCTCCGAGGCCGGCGGCGGACGGTACTGTCCGACAGGGGGAACGGCTGCAGGGAGGTTGCCGGCGCGATAAACATGGGGGATAACGGTTATTGTCATTGAAAGCCGAAAAACGTCAGCCGATTACGAGATAGAAACGGGGAAGTTGGGCCGACGGGAGATACGGGCTCGCTCAGATCGACTCGGTCCGCCCGGATCCAATCTATGACAGGCGCGTCACCTGCGGCGATTCACAATGTTGGATAAGGGGATTGCTTGCGCGCCCTTCGCGGCTGGCGGATTGCCGAGGGGAGGAGTGGCGCAGTCTTTTGGCAGCTGTTCCGGAGGCTCTATTCGATCGATACGTTGGCCACGCCCCACGAGTAGGTGCTGGGCGGATTCCAGGTATTACTGAAGGTGAGGACATTCATCCCCGTATCGAGGACGGCATCGTCGGGCAACACTACGTATCGCACCCCACTCCATGTCGTGTTCGGCGTGACCAGAGTGTATTCCGCGTGCGCCCCGTTGATGAGGATCTCCACCTCGTCGTCGAAGTCCACGTCCCAGACCTCGTAAGCGATGGTTACGTCTCCCAGAACTCCGTCGAAGCTGTAGTTCACTTCCTCCACGTGGGACTGATCCCCCCCGGAGATGCGACCGTAGGCCCCGGTGTCCGGCAGCGGTATGCAGTCCAGACACTCCTGTTCCTGAAGGATCGACACCTTCCCCACACCCCATGCGTAGGTCTTGGGCGGATTGAACGTGTTGCTGAAGGTCAGGACATTCGTCCCCCCGTCAAAGACGATTCCGTCGGGAATCAGGAGGAGTTGCATATCACTCCACGTCACGTTCGGGGTGACCGACGCGTAGCCCACATGGATCCCGTTTACGATGATCTCCACCTCGTCGTCGAAATCCACATCCCAGACTTCGTAGGTAACGGTCACGTCCCCGGACACGCCCTCGAAGCTGTAGCTCACTTCCTCCACGTGGGTCTGGTCCCCCCCGGAGATCCGTCCGTAGTCCCCGGTGTCCGGCAGCGGTATGCAGTCCGGGCACTCTTGTTCCTGGAGAAAGAATACATTCCCCACACCCCAGGCGTAGGTCTTGGGCGGGTTGTAGCCGTTGTTGAACGTCAGGACGTTCATCCCCGAGTCAAAGATCAGTCCGTCCGGCAGCACGACCGATCGCAATCCGCTCCAGGCTGAATTCGGTGTGACCGATGTGTATTCAAGGTGAACACCGTTGACGAGAATCTCCACCTCATCGGCGAAGTCCACATCCCAGGCTTCGTAAACGATCGTCACGTCCCCGGAGACCCCTTCGAAGCTGTAGTTCACTTCCTCCACGTGCGTCTGGTCACCGCCCGATATTCGTCCGTAGGCCCCGGCGTCCGGAAGCGCAATACAGTCCGTACAATCCCGCTCTTCCAGGATGGATACATTGCCCACACCCCATGCGTATGTCAGGGGAGGATTCCGAGTATTGTTGAAGGTCAGGATGTTGACCTGCGAGTCCAGAACATCCTCGTCCGGTAGCACGATCTGGCGCGCTCCGCTCCAGCTCACGTTTGCCGTGGTTTCGGCATACGCGAGATGGACGCCGTTGACCAGGATCTCCACCTCGTCCGAGAAGTCCACATCCCAGACCTCGTAAACGATGGTTACATCCCCTGCAACACCGTCAAACCGGTAGTTCACCTCCTCCACGTGCGTCTGGTCACCTCCTGATATGCGTCCGTAGGCCCCGCTGTCCGGCAAGGGAATGCACTCCGGGCACCCATCCCAGATCGACACGTCCCGCACACCCCACCACTCCTCGTTCGGCGGGTTGTTCGTGTTGCTGAAGGTCAGGACATTCGTGCCGCTGTCGAACACGAGCGTGTCCGCGAGCACGACCAGGCGGGTGCCGCTCCACGCTTCATCCGACGTAACCGGCACATAGCCCACGTGCAACCCGTTGACCATGATCTCCACTTCGTCGTCGTCGTCCACGTCCCAGGCCTCGTAGGCAACCGTCACGTCCCCCGAAACCCCGTCGAAGTTGTAGTTCACCTCGTCCGCGTGGGTCTCGTCCCCCCCTACCAGCTTGCCGTAGGCACCCCCGCCGGCCAGGGGAACGCACTCCGGGCACTCGAATCCGGCTTCCGAGGGACGTACGTGTACCTCCACCGGAGCGGAGCTCCACACCGGACTCGTGATCGCTACGAGGTTGAGCGAACTCGGCACATCGCCGGCCGAGCCCGGCATGGGTATGAGGGAGAAGAGTCCGGTCTCAGGGTCGAAGCTGTAGTATTCGGGCGGATAACCCACGTCCCCGGGGGACGGCACATCGTCCCCGTTGAAGTAGGCATCCAGCACAGGATCGCCTCCCCAGGGGCTCGTCGCCGCGAACTGCACCTCCAGGGTCTCCTGTTCCCGGATGACCACCCGATAGGGCTCTTCGAGTACGACCCCGTTTGCCGTGACCCAGTCCACCACCGGAGGCCTCAGAGGTGTCACCGTGATCTGGACTGCAACCAGGGTGGTGAAGACTCCGTCTTCGACCCCGAAGGTGAGCTCGTAGGGCTCAGGCCTGCTGGTCGTCACTTGAGGCGTCCACTGCAAGATGCGTGTCGTGGGATCAAAGGTGAAATTCGAGTCCGGGTCCTCCCCCGGCGCGGGAACAGGGAAGCCGTCTATCCATGCGTTGTACACCAAGGGGTCGCCGTCGAGGTCGCTGGCCTGAATCTGCACTTCGATGGTCGCCAGTTCCTCCAGGGACGCCTCATAGGGCTCGGTCAGGTCGGCTCCGTCCGCCTTGATCCAGTCCACGGCCGGTGCGCTCAAGGGTGTCACCGTGGTCTGGACAGTGGCCAGAGTCGTGAAGACTCCGTCTTCGATCCCGAAGGTGAGCTCGTAAGACTCGGGCCTGCCGCTCGTCAGTGGGGGCGTCCACTGGAAGATGCGTGTCGTGGGATCAAAGGTGAAACTCGAGTCCGGTTCCTCCCACGGTGCGGGAACGGCGAGGCCGTCAACCCATGCACTGTACGTCAGGGGGTCGCCGTCGAGGTCGCTGGCCTGAATCTGTACTTCGATGGTTTCCAGTTCCGCCAGGGACGCCTCATAGGGCTCGGTCAGGTCGACCCCGTCTGCCTTGATCCAATCAACGGCCGGTGGGTTCAGGGGCGTGACCGTGATCTCTACGGTGGCCAGGGTGGTGAAGACTCCGTCTTCGATTCCGAAGGTCAGGACGTACGGTTCTTCCCTTCCGCTTGTCAACGGGGGCGTCCACTGGAAGATGCGTGTCGCAGGATCAAAAGTGAAGCTCGAGTCCGGATCCTCGCCGGGGGCTGGAATCGCCAGGCCGTCAACCCATGCACTGTACGTCAGGGGATCGCCGTCCGGGTCGCTGGCCAGGATTTCTACCTCAATGGTTTCCTGTTCCGCCAGGGACGCCTCATAGGGCTCGCTCAGATCGACCCCGTCCGCACGGATCCAATCCACCACGGGTGCTTCGATCGAATCGACGGCAATGTTGACGGTTGCCGTCTTGCTCTGAAGGCCGTCGGAAACGACCAGAATGAGCTCGTAGGGTTCTGGGCGTGACGTCCCGGGTGACACGTCCCATTGGAAGAGACGGGTCTCCGGGTCAAAGCCGAAGTTGTACGAGGCGTCTTCTTCCGCGTCCACACCGTCCAGGTACGCTGCATAGCTCAGAGGGTCGCCGTCCGGATCGCTCGCTTCGATCTCTACTTCGACGGAATCCAACTCGCTGACGGCGACCAGGTAGGGTGCGGTCAGCTCTGCTCCGTTGGCCAGGATCCTGTCCACATCGGGCGGATTCGATTCCGGTTGCCAGGCGGCAATTCCATCCGGGTCGGGGGATGCTCCCATGGCCTCGAATTCTTCACGGGTCATGTAATGAAATACGGGGTGGTAAGGCCCCATGACGCCGGGGAGGTTGGCCCCGACCAAGCTGCTGTCATAGGTCGGCTGAGACCAGGCCCCCAGCTTCCAGGGGATGTTGTGCGAATGAGGCGAATACGTTTCCGAGAAATGATCAGGCCAAACACTCGTCCAGCGCACAGCCAGGAACCCAAAGTTGGTCGGGCTGAAAGACTGCCAGGTGACCCCATTGCTCGACACTGCATTGTCCGGCCTGTCCTCCTCGAGGGAGTAGGCAACGATGTACCTGTTCTCCCCGTCCACGGTGATTTCGTCGTCCATCAAGCTGCCCAGACAGATCCCATCACCCATTTCCTCTTCTGCACCCGTGGTCACAGATGACCACGCGACATATCTGGAAATGGACCAGTACCGTACTTCCGCAGCTGTCATAATCTCCTGGCCGTTGCGGGTGTCTGGAGTTGTCGGCAATTTCCCGGTCACGAGGAGGACGTGGCCGGGTTCAATGGCGATGGGCCTTGTCAAATAGGTCGTGTAGTTACACATGGTGGCGCCCGCCTCAAGGTTGCCCGGAGTATCGAACGCGGGTCCACGCTTGAACAGGCCGGCGATGCCCATTCGCGTTTCACTCTTCTTCTCCTCAGGCAAAGCCTCTCCCCACGGGAGGGACTCCCCGTAAGCTTGGTATTCCGTGCGATGGAGGAGGATTCCAAAGACCTTGAACCAGCCCAAGGTCGAACCCAGATAGTCGTACGGCTCCGGGAGTATCCTTGGTGTCACGGACCAGAGTTGTTTCTGTCGCGCCTCTGCCAGCGAGAAATCGGGCTTGATCCAGAAGGTCTCGCCCGTGCTGAGCCTCATGATCGCCCGGGGCAAGTCCACTCCGGCAAAGGGATCCAGGCTATCATCGGGGGCATAGTAGCGAACCCAAAGAATAGCCGGTGAAACGGCACCCAGCCCGAATGCTCCCGTAGAGGCAAAGGGCCCCCCGGCCCGGCTGTTGCCGGGGGATCGATAGTACGGGCTCTCCATCAACCCGGGATTCAGAGTCGCGGCGTTTCCTTCTGTCATTTCGAAGGTGAGGTGATAATGCCGATCGGAGGCGTTTCGGTCTGCTCCTGTACGGAACGGATTGACATGACCCGGATCGGGATCGATATCGACATCAACAATCGGAACTTCAGGTGCACCCATGCCGCCGCTGGCAATGTACTCAGGGTCAAAGGGCTGCAGAACCTGATAATCCATGAACCGGCAATAGGGGAAATCTCCCTCCACGAGGAGTTGGGAACCGAAAGGAGCGATGAAGATCATCTTCAGGTACGTGGCGTGCGGGTCCGGTGTGTGGCTTGGCAAATCGACGTAGTTGCTGGGGATCTCGTGGCTGGGGAAGATGTACCACTGATCTTCGGGCTGGACATCCTCCGGTCTCATGAGGGTCCAACGCATTGTCTTCGCATTGTCTATCTAAGGTGGCAGGAGCCCGTTGGGAATCGTTGGGTCCGCATCCCCGTAGTACCAATCCAAGATATAGTCCTCAAGGGCCTGTGAGATGTCGTTTGCGTCCTGACTGGCGCTCAGGTAATAGGCATCCCATTCTTCGGGCGTCTTGTCGATGAACGCCTCTCGGTCCTCGTCCGTGAGATCGGGCAGGTCGGTGTAAGTCCAGTAGTCGGGGGGATAGTCTGAAGTCACCACGAGCGTCAGTTCCTGGCTGGCCGTCTGACCGTGATCGTCCGTTACCTCCACCGTAAACGTGGTGCTCCCGGATTCGCCTGCTGCCGGCGTTCCCGTGATCCAGGCCGAATCCGTCTCACCGCCTGAGGCGGCCGGGCCGGATGCCCATCCGGGGAGTGTGCCGGCAGAGATCGCCCAGGAATAAGGGGGATATCCCCCCGTACATTGGATGAGCCCCTCCTCGTATTCCAAGTCTTCGACAGCGTAAGGCAAGTCCGTCGTGAGAATCGTGACGTCCGTAGAGTACACGTCAGCCGAGAACAAGAAGCCAGTCGCAGCTGCCATGAAAAAGGCCAACGCGGTCAGTAGGGACCTCTCAGGATTCCTGCCGCTCTTCGAAGACGATAGCATCTTACTTTTCCTTTCTGCCTTGGCCATCCTGACTCAATACCGCTGTGCATTCAAGGCCTCAGATCGTTGCCTTTGATAGGGCTTACTCCATTGCTCCTGGCGGAGGGATTCCCGCTGGTCTCTTCCCAAGGCGGGGTTACCGAATCTTCGTCATTCTTCTGCGTTCCCGCGTATTGAGCAAGAAGCGGGCCAAAGGGGTTGCCCTGTGAGGAAGACAAAAATGGAAGTGCTCCAGACAGGGCCTTTCTGCGCCCGGGTTGCTCCTCTCTGAGGGGGCGGCCGACGAAGAGGGTACAACACTCGAACCCGTAATACATTGCGTAATACATTGAGTTCATTTTGTTTTCTTCTGGAAGGGGGTTTCTTCCTGCAAAGATCTCCCTCCGGACAGTCAAGAGGCTGTGGAGGGACGCGAATGGACGGAACCAAGATGGGTTCCCGTCACCGGCGGTGGAGGCCGTGACAAATATCGTCAATGAAGGGCGGAAAAATGCCAGTTCCATTTTTATCAACAGGACCTTCTTCAGCTACACGCACACACTTGAAATCCTGGGACTTTCGTCTGTCGATGAACCGAGCGACTCGGCGTTTGTTGACCAACGGACAGAGTGGAAGTAGACTGTAGGAATTCCTGCAAAACCTCTTGATTGTATGCCTTTTGTGAACATCACGATCTCATCGTGGCACCGCACTTGCAGATGAAGAGACGGATTTGCCCAGGCGGAACGAGGCGTATGATGCCGGAGGGTTGAAGCGCAAGATGGCTGTTATAGTGGAGAAAGGTATCGAGTTTGCGCGTGCGTACATACTTGCCTGGGAGATGGAGGGTTTAGCCGAATGCTCGGGAAGGGGTCTGTGAACGGTCTGTTTCTTCTTCTTGTGAAAGCAGTTGCTTGTGCTTGCGCTCTGGCAACAATGTGTGCCGGAACGTGCTACGGGGCCGGACAGAAGCATCAGGACGAACGCACAAGAGGCGCGGAGAACAAATGGTCCTACATGGTTCTTCCACGCCTGAACAACACGCAGAGACTTGAATTGGCGATCGATGCGAAGAAGAACAGACACAAGTATCTCACAGAGGCAAATGACAAGATACAAGCCTTTTCTGAGGGATTGGAGGAGTACACTCGCTTATGGCTTGCGGGAAGAGCCAAAGCGAAATTTCCCAAGGGCTTCTTGCCTCCCTACATGGATGGGGAAAAGACAAGGGATTGGGAGCTTGTCAGGCCGGGTGCTATCGATCCGACCGAGCAATGGTACGCCATGCGGGCTTATGATCCCAGGAAGGAACTCCATCAGTTCTCTCCCGATCCCCATGTGACCTACTTGAAGCTCATTTTCGTCGCTCCCCTTGGCGCAAGGCTCCTCATTGAGGGGGACTTTCCGCATGCCCGATTCATGGACTACCAGATCCTCACCCCGGTGGACCCCATGCACCCGGTGACGGGGCAGATGGGAATCTGCGAGGTCCCGATTGTGGACGTGGACATAGAACCCGATCCGGGGCACGTGAATCCATTCAGGCCGGGTGCAGACCGTGGGGCGAAGAAGAGACACTATCACCTGACGTTTCAGCTGGAAGCAGGGAATGCGGTTGATTTGAATCCTTGGGCGATGCAGGCCCCGGCGTATCGCGGCCCCGGGAACAGGCGGGTAGGAGGTCCGTTTGCATTTACTGGGCCTTACGGGGGCAATGTGCTGGTACCTTCGATCGTTTGGCTGCGATACTATGCGCCCGACAAGGGGGTCGGTCCGTTGGGGGGAGTGCCGCTGCCCAAGGCCGCCCTCCAGTTGCCCTCCGGAGAGAAGTTCTGGATCACTTGTGATAAATCCGTTGCAGTGAAACTCCAGACCAAACCCGTGCCTGCACAGTCGACCCCCCCTATGGAACCCTATCCCTTTCTCGGGCCGGGCTTCGGTTGGTTCAAGATGTTCGGCATCATGCGCCTTCACGCTGAATCACGGGCATACTACAAGTCAAAGCCCTGGGGGTCCCTTGATCCTGCCGAAGAGAAAAGGAGGATACGAAGAATCTTCTCGACTGTCTTCAACCAGGGTGCCGACGCGACGCCCCCGGGAAATCATGAGAACTTTGCAACGGAGTGTAACTACATATCCTACCTGGTGCGCCCCATGAATCTCGGCCGTGACAAAGTCATCGTGCTCAAGGGGAAATTGCCTGTCTACCCGAAGACGCGAAACGGTGAGAAGGAGATGACCGGTGGCCAGGTCCGCTATTTCTCCATTACCCATCAAACAGCAATGAAAGGCTATATGAGCACACCTTACGGAAGCCTGATGGACGATGAAATCGTTGTAGACGGGAACAACGAATATGTCATCGTTTATTCCCGAGAAGAAGAGAGGCCTGCGAATGCCAGAGAGGAATATGGTGTTACCTGGGAGGCGTGGGGAGGGCCGGCACATCAGACCATGGTTGTTCGTTGGATGAGTGTCATGCCTGACTGGTATAGTCCGGAATACTCTCCGGGCAAACAGAACCTTCCGATAGAGAAAGCATGTTGGTCAGAGCCAGGGTATGACCAGCATCTGGTTGGAAGAAACCGTCCGGGCGCACTGGGCCCCTACCACCCGGTCATCCACTACATGACCCGACGGCAATTTGAGTCTCTCGGCAAGAAGAGGATTGTGCCCGGTGACATCCCGGAATGGGAGTCTTCTGCAGGCGATACCCTGCCCAAGAAAGAGGACGTTGATGTTCAGCAGAAGATTGTGGAGTTACAGCAAGCATTTCGTGATTTGAAAGGGGCGCGCTCAAAGGGAGACAGAAAAGGCGTCGCGGAATCTGCCAAAAGGATACGTGAGACATGGGATGTCTTGCCCAAGACGGTGCGTCTGGAGATCGAGAAGAAAAGGCCTGGGATTACGGAAAAGATAGAAAGAATCCGGTAGCGTCTTTCTAGAATCAAAATGAGGCGGCTTCTTCTACGGGAGCTCGCTCTGTGAGGTTGACGATGACGGGTGGAAAATTCCTGAAGCGTTCGAAGACAAGGTTCCTTTGGATAAGAGAGGCTTTCAGCCGGAGGCACTTCTTGCGGGTTACAGCCTCCTCTCTCCTCGGCATGCTCATCCCGTGGGGTCCGGCGGGCCGAAGAGCAAGAGCCCAAGAAGGGCCCGGGCCGTCCGGTTCTCTGGAGATTATTTCGGTGCGCCCGGATCGACCTCATCTGGTGATGCCTGGAACCGGCACGACTTTTGTCGTGGCCTTGAGCAATCCGCTGCCCGGGCGGGTAACCGCCACGATTCGTACAGAAGCGCAGTCGGAAGGCTGGGCGACGGAGGTGGGCTTGGCCGACAGGCTCTTCCAAAGAGTTGGGCAAAGTGGTTCCGCTCGAATCCTTTCGGTCCAGGGGGAGAGCAAACGGTATCTCATCGTTAGCTTGAGTGCGCAGGAGGGGTTGCCGGAGGAGGCAATAGGGACTGCGCTGGTGACGAGCGAGATTGACGGTGAACCCGCTGGCGAGGTCTTGCTCCGAGCCAAGATACGTTCCACTCCGAAGATCTATTTTCTCGCTTATGACGGGTTGGGGCGCAACTATCTCAAGCTGGATCGCCGCGGGAAGTTTGATCAGGTAGCAACAAACCCCCTCATGCCCAATGTCAGGAAGTTTGCCGAGGAGTCCGCTCTCCTGTTGAAAGCCAAAGCACATCTCCCCTCGTTCACCGATCCTAATCATGTCTCAGTATTTACTGGTTCCTGGCCGGGCACCTCGGGAGCCATTGGAATGCAGGTATACTATTGCGGTAATGATCAGAACGGAGATCCGGTGGTGCGATTGGCATCCCGAGATATCTTGCGCTGGGGAAGCGACGGGGAGCTACTGAAGTCCGTCTTCGAAGTTGCGAAGGATCCGGAAATGGGAGGCTCTTCGGATTCGATGAATGTCTTTCTTACAGGCAAGCACTGGATGGGGCTATATGTCGAGGATGAGGACGGGACCGTCGACATCATTTCAAATGGAGGCGAACGGCCCTTCTACGTGCACCCGCCCGAGAAATACAAAGATGGAGATCCCCTTTCTGATGATGATGATGGAGATCGGGATGGGGTCAACATAGATCCTCTCGATGAGTTCCACAAGGAGCGAACGTTTCCTCTCGGTATTGTCGGAAACTATCCTACGTTCCATCCGGACGATCGTTGGATTATTGAGAGTAGTCTGCGAATCATCGCGGCCGAAGACCCTGATGTCTGCTACCTTCTTCCCGGCGTAGTCGACGCGGAAGGGCACCATTCGGGTGCCGCTGACAGGCCGGTGGAGTGGGTGGTCGAGAACAACCCAAATGTGCAATGGGACAATCTCAACGTCTACAACCTTCACGCCAATTGTGATCCGATGCTGGATATCGTTCATGAAGCGGACGCCGTTTTCGGGATCTTTGTCGAAGCATTGAAGGATCGAGGGATTTACGATGATTGTGTCCTGACTTTCCTGTCGGATCACGGTCATCAGGTGTATATGGATCGATACATAGATATTATGCAGATCTGCTTGGATGCCGGAATCCCTGAGGAGGCTTTCGCCCTGTATCAATGTAGAGCGGAAGTCTTTCAAATGTGGCTTGCGGACCCGAGTTACGCAACCGCGATAGAAGAAGCTCTGGAGAGTCATGTTGTTGAACACCCTGTCCTTGGCAAAGAGGTGAATCCAATAGCGATCTTGAATCGGGAGGAGATGGAAACCGGGGTGGACGGTGTGCTGGGACCCGTGGCACAAAGCGCAGGTCCAAGACGATCGGAGTTGTATAGTGAATGGTATGCCGACTTCCCGGAGGATGACAATACGAAGCCGGTATGGCCGGACATCATGGGTTTTGTGAGGTACCATTATCAGGGAGTCTATACGACTAACAAAGCACCATTTATTGGGGGTCATGGCGGGATAGGCTGGGTCCAGAGCATACCTTTGATCTTCCGTGGTCCAGGTATCAAGACGGGAGTATTTACCGAGACTGCTTATCTGGTAGACATTGCTCCTACATTGTACCGCCTGCTGGGCTGGACAACGCCGGAGAATGTTGACGGCCGTATTCTCAGTGAGATCTTGGAGTGACAAGTCTCTGCTCAAGAGCGTCCTTCTAAGACGCTCTTGACGGTTTCCTCGAATCCCAGGCCCCCGTCTTGCTCAGCGATGTAGCTCGGCATGTGATCCATGAGCCCTGCTTCCTGGAAGAGGCGAACCCCGGCGACTCCGACAGAGAAGGGGAAAAAGGCAAACATGGGGCTGTCGTTCGGGGAATCTCCGCAGAAGAGGAATCGATCCTTTTCCGCCTCCAGGTCGATCGCGTACTCCTGCCTGAAGTACCGCTTGCACATGGTGAGCTTGTCATAGTCGCCGAACCACGCATTCACGTGGATCGAGCTGATTTTCGCCCTCGCACCGCCTCGCTCGAAGATCTCCTGGATCCGGCGGGCATCCTCGATGGTCAGGGGCGGGCGCACGTCCTCGCAGAAGTCCACCGCAAGATCGCACACGCGGTAAGGCTGGTCCACGGCAAGCCTCGCTGTCGGAAAGGCTTTCTTGACTTCCACGAAGATTTCGCGCAGCCTCTCCTGATTCCGTGCGCGTTCGGAGGCATCCTCTACGAAGAAGTGTTGTTTCAGGTGTTTTCCCTTCCTGTCCGAACAGAAGTAGAAGGCGCCGTTCTCCCCGATGATACCGTCCACTGGCCACATGCGGGCCATGTGATCTGCCCAACCGGCGGGCCTGCCGGTGATGGGCGCCAGGATGAGACCTGCTGATTTGGCGTCCCAGAGGGAGGAAAAGGCCCCGGGAGGGATCTTGCCCAGGAAGGTGAAGGTATCGTCGATGTCGAACAGAATGCCTCGGATTTCCCGGCAGAGAGATGCCGGAATCTCTTGTACAGGTCGAAGGCGATTGCCCATCGCAACGCTCCGATCGCAGCCGTCCTGCTCCGGGACGGGAAGGGATGACGGGTCTGTGCCACAAGATAACAGGTCGGTTGATGAAAGTCATGGACGCCTTGTCTGGGAGCAGGTAACGATGTATAAGAGTCAAGAAGGGTTGCAGTGGGCTGAACACGCAGGGGAGGGCAAGGACATGAGGGTCAGGCTTCGGAGTGCCGGCACGGGACATGTTTCGATGGGGGCAGCTTGTCTTTTCGTTTCAGTGATGCTTGCATGGAGTCTTCCGGCGCAAACGGCTCTTGCGGAGGACACCATCACGTTCGCCGGCCCGAAGGGTGCGGTTGTTCAAGGTGTTCGCTGCGGTACGCCCAGCCCCTCGGCAGAGGAGGTCGCGCGGGTCCGGGACACGCTGCTTCCCGGGATCCGGCAACGGATGCTGGAGGCAGGGGAGACCGTGGTCGTCCCCGTTGCCTTCCACGTGGTACGCCGTGACGACGGAAGCGCTGACGTGACCGAGCAGATGATCCTGGACCAGATGGACGTTCTCAATGCGGCCTATCTGACCAGTGGCTTCCAGTTCACGCTTGAGAGCGTGGACAGGACCGACAACACGGACTGGTCCACCCACACGCCCGGCACGGCCGCCGAGAACAACATGAAACAGGCCCTGGCCGTGGATCCGGCTTCGACGCTCAACCTCTATGCCTGCGATCTGGGAGGCGGTCTCCTCGGGTATGCGACCTTCCCCTGGTACTACCCGGAGGACAGCTTCATGCATGGGGTTGTGGTGCTCTACTCGTCCCTGCCCGGAGGAACAGCCGTGCCCTATGACGAGGGTGACACGGCGACTCACGAGGTCGGGCACTACCTCGGGCTGTACCATACCTTCCAGGGGAGCTGTTTCCCGCCCGGGGACAGTGTGAACGATACGCCCTACGAGGCAAGCTCCGCCTCGGGTTGCCCTGTGGGTCGAGACACCTGCCCACAGGCGGGTGAGGACCCAATCCACAATTACATGGACTACAGTGTCGATTCGTGCATGTACGAGTTTACCCCCGGACAGGATATGCGGATGCACGCGGCGGTGGAGGCTTACAAGCCTGCGCTGGTGGGGGGCGTCGGCTTCGGGCTCGCGGCCCCGGAGGACGGCTCCGTTCTATCGTCGGCCCCCACGTTCGAGTGGGACGGGGGCCCCTACGACCTGTTCCTGTTCAACTCGGTCTTCTTGTACGGTGTGGGTTACCACCGGCTGTCCTTCTGGATTCCCACCACTGCGCTTGCTATGCCGAGCGGGTGGTGGACTGCCCTTGCGGCGGGCACCCACTACTGGGCCGTGATCGGGGTGGATACGACCACGTCTGACTGGGAAGTGGCGGGACCCTGGACCTTCTCGACCGGGGAATAGCCTCAGAATGGGTACGGAAGCGTAAGCCTGTCAGGCCCAAGCTTCCCCTTTGAAGGTCTCGAGCGTAACGAACTCCTTCAATTCCTTCCTGGGCGGAGCCTTCGGGGCGAAGGTGGGGTGGCCGAGGGGGAGAATCTCCACCACCTCGAAGCCTTCGGGCACTTGCAGGATCGCCCCCGCCTTCTTGTGGTCGAGCGCGCCCACGTGGACGGTTCCCAGGCCGAGGGAATGAGCGGCAAGAGCGATGTTCTGGGCCGCAATCCCCAGATCGAACATGTACCAGTCCCCTTTGTCCGTGGAGAAGCTGTCGCCGTACAGCCCGGACTTGCCTCGCTCGCCGATGAGGGCGATAACGACCGGCGCCTGGATCAGCCCCTTTGCTGCAGGGTTCTTGGGCAGCAGGGTCTCCGCGAGGGCCTCTTTCTTGGCGGCGTCCTTCACGATGACGATCTTCCAGGGTTGCACATTTACCCAGGAAGGAGCCCATTGCGCGGCCTCCAGTACCTTGCTCAAATCCTCCGGGGAGACGGGATCCTCAGTGAATCTCCTCACGCTGCGACGTTCCCTGATGGCCTCCAAGACTTCCATTGTCTGCTCCTTTCTCGTATGGGCGCTTCGATGATCGGGTAGAGGGCCTTTACAGTCGTTGGTCTCCCCCTGGTCGACTTTCCTTCAGACCAGAAGAAAGAGCTTGCGCAACACGTTTTGCGGGTCGGTTCCGAGGATTCGAATCATCGGCTCTTTTCCCACGTCCCCGCGGTCGTAGACGAGATCCGGCACCTCCGACGTTCGGCGTATCGCCTCCCCGGTTCCCCACTCCAGGGAAGAACCCTCTCGCTCCTTCACCTCTTTCGGCTCTTCCGAGCGGTCGAACCCGGCCGCGACCAAGCCCTTCTCTTCTGCCTTCCGGAGCACCGCCTCGGAAAAACAGATGTTCATGGTGGAGCGGAGGTGCGGGTGGTATTGCATGGCGGCGAGGATGACGTTGGCGATATGACGGGAAGTGCCGAAGGCGGGGGGACGGACGGTCGTGAGGCCCTCTGGGAGGCGAACGATCCTGCCTGGGAAGGCGGCCACTTCTTCATGGGTGGTCGCACCCGGCAAGGCGTAGCCGAGGTTGGACTGGACTTCAGCCGAGAGCTTCGCTAGGGAGGGCTCTCCCTGTATCGTTGCGGCTGCACGCGCAAGGGAGCCCAGGATACGGTCTCGCTCGACGCTCCCCAGACCGGCCGCGTAGTGATTCGTGGGCCCGTGTCCTCCTCCCAGGGGAACCGAGAGCCGGATCGCCTCGGTGATGAAACGCTTTGCCTCCTCGACCGCTTCGGCAAGCTCGAGGCCCTTGGAGAGGAAGGTTGCGATCGCTGCGGACAGGGTGCAGCCGGTTCCGTGCGTGTGCGGGGTATCGAACCGGGGGGCCGAATACGCGTGGAACGCTGAGCCGTCGAACAGAAGATCCTCCGCCTCCGGGCCCTCGCCGTGACCTCCCTTGATCAGGACGGCCCCGGGGCCCATTGCGTGAAGGCGACGGGCCGCCTCTCTTCGTTCCTCTTCCGATTCCACTCCGGTCCCGCTCAGGATGCAGGCTTCGTGGAGGTTCGGGGTGATCAGGCGGGCCAGAGGAAACAGGGACAGGGTCAAGGCCTCTACAGCGTCTTCTTCCAGGAGTGAGTGGCCGCCCTTTGAGATGAAGACCGGATCAACCACGAGATTCGGGACCTGAAAGCGACCGATTCCCTCGGCAACGGCCTCCACGATTTCCCGGTTGGCCAGCATCCCGGTCTTTGCGGCGTGTATGGGAAGGTCGGTCGCCACCGCTTCGATCTGACGGAGGACAAAGTCCGGGGACACGGTCTGGATCGCCTGCACTTCCCGGGTGTTCTGCGCGGTCAGCGCCGTGATCGCGCTCATGCCGAACCCGCCCAGTACCGTGATCGTCTTGATGTCGGCCTGGATCCCGGCTCCGCCGCCCGAGTCCGAGCCGGCAATGGTAAGCACGCAACGGGGTTCCGGTAAAGGCGAACCTGTTTCAGGCTTGCCCATTGGTTTCTCCGAGTCTTGCATGGATCAGTTCGGCCACCTTCTTTCCGCTCAGGAGCATGCCGCCGAAGATCGGGCCCATGCGTGGTCCTCCAAAAGTGGCGTTCGCAGCCATACCGGTCACGTAGAGCCCGGGGAAGACCTCGGTCGTGTTCTCCAGGGTGAGCTGCTCTGCCCGGTCGGCCCACAGGGATTTCTCTCCCTCGAATTTTCCGGTGGGGGTGAGCAGCTTGCCGGGCACCTTCCGCTCCACCACATTCACCACTTCGCAGGCGTGACCCGTGGCATCCACGGTGAACTTGGAGGCGATGGAGAGAGGGTCCACGTGAAGGCCGGCGATCTCCACGGCGGACCAGTTGATCACGAGGCCGGTGATTCGCTCGGAGCGCATGACCACGTCTTCGATGCACATCAGGTTCCAGATCCTGAGGCCTGCAAGGGTCGCCTTGGACGCGAGGGTGGTGGTGCACATGACGCTGTCCGCGCAGTAATACTCTCCGGTGAAGGGAACGGTGGGCACGCCGAACTGGTCCAGGACCTCTCGCGCTTCCTCCTGGACGACAATCTCGTTGAACATCATGCCCCCTCCCCACATCCCGCCTCCGAGACTCAGCTTCCGCTCGAACAGGGAGACGCTATGTCCCCAGGAGGAGAGAAAATAGCCTGCCACGATCCCGGCAGGCCCGCCGCCCACGATGCAGACGTCCACGTCCAGGCTTTCCTGGAACTTCTTGTGCCATCTTTCGACGATGGCCTGGGTTATGATGCGCTCGTCTAGTGCCATGGTTCCCTCGATGTGATTGCCATTGGTTCGTGTGTGTTGGTATGTTGTCTGTGAACAAGCCTTCAATTCTAGGGAAAAAGGAAACGCTTGACAACCGGGGTGGCGTGAGGGTAGCAACGAAACGCAGGCCGGTTCTCGGGCAGGCCCGGCCTTTCGCTTCCATGATCGAGAAGGCTTCGAGGGTTCGGTGCCGGAGCCTGCGTGTACCCGTGAGACAGGGCAAGGAGGACGAGAAGATGCGGAGGTTGACCGGCAGAGCGGTGGGTCGGATTGTCGGATTCGGTTTCGTTGGGCTGATCTTGGCCAGTTGTGCCGCGCCCAGGGAGGAGATAGAGGATCGGCGGGAACCCCCCACCGCGGTGGAGGAGAGCCTGGTTCGGGCAGGCAAGTTGAGCGTGCCGGACCTGTCGGACGACCTTCCCCGGGCCACCCTGGAGGAGGCCGTCAAGAAGAGCCTCGCCTACTACGCGCGACTGGACCCGAAGAAGCCGGTCCGCTTCGGCAAGGACCGATATACGGTGCGGGATATGCAGACCATGCTGCACCAGTTTCTCGAGGTCCTCGATGAACCTCTCGACGGGAAGGAAATCAGAGATGCCGTGCGGGAGCGGTTTGTCGCGTACCGGGGTGGGGGCAGAACGAAAGAAGTTCGATTCACCGGCTACTATGAGCCCGTCCTCTATGGGTCCCGGCTTCCGGGCCTCGACTATACGGTGCCGATCTACCGGGTGCCCGCGGACTTGATCAAGGTGGATCTGGGCCTTTTTCGAAAAAGTCTCCAGGGGACCCGAATCGTGGGAAGGTACCGGGAAGGGACGCTGGTGCCCTACTACACGAGGCACGAGATCGATCGACTCGGGCTGCTGAACGGTAGAGGCGATGAGATCGCCTGGCTGCAGGACCCGGTGGATGTTTTCTTCCTGCACATCCAGGGCTCGGGAAAGGTCATCCTGCCCGACAGGAGTGTCCTGCATGTCCACTACGGGGCCGGCAACGGACGGCCCTACCGGGGGATCGGGAATCTGCTGGTCGGTGAAGGAGCGATTTCCGCGGAAGACAAATCCATGTGGGCCATCAAGAAGTACCTGAAGGCCAATCCTGCCGAGCAGGCCGGCATCATGGACTACAACGAGAGCTACGTGTTCTTCGAGGTGGTTCCGGGAGGGCCCCTGGGCAGCCTGGGCGTCCGGCTGACTGCGGGCCGATCGATCGCCCTGGACCCGGCCTGCTATCCCCGGGGCGCACTCGCATACATCGAGACGGAGGTGCCGGTCATCGGCGAGGACGGTCGGCCCACGTCATGGGAAACGGTCCGGAGATTTGTTCTGGTCCAGGACGCCGGCGGAGCCATCAAGGGACCGAATCGAGGGGATATCTTCTGGGGAGACGCGGAAGAGGCCGGACTGCAGGCCGGCTGGATGAACCGGATCGGGAAGATCTACCTCTTCGCGCCGAAAGCGCGTTAGTGGCAAGTGACTGCCGGGCAAGGGCACGGGGCCTGACCCCTGATCCCTGAGCCCCGGTCCCTTTCTCGCATGGACTAAGCGCTCTTTCCGGACAGGAGCGCCAACAACTGCTCCTGAATCCTGCCGTTCGAAGCCACCAGCGCCTGGCTGTGAAGGTGGGTCGGCTTGCCGCCCGGGTCTGTCACGCGGCCTCCCGCCTCCTCGACCATCAGGATCCCTGCCGCCTGGTCCCACGGGCAGAGCGTGAGGACCCAGTACCCGTCCAGCCTCCCGGCGGCAAGGTAGCAAAGGTCGAGGGCTGCCGACCCGGATCGCCGCACGCTGCGTACGAGGAGCAGAATCCTGGCGAATTTCCGGAGGTTCTTGTCCCGGGCCGTCCTGATCTCGTTCGGAAACCCTGTGGCGACCAGACATCGGATCAATTGGTCCTCGTTGCTCGTTCGGATGGGCCTTCCGTTGAGGAAGGCTCCGGCGCCCTCTATTGCTGTGAAGAGCTCCCTTCGCACCGGGTCGTATACGACGCCCACCACCGTCCTTCCCTCGTGCTGAAGAGCAATGGAGCAACAGAAGTGGGGATAGCGGTGGGTGTAGTTCGTGGTGCCGTCGAGCGGGTCGACGACCCAGAGAAAGGGGGAGTCGGTTCGTTGCGTGGCGGTTTCCTCCATCAGAAAATCGTGGGTGGGAAAGGTGTCTCGCAAGAGGCCGTGGATCGCCTCCTCGCAGGCCCGGTCCACTTCCGTGACGAGGTTCGTCTCCCCCTTGAAATCGACCGTGTGGGGCTTGTCAAAGGCCTCGAGCTGTCTCCTGCCCGCATCCCTTGCGGCACGCATCGCCGTCTCGAGGTGCTCGTTCCAGGGGCTTTCCGAAAGGCGCGACGATTCCTGCATGATCTGTGATCCCTCGGTTCCTGTGTTTTCCTCTGCCCGGCAATGATACCGCAAGGGGTCCGCAAAGAACAGGCCGCGGGCCTTCCGGGCGCGTGAGCGGCGACCCGAGTCATTGTGCAGAAAGGTTGGCCGGAAAGGGGGCGTGGTTGAGTTCGTTTACGCTCACAATGACTCGTCCGAGTCATTGTGCAGAAAGGTTGGCGATGGGCCGTGACTCCCCTGCCTCAACGCAAGGCTTCTATTCTCTTCACATTTCTCGATCGCAAGGAAATCGTGCTGTAGAGGATCCGTAACACTTTGCGGGCAGGCGCACCGGATCGGCGCAGAGGGCCCGGGATGACCGCGGTCAGCAAACACACCGGACACACGCGGCCTGCCGGTCTCCACGGGGGCCTGGCATGAAGCTTGCGCTGGCGTCTTTCTCATAAAGAAGGATACCCGATCTTCTCCGTTGGTGAGGAGGAAAGGAGCCTCTCATGACGGGCTCATCAATGATTCCGGCTCCAACCCTATGGGACTTGGCCACGGTCGTGTTCGAAGAAGTGGAGAAGGTGTGCGCGGACGAAAGGAGGGCGATCTCCCTGGCCAGGGAGATCCTGATCCACATCATCCAGGGGCACGTGAAGAACATGGAGGTCGAGCCGTCTTTTTCCCACGTTGTCGCCCGCGAAGGCAAAGAGCGGCCGGGACAAGGTTTCGGCCGGCCCACGCTCGGCGGGTGACGGGAATGGTTCACGCGGAGCGGGGGCCTGGCGACAAGGGGCAGGGGGTCAGGGTCCTGATCGTGGACGATGAGCAGGAGAGCCTGAATCTGCTCAACCGGACATTGAGAGGCCTGTACGAAACGTCTCTGGCCAGGGACGGGCGGGAAGGGCTGCGCTCCCTGGAGCGGAATCCCGTGGCCGCGGTGATCTCCGACCAGCGGATGCCCGGCATGACAGGGGTGGAGTTCCTGGCCGAGGCCTCTCGCAGGTGTCCTTACACCCAGAGAATCCTGCTCACCGGCTACACCGAGGTGGAGGGAATCATCGATGCGATCAATGCGGGCCACGTTTTCGGGTATCTGTCCAAGCCGTGGCACCCCGACGACCTGCTGAACACGCTCCGAAGGGCGGTGGAGACCCACCAGCTCCTCAAGGACAAGGACCGGCTCCTCACGGATCTGCAACAGAAGAACGAAGAACTCCTATGCCTGCTCGAGCAGACCCGGCGGCTCGAGGCCGACAAGATTCAGGCGGAGCGGTGGGCCGCCCTGGGCAAGCTGGCCGGAATGGTCGCGCACGACCTGCGTAATCCCCTGACAGCGATCCAGTGTCAGGCAGGCCTCCTCCGGGATGAAGGCCTGGCCGGATCAAGCAAGGATCGGTCGGTCCGGGCGATCCTGGACCAGGTTCAGCGAATGGGCCACACCATCGATGAACTCCTCCTGTTTGCCAAGCCGAAGGATGGGTGTTCGTCTCTGCGCCCTTATGAACTCTCTGCCCTGGTGGCCTCGATCCAGGAGGCCTTTTCGTTGCGGTGCGAAGCGAAGGGGGTTCGCCTCGAGACAAGTCTTGAATACCAAGGGACCGTCCGGATTCGTCCGCCACAGATCTACCGCGTGCTCGAAAACCTGGTGAAGAACGCCCTGGACGCGGTCGGGGAACAGGGTGAAATCATGATCGCCTCGGAGAGGACGGAGGGCGGGGAGATCGTCATCCGGGTGGCCGACTCCGGGTCCGGGGTTCCGGAGTCGATTCGTGAAAGCCTGTTCGAGCCCTTTGTCACCCGCCAAAAGCCGGGGGGTACGGGGCTGGGGCTGGCGATCGTCAAGAAGATCGTGTGCGAGCACGGGGGAAGGGTCTGGGAGGAACCGTGGAGCCTGAAGGGTGCCTGTTTTCACCTGGCCTTGCCGCTGCGCCCCCCGGAGACCGAAGACGTGGAGGCCGCAGTGTCCCTCGGAGGGGAATGAGATGCAGGAAGAGAAGAAACGGCTCGGCGAGCTTCTGGTCGCCCAGGGGTGGGTACAACGGGAGGATCTCGATACGGCCCTTGCCGAGCAGTCCCGGCAGGGCGGAAGGGTGGGGGGCCTTCTCGTGGAAAAGGGAATCCTCGGAGAACAGACGCTTCTCGAGGCCCTGTCCTGCCAGCTCGGTGTGGAGATCGTGGAGGTCACGGACCGGCCCGGAGACGCGGACGCGCTCGCCGTGGTGCCCTATGCCGTCGCGAAGAGGTACCGGGCCCTCCCGCTCAAGAAAGAGCCTCGCGTCCTTCATGTGGCCACGCCCGAGCCGCAGGACGCGGAAGCGATCCAGGCCCTCGAGTTCGCAACCGGAATGCGCATCCGGGTCTTCCTGTGCTCTTCCCGGGAGATCGATATCGCCCTGGAGCAGCACTATGGAATGGAAGAAGCCCTGGAGAAGATCGTCAGGAACGTGGCCCAGGAAGCGGATCTGGACGGCTCGAGTGCTTCCTCGATCGTTCAAGTGGACACGCCCCCTTCGGGAGAGAAGGCGACGGGCGGGCAGGCCGATGCCGCCCAGGCCCCGATCATCCGGCTGGTGAACCTGATCCTGCAGGAGGCGGTTCGCAAAGAGGCGAGTGACATCCATTTCGAGCCGAACCGCAACTACCTGCAGGTCCGCTTCAGGCTCGACGGCGTCCTGCGGCGTCGCATGTCGGTCCCCAAGTATCTGCAGCAGTCGTTGCTGAGCAGGATCAAGGTAACGGCGCGGATGGACATCGCCAAGAAGCGGACGCCCCAGGACGGGGGCATCCGGCTTCAGGTGGACGGTCGCCGGCTGGACCTCCGTGTTTCCAGCTTGCCCACCTTCTATGGCGAGAAAATCGTCATACGACTGCTGGACCAGACCGAGCGGAAGATCGATCTCGGGGTGCTGGGCCTGGAAGGGGCCCGGCGAAGGAACCTGGAGGCCTGCTATCGGAGGCCCCAGGGAATGATCCTGGTCACCGGGCCGACCGGAAGCGGAAAGAGCACCACCCTCCAGTGCATCTTGAAAGACCTACGCTCCGAGGGAACCAACATCGTCACCGTGGAAGACCCGATCGAATACGAACTGGAGGGCATCAACCAGGTGCAGGTGCAGCGGGAGGCAGGCCTGACCTTTGCCGATTCCCTGCGCGCCATCCTGCGGCAGGACCCGAATGTGATCATGGTCGGGGAGATCCGCGACGGTGAGACGGCCGAGGTGGCCTTCCGCGCTGCGCTGACCGGCCACCTGGTCCTCTCCACCCTGCACACGAACGACACGGTCTCCACGGTTACACGGTTGGTGGACATGGGCGTGCCGCCCTTTCTGATCAGCTCCGCCCTGCTCGCCGTGATCAGCCAGAGGCTGGTTCGCAAGGTCTGCCCGGCGTGCCGCGTGACCGGCGACCCGGAACCTTCCACGTTGGAGGGATTGCCCAACGAGTTCCTGCGCTCGGTGGCAAGCGTTTACTGGGGCAAGGGGTGCAGCCAATGCGAGCAGACCGGATACAAGGGCAGGGTGGGGCTGTTCGAGCTTCTGGTCCTTTCCCCGGACCTGCGGAAGGACGTGGCCGGGAGCGCCGACGAAGGGGCGATCCGAGACAGGGCGAGAAGGGAAGGAATGCTCCTGCTCCTGGAAGACGGCATCGAAAAAGTCCGGCAAGGCGCGACTACGGTCGAAGAAGTCCTTTCCACGGCCTACTGGGACGGCCCTTTCAATGCCGGCCGGACAGAGGGCACTCGACCACCGTCCCCGAGAGCGGGAGGCACGGAGGCGTCGGACCCACCTTCCAGGAATCCAGACCGGCCTACCATCGTCTATTCCGAGGACGACCCGGCCGTGCGAGAGGCGGTCTGTCTATCGCTGGAGGCCCTGTCCTGCGAGGTGATCCCCGCAGCCGACGGGCAGGAGGGATGGGAGAAGGTGCAGCGGCACTTGCCGGATCTGGTCGTCACCGACATCGAGATGCCCAGGCTGGACGGGTACGGGCTGCTCGAGAAGATCCGGACCGAGCTGAGCACGGCCTTCATTCCGGTCATCCTGCTGACCGGCAAGAACCGGTGCGAGGACCGCATGAAGGGGTTTCTGCTCGGCGGCGACGACTACATCGAAAAGCCCTTTGACCACCGGGAACTCCTGGCCCGGGTGAAGCGCTGCCTGGAACGCAACGCATTCCATCGCCAGGAGACGACTTCGAGAGGGGCACCTTGAAGCGGCGGGGAGAAATATGGTGGGCGAACCTCCCTGCACCCAGGAAATCCGAGCCCGGACACCGGCGCCCCTTGCTCATACTCCAATCCGATGATTTCAACCGAAGTCGTATTCAGACCGCCGTCGCCCTCGTCGTCTCCTCGAATCTTCGGTTGGCTGAAGCCCCCGGGAACGTTCTGCTCTCCAAGAAGGACTCGGGTCTTCCCAAGAGGTCGGTGGCCAATGTATCACAGGTAATCACGGTAGACCGATCTTGCCTGGCGAAGAAAGTAAAGAAACTGGCTCCTGCCAAAGTGCGCGAGATCGACATGGGCGTCCGGCTCGTTCTTGGACTAAGAGCCCCGTAGGATCCTTCGGAGGAGCTCGTGGGCCCTGGAGGGGTTGAAGATGCCGCAGGTGCACGGTCCGCCCAGGGTCCGGACCGCTTCGTCCATTTCCATCTCCCCTGTTCGCAGCTTGTCGACCACGTCGGTTGCCAGACCATGGGCGATCATTCCGTGGCCGCACATGGTCGTGATCTCGAGGATCTCGCTGTCCGGGAGTCGATCGAGTCTTCCGAAGATACCGCAGGACATGTTGATGGTGTGGGGTGTCAAGCCAAGGGCATGGCTGACTTGAACGAGTTCCTCCGTGAGGCCGCTCACCGTGACCGAGATTCCCAGATCCTCCGACTGCAGCCTCCGCAGCGCCTCCTCGACCTTCACTCTCTCGTCGAAACAGCAGCGGAGCCTGGAATGGTCATCCAGGCTTTCCCGAACGTCCTGGATCCGAATCCCCGTCATCGTGCTGCCGAATCCGTAGAAGCCGATGTTTGCGGGCCCGACCTCCAGCAGAATCTCCAGGGTTCTCTGTAACTTCTCCTTGGCTCCTCTTGTGTTGATGCCGGCGGCAGGGGTGCAGAGCAGGACATAGTCCTTCTCGAGGGACGGCTCTTCGCCAAGGCGGTGGAGGGAATGCGTCACCCTTCGTCTCTCCTTTGTCTCAATCCTCGCAAAGCGGGCGGCCCAGGCCGAGATTCATTTTTGCGTTTGGGGCGACGGAGATACCAAGCCGTTCGAGCCTCTTCCGTATGGGAAGATCAGCGTCTTCGCCCCAGCGGCTGATTACACTCAGGGAGAATACGGTTTCGATTTCATCACTCGCTTCGAGAATCTTGGCCATGACCTCTTCCAGAGCAGACGATTCCACCTGGATCTCCAGGATGGAGGAGAGGATGCGCTGCTCGTTCAACTCTTTCGGAAAGGCGCCCGTTTCCCTGTTCATGAGAATCGTCAGAGGGTTCTTGTCGCAGAAGGTTACGCCCAACCGAGTAAGGCGTGTCGTCACCGAGGATATGTCGCGGAACGTGCACCCGATGCCCGGACGTCCGAACTCGACGCAGATGCCGATGTCGTTACGCTTGATTCGCCCGGAAACATCGTTGGTCTTCGACTCTTCGGTTCCTCTTCCGGGAATGAGGGTCTTGTCGTGCGGCCGATTCGGATCACTGAACAGGGCTCGCAGGATGCGCGGATACGATTCCGTCGCGTCGGACTCCATGAAAGCGGAACCCGGACAAATCTCCAGGCGTCGGCAAAGCCCGCACTCGAAACAGAGTTCTTCCACTACCGTTGCGCGACGCGGCTCCTCGGGGCGAAGCAGGATGGCCATGGCAGGGCAATAGGGGAGGCACTCTCCGCAACCCGTGCACCTATCCGGATCGATCTTCATCGCTTCTGTATCGCGTCTCTCTGTTTCGTGCCGTGCGGCTTGACACGGGATTTTCTCTTTCTATATCTTGGCCGCCCAGAGAAGAAAGCACGGACCATTCTGCTGAAATCCGGTTTGCATGTAAAGAAGATGTGAGCGCCATGGGCAAGAAAGCCTTTATCATTCTGGGAAATGGATACGGACAGATACCCTTGATGCGCAAAGCACGGGAGTGCGGCCTGTCTCCCATCGCTGTCGACTACACGCCGGAACCGGAAGGGAAGGGGCATTGTGACCTGCATGTTCGGATCAGTTACAGAGACGAAGAGGCAATCTACGATCTTTGCATGCAGCATGACGTTGCCGGCATCGGTACGATCGGGACGAACGATGCAATCTGCATTGCTGCCAGATTGAACGATCGCCTGAACCTCCCCGGCTTGTACGATGACCCCGAGGTGATTCGAAGGGCCACCTACAAGCACCTCTGGCGCGAGATCCTGGAAGGGCAAGGCGTCTCAACGCCTCCCGGACGTTCATGTGAGAGCGTGCGGGACGTCGAGGCGGTCGCCTCGGAAATCGGCCTCCCGATCCTCCTAAAGCCCGCGGATGCCTCGGGGGCGAGAGGAATCCGCATCGTCGAAAAAGGGGACGACATGCTGCCCGCATTTCACCATGCGAGGCAGTATTCGAGCAGAGATACCGTGGTGGCGGAGAGGTTCGTGGGCCACAACTCCATTGCCGTGGAATCCTTTGTGGTCGACCATGAGGTCCATTTGATCGCCGTGGGGGAGAGGAAGTTGCCTCCACCCCCGCTCTGCGTGGGCCTCGGCGTCACGGTTCCGGACCATCTTCCGAAAACGGTTCATGCAGAGATCGCATCCTTGAATCGAAAGTGCATCGAGGCCCTCGAACTGTCTTATGGCCCGGTCCACGTGGACATGGTGGTCGACTCGCACGGCAAGCCCTTCGTGATCGACATCGGGCCACGTCTC
>Ga0180429_10000346_pt1 | contig 41469 bp, 36 predicted proteins | sample SS_ome_FD_132428 | JGI IMG/M metagenome (GOLD analysis project Ga0180429, IMG submission 132428) | Hypersaline lake sediment archaeal communities from the Salton Sea, California, USA - SS_1_S_1 metaG | ecosystem: Environmental > Aquatic > Non-marine Saline and Alkaline > Hypersaline > Sediment ...
ATTATTGATTGCCATCTTCAATGCGAAAACCATCCGTTTCCCCTTTGACCTTTCCCCTTGTACCTTTGGGGGGACTATCCGAAGTGGGCTGATACAGGAATGAGGAAGGGTGGGGCGTGAAGCAAGAGAAGCGCGTTCGACTGCTGATCTCCGGCCGGGTGCAGGGCGTGTGTTTTCGTGTCTACGCCCGTGACGAAGCCCGCAGGCTGGGGCTGAGAGGGTGGGTTCGCAATCTGCCGGACGGACGCGTGGAGGCGATGGCCCAAGGGGATCCTGTCAAGCTCGGGACGTTCGAGGCCTGGTGTCAACAGGGCCCGTCGCATGCGAGGGTTTTGGAGGTCGAGGTGGTCGAAGAAGCAACGAACGGGACTGAACCGGTCTCCTTTGAAATCACATACTGAGACGGAATCTGGGCCTCCCCGTGAAGGAAACAGACCGGAAGGCGCCTTTCAGAGAGCTGGATCATACGGCCGATCTACGGGTGGAGATACGGGGAAGGGATGAGAAGGAACTCTTCCGAAACGCGGTGGAATCGCTCTACCAGCTACTGGGACTGCCGGCCGTGCCGGATTGCAGGGAGACCGCCCCGGCGAAGAGGCTGGAAGTCAAAGGACAGGATCCGGAGGAGGCCCTCGTAGAGCTTCTCGGGGAACTGCTTTACCGGGCGACCGTTGAGGGGAAGCGGCTCAACCTGCAGGAACTCTCCGTCCGGGAAGACGAAGAGGAAGGGGAAGGATGCAGGGTGGTCGTGCGTGGTGATTGGGAGGCGATCACGGAGGGTGAAATGGCAGGGCAGCGTGAAATCAAGGCCGTGACCTACCACGACGTTCAGATTCGGAGGACCGATAGGGGATGGGTCGCCCGGGTGGTCATGGATCTCTAGGAGAACGGGTTGCGTGACCGATTACGAACACAAGCGCCAGCGGATGGTGGAACGGCAGATTCGAAAAAGAGGGCTTCGGAGCCACCGGGTTCTGGCTGCCATGGAAAAGATACCCAGGCACCGGTTTGTTCCGGAGAATTCGTGCGACCATGCTTACGAGGACAGCCCGCTTTCCATCGGCAGGGGGCAGACCATATCCCAGCCCTACATGGTTGCCCTGATGACCGAGTGTGCCGCGCTGGAACCTGAGGATCGTGTTCTGGAGGTGGGGACCGGTTCGGGATATCAGACAGCGATTCTTGCGGAACTCGCCCGCGAGGTCTACTCCATAGAAAGAATTCCGGAGTTGGCCGAAAAAGCGGAGGGGTTGCTCTCCCGCTTGGGGTATGAGAATGTTTCGATCCGGGTGGGGGATGGGTCGGAAGGGTGGAGCGAGAAAGCCCCTTTTGACGCGATTATCGTGGCGGCCGGGGCGCCGGAGATTCCTGACCCTCTGGTGGAACAACTGGGAGCGGGGGGAAGGCTGGTCATCCCGATCGGGAGCGCCCACCACCAGACCCTTTGCACTGTCAAGAAGGAGCGGGACGAGATTCGTAAGGAGGAAGGAACCGGCTGCGTCTTCGTCCCCCTTATCGGGACGTTCGGATGGGAAGAGAAGCCGTCGGGCAGGCATTCCTGAGAGGAAGAAGGGGACCCTGATGCACCATCTGAGACTTGTGTGCCTTGTTACAACGGCTGCTCTTCTGTTGGGAGGCTGTGGAGCTTCTGATTCGGATCTGATCGCCGTAGATGTGAGGGGCGTGATCGTGGATCCGGAGACCCAGTCCCCCATTCTCTTCCTGGTGGACCCCGAATCGGAAAAGGGCCTTCCCGTCTGGATCGGGCTGAGCGAGGCACGGGCGATTTCGCTGGGGCTCAAGGACGTCACACCGCCTCGCCCGTTGACCCACGACCTGATGAAGAGCATGTTGGACTTGTTGCATGCCAGGGTGGAACGGGTGGTCATCTCCGATCTGAAGGAGAATACCTACTATGCGACCCTGAACCTGCGGGCAGGCCGGAAGACGTGGGAGGTGGACAGCAGGCCGAGCGATGCCGTTGCGATCGCCCTGAAGTTTGATGCACCTCTCTTTCTGTCTCGTGCGCTCGTTCAGAAGGGAGTGCTCGTCGACCTCGGGCCCTCGTCGGCCAAGCTGCCGGCGGAACGAATGTACGGATTTGTGACAGGGGAACTGTCTGCCGAGGTGGCCCGTTACTTCGGGTTTGGAAAGGAGACGGGGGTCATCGTGACGGAGATAGCCCGGAACGGCCCGGCGGACAGGGCCGGGTTGCGGAAGGGCGATATCCTCGTACGCATGGACAAGAAGTCCGTGGAAGGGTTGGATGACCTTCAGAGAGCCCTTGGGAAAAAGAGTGCGTCCGATGCCATGCGCGTGGATGTATACCGGAAAGGAAAAGTTCTGTCGTTGAAGATCAGGCCCTAACCCCGGAAAAAGCGGGAAACAGGAGGAGACCGAATATGGACCGCATAGAAACCATCACGGCAAGAGAAATTCTGGATTCCCGAGGAAACCCCACCGTGGAGGTCGATGTCGTTCTGGAGTGCGGCGTGCTGGGCAGGGCAGCGGTTCCGTCGGGGGCCTCCACGGGAGAGCACGAGGCCGTCGAGTTGCGAGACGGGGATATGAAGCGCTACCAGGGCAAGGGCGTTCAGAAGGCGGTTTCGAATGTAAACGAAAAGATCGCCCCTGCTCTTCTGGGCACGCGAGGCTCCGACCAGGTCTGGATCGATCAGAGGATGATCGCCTTGGATGGGAGCGAAAACAAGGACAACCTCGGGGCGAACGCCATGCTTGGTGTTTCGCTTGCCGTCGCCAAGGCGGTTGCACAGTCCGTGGACCTTCCGCTCTATCGATACGTGGGGGGGGCGAACGCCAAGCTGTTGCCCGTGCCGATGATGAATGTGCTGAACGGGGGCAAGCACGCGGACAACAACGTGGATCTCCAGGAGTTCATGATCCTCCCTGTCCGTGCCGAGAGCTTTCGAGAGGCGCTGCGGATGGGGGCAGAGGTGTTTCACCGTCTGAAGGAGGTCCTGAAGAAGAAGGGATACGCCACCTCTGTAGGGGATGAAGGCGGATTTGCGCCTGACCTTGGAAGCAACGAAGAGGCCCTGGCCGTGATCATGGAGGCGATCAAGAAGGCCGGATACAAGGCGGGCAGGGACGTCTTTCTGGGACTCGACCCGGCAGCGAGTGAGTTCTACAATAGGAAGAAGAAGCGATACGAGTTGAAGGCGGAGGGGAAGTCGCTGACATCCACGCAGATGGTGGACTACTACGAGGCTTTGGTCGAAGAATACCCCATCCTGAGCATCGAGGACGGGCATGCGGAGGACGATTGGAAAGGCTGGAAGGAGATGACCGACCGCCTCGGGGACAAGATACAGATCGTCGGAGATGATCTGTTCGTGACGAACACGAAGCGGCTCGCAAGGGGGATTCGGGAAGGGATCACGAATTCCATCCTGATCAAGCTCAACCAGATCGGCACATTGACAGAGACTCTGGATGCGATTGCCATGGCCCAGCGCGCAGGGTTCACCGCGGTGGTTTCTCACCGGAGCGGAGAAACCGAAGACGCCTCGATTGCGGATGTGGTTGTCGCGACGAATGCAGGGCAGATCAAGACCGGATCCGCCTCTCGGAGCGATCGGCTCGCGAAATACAACCAGTTGCTCCGCATTGAGGAGGGACTGGGTGCCCAATCGTCCTATGCGGGCCTAAGCGCCTTCTATCAGCTGTCCTTGTGAATTTTGGGCAATTAGCTCATACCACTAGCTGTTAGGTATTCTCTGCCCGCCGTTTCCCCGTACCTGTGCCCGAAAGAGCAACAAGGTGAAGTGTGGAGGAATCCTTGTGAATAGGGCCCGTGGGCGCCGGATCCTTTCTGTCAGCCTCCTTCTCGTCCTGGCTTTCCGCGCAGAGGAGGCGCACCCGTCCGAAGACGTTCCCCATTGTCGACCGGAGCGCTACTCCGAAGAACGGGAGGAGATGGTCCGCGGGCAAATCGAGGCTCGCGGAGTCAAGGACGGCTCCGTGTTGCGGGCCATGCGGGAGGTGGCCCGGCACTGTTTCGTGCCCCGTGAGTCCCGGGGCGAGGCGTACGATGATCATCCGATTCCGATCGGGCAGGGGCAGACGATCTCCCAGCCGTACATCGTGGCCCTGATGACCGACCTGTTGCAGGTCAAGCCCTCGGACCGGGTTCTCGAGGTTGGGACAGGGTCCGGGTACCAGGCGGCTGTACTATCCGGGCTCGTGGACCGGGTGTTTAGCGTGGAAATCATTCCCGCTCTGGCGGAGAAGGCGAGGGCCCGGCTCAAGTCCCTCGGATACGAGAACATCCGGGTACGGTGCGGCGACGGATATCTCGGATGGAAGGAGCATGCTCCCTTTGACGCCATTATCGTGACGGCCGCTCCCAGCGAAATTCCCCCTCCCTTGCTGCGGCAACTCAAGCCGGGCGGCAGGATGTGCATTCCGGTGGGTGGGAGGTACCAGGTGCAGCAACTGACGCTCATCGAGAAGGGGCACGATGGTTCCGTCTCCAAGCGTGCGGTGATCCCGGTTCGGTTCGTGCCGCTCCTGGGAGACCACTGAGCGCGATCGCTCGTCGGCCCTTTCCTGCGAGAATTCGTGCCCGTGCCTAGGCCGAAGGCCGGTGCCCGATTCAAGAACGCAAGAGAAGCTAGAAAGCAGGCAGACAACGAGGCCTTTGAGGCAACAGGACCATTTGCACGCCACGCAGCTTCCTTATTCCGGGCACGGGCACGCACACGGGCATGGGCACGAAATGAGGAGCAGATAGACCCAGACAAATCCAGGGCGCCAACTTTACAGTGCGCTGCAAGTGTGCTAATAATATAAGATTATTTTTCCGAAGTTCGTCGATTCACCTTACGCTCTAAGCGTCCATTTCAACCCCAGTTCGAAGAGGTTTTCTCATGGCCCGTATCGAAACCACCAATATCCGGAACATTGCCCTTGTCGGACACGAAGGTGCTGGAAAGACGATGCTCGTCGAAGCGTTCCTCCACAAGGTGGGCGTGCTGACACGTATGGGAACCATCAAAGAAGGCAATACGGCAAGCGATTTTGATCAGGACGAGAGAGAAGGGGGGAAGTCCTTCTCCTGTTCAACGCTCTCTTTTTCTTACAAAGATGTGCTCTTCAACGTTCTCGATGTCCCCGGATCGTCGGACTGCGTGGGCGACATGCTCGCTGCCCTTCGTGCCGTAGAGTGCGCCGTGATCTGTGTGGATGCCACGAGTGGGGTCAAGGTGAACACGCGCAGGCTCTGGCAGGAAGCGGAGAAGCTCGCGTTGCCCTGCTGCTTTGCGATTACGAGGCTGGACGCGGAGAACACGAACTATGCGAAGACCCTGGCGGAGATCCAGGAACTCTTCGGGGATCGTTGCATCCCCGCCCTGTGGCCGGATGGTTCGGCCGCCTCCTTCCGCAAGGTTTTCTCGGTGGTGGAGCCTCCGGACGGAGCTCCGGAGGAAGTGTCTTCCATGAACGAGAATCTGAGCGAGGCGGTTGTAGAAGCGGACGACGCGCTGATGGAGAAGTACCTCGAAGGAGAGGAGATCTCCGGCGAGGTCTTCCGGTCCACCTTCACCAAAGCCATGCTGCAGAGGGTGCTCTTCCCAGTGCTGGTTGCCGCCGGGGAGCCTCAGGTGGGCCTGGAGGAGATGCTTGATTTCCTTGCGGCCTTTGCGCCGAACCCGATCGAGGTCGAGCGGAAGGGGATGGCAGGGGAGGAAGAGGTCGTGCTGGATCCGGACAACGGGTTCGTGGGTTTCGTATATCGGACCATTGCAGACGAGTTCGTGACCCGAATATCGTACCTGAGGGTCCTTTCCGGAAAGCTTGCCTCCAATACCTCCTTTGTGAACCATCGTACAGGAAAGAGCGAACGAATTGGGGGCTTGTTGAAGATTTGCGGGAAAGAGCAGGATCCGGTCGAAGAGGGTGTGTGTGGGGACATCGTGGCCGTGGCCAAGGTCGAGGACATCCTGGCCGGGGACACCCTGACCGACGACAAGACGAACATTGTGCTCCCGGAAATCAAGTTTCCCACGCCCATGTGTTCCCTGGCGGTCCGGCCAAAGAGCCGAGGGGACGAAACGAAGATCAGTTCGGCCCTGAAGGAACTCGTTGCGGACGACCGAACGGTTGACGTACGGGCGGACGCGCAGACCGGCGACCTCGTTCTGAGCGGAATGTCGGATGTTCATCTTTCGTTGATGTTGAAGAAGATCAAGAGGAGACGAAAGGTCGAAGTCGAGACGGCCCCCCCGAAGATCCCCTACATGGAGACGATCACAAAGGGCGCCAAGTACGTGGAGTACACGCACAAGAAACAGACGGGTGGTGCCGGGCAGTTTGCGCGGGTCTTCATCGACGTGGAACCCCAGGAACGAGGGGCCGGATACGAGTTCGTTGACAAGATTTTCGGCGGTGTGATCGACCAGACCTTCCGCCCCTCGGTAGACAAGGGCATTCAGAGCAAGATGGCCGAAGGGGTGATCGCGGGCAATCCCGTCGTGGATGTGCGGGTCACGCTGGTGGACGGCAAGACGCACCCGGTGGACTCGAAGGACATCGCCTTCCAGATAGCCGGCCGGGAGGCCTTCAAGAAGGCTGTGCTCCAGTGCAATCCTGTCCTCCTCGAGCCGATCGTCAAGCTGGAGGTTGTCGTCCCTCAGGCAAACATGGGCGACGTGATGGGGGATCTCAACGGAAAGCGAGGGCGAATCCTCACGAGCGGTTCCGAAGGAAACCTGGCTATCGTCCAGGCGCTGATCCCGTTGGGAGAGGTACAGAACTACCAGACCGGTCTGAAGTCCATGACCGGGGGTGAGGGTTCCTACACGATGGAATTCGATCACTACGACATCGTGCCGCCCATGGTACACAAGGCGATCGTAGCCGAGTACGAGAAGGAACAGGAACAGAAGTAGGAAGTCGAACCCTCAGACGATGAAGTCTCGTGCCATGTCTCGTTTGTCATACCCACTCAAGATGTGGAAGACACGGACCCTCTTCAACCGGGATGGGGAGAGAGAGCCCTTTGGGATGTAGACGATCTGGCGACGAAGCCTCTCGGCAAGGGTTCGCATGATGGAACGTGGCGGACGGGAAGCCACGTAGACGACCTGCCTCTCCAGAGAATAGTCCAGGGCCGCCGCGAGGAGCACCTCGGCCTTGGATTGGAAGAATCGGTAGTCAGGATCCCGCCACACATCATAGAGCCTGCGTGGCGGGTAGGTCATCAGGAAACCCCCATACTCACATCGACACATACCGGGTCCGACGATGTTCTCTTCGGGAGGGGTCGCGTAGAAGGCCATGTCGGATTCTTGTTCATGCTCTCCCAGCCAGGTCATTCGGTAGGGGTAATGATCGTCTTTTTCGTCTTCATCGAAGATGATGACCACTGCACCCGAACCCCCTTTTGACGTTTCCCGATTCTTGACGTAGATGCGCTTTTCGTGCCACTTCCTGATGGTTTCTCGAATATCGATGCCGTCGAGCAGAGATGTGACAAACGGCTCGGAGGGGTTGTGCTCGTCCTTGAGTATGTGTCGCCATTGTTCTCGCAGGAAGCGACCGTAGTCCTCCACGACGAGATCTTCGGGCGGGTAGGAGCAAAGGGCGCTTCCGTCGAAGCTCTCGAGCCACTCCCCCGGGTATTTCTCCCGCTTGCGATGTCTGCGCAGCACGCCCTGCAGGCGCTGTTTCTTTCTGGGCAACCACCTCCGGACATGAATCTTTCGGGTCCCGAGCCAGACCTCCTCCCCCTTTACCGTCAGGGTGGGCAAATTGGATGATTCCGCCTGCCAAGGGTAGAACCCGCCCAGGCGCCAGAGGTTGTAACAGAGGTTGTCGTCCACGCTGGACCGTGCACCCACCAGCAGGTGGTAGAATTCGGGCAGCATGAGGCCGTGCACGAGTGCATAGTTTCGCACGAACTTCCAGAAGATCCTCTTCTGCCAGCCCTTTATCTGCTCTCCTGTTTCGTCCCTGTAATGTCTGGACGCCTCTTCGAGAAGAAAGTAGAGTGCCCGGTTTCGGTCGATGGGCCCCGGAGGGTCATCGCTCTCCTCTCCAAGCCCTGCACGGCGGGCAATCCATGCGAGCGATGCCTCGAGAACCGCCCGCTCGTCGTAAACGGCGTCCTCCTTCCCGTACAGAGCGAACGGGCGGGATTCTATACGGAAGCTCCTTCGAAGGGTGAAGCGGTCCCTTTCCGGTTCAGGAGGAAGCCCCTTCCTTCGAGTTTCATAAAGGGCGCTGAGCAGGGGGAAGGTTGCCATCACCTCATCCAGACAGGAGGGGTGCAAGTGAAAGACCTGAAAGGGTGGCGAGTGCACCCGATGCAGTGGCGTGGCCTGGGGCTGGTCGAGCCGTTTGATCACGCCTTCGGCATGGATCATCCCACAGACGAAGAGAACCTTTTTGTGTTTGCCGAGGAGGCCCTGCAGGTGGGCGGCCATGCCCTGTTCCCTGCGGATATCGAGGGGGTGGTCCTTGATCTTCTCCTGCCAGATGGTTCGAAAGGCCTCGTAGTAGAGCTTCGGACCGACCTTGTGGAGGGCGTATGCGTCGGGAACGGGGTCGCGAAAAGGAGGGTACGCTTCCTCCAGGTTGATGTCCACGAGATGCACCGGGATCCCCAACTCCAGGGCGCAACGGGCGGCCTCTGCGAAGGGATCCACGGGTTCTACGGGCAAGTAGACGGTCTGTCTCGAGGCGTTTTCGAAAAGAAGAACGGACACTTCCGGAAGGCGCGAGATCGCCCTCTTGTATGGGTCTGCCAGGTGGGAGGGCAACTCGAGGGCAAGGCAGTCGGGAGGGTCTTCTGCAAATTGAGCGCGCACCAACTCGGCAAACTCGAGCCGGTAATGGCAGACGGGCAGGCAGGAGAGATTGCCCCATGCGATCGTCCAGGGTTCAGAGACTGACATACGGCAATGCCTCCTCGCCCAGGATCAGGCGAAGCGCCTTCTCGAACATCTGGCCGGGGGTTCCCTCTTCCTGATGGAGCAGTTTCATGGCATACCGGACGATGTTGATTCCGTCCCGAACCGTGTATCGCTCGTCCGCATTGTGGGCGCGAGCGAGGAAGGCGAGAACATAGGTCAGGATCTCTTCGTCTGCAAAGGGGATGTTTGCCTTCAGGATGGCGCGTTCCTCGTCCTCTTCCGGAAAGTCTATGTGGATCTGGGGTTGCAGACGGGAGTGGATGTATTCAGGCAGATCGTACGTGGAGGCGTCTTCGTTCATGGTCGTGACGAACCGGAAGTCCGGGTGCGCTGGGATTTTGACGCCCGTTACCATGCTTTCCAGATACCGGCGGTGGTCGAGAAGAGGGGCCAGGGATGCCCAGGACTTCTCGTTCATCCGGTTCCCTTCGTCCAAAATGCAGACGCCACCGTTGACCGTGGCGGCAACGATCGTTGAGGCCATGTACTGGACCTCCTGTTTCGGGCCGAGGACGGGCATGACGATCAGGTCCTCGGGCCGGGTATCGACGGTAGCCTGAAACAGATAGACCGGTTTTCCGATTCGCAGGCCCGCAGCGTACGCGCAGGTCGTCTTCCCCATCCCCGGTTTTCCCACCAATCGAGGGTTCAGGGGAAGATCCTTCTCGTCCAGGACCATCCAGGCCGCCATGAGCTGGTGAATGACCTCCTCCTGGCCGATCCACTCGACCTCCATTTCGGTCGGAGGGGGTAGCATGAGAAGGACGTCATCGACGGTAAAGGATCTCTGTTCGGACATTTGGGGGTTCCTTCTTCTTGGGCTATATTCGTTGCAGGCAATCGTCCTCGTCCTCCTCCTCGAATCGGAATTCGGGCACGGGCACGAACGAGGTGACGGACGGCAGCTAGTACGATGATCCGACGAGATTCGAATTCTGTCAATCTCCCGGCCGTGGGTATGACAGCCGTTTCCATCGGTTGCCGAGAAAGAAAGCACTGTGGTAAGAGGGTGCTAACAGAACAGAAGTCTGTGAGTTGCACCCTTATGCTGGAATTCAGCTGTGAGGGGTTGGGGGCCGGGTCTGGTACCTGATCCCCGGTTGGGTGGAGCCACGCGTGTCCGAATTCAATCTGCATTTGTAGAGCGCACTGCGGCGACGGGGAGGGCGCAAGTGACGGTTCAGGTAAGAGACGTGAAAATCCCGGTTGGGGAGATCTCCCTGGAGGGGAAGCTCGGCCAGGACGAAAGGATATCGACCGGGCCGGGCGTGGTCATCTGCCACCCCCACCCCCAATTTGGAGGGTCCATGGAAAATAATGTGGTTTGGGCCCTCTGTGATGCCTTCGTGGAACGAGGCTATGTGGCTGTGGCCTTCAACTTTCGGGGGGTCGGCTCCAGCGGAGGTCGACACGAGGATGGCGAGGGGGAAATCCTGGACGTGCTGGGCGTGCTGGACTGGCTGGAGGCGTTGCCCGAAACGAAGGGATTCGGCCTTGGCGTCCTGGGGTATTCTTTCGGTGCATGGGTGGGGCTTCGTGCCGCGGCCCGGGATACCCGGGTGCGTTGTGTCGGGGCCGTTGCGCCCCCCCTGGCCATGTACCCCTTTTCGTTTCTCAAGGACCTCAGCGCGCCGTTGTTCGTCGTGTCAGGAGGCCGGGACGCGTTCTGCTCGACGGATGGGAAGGAGGCCCTCTGCTCGGAATTGCCGAACGAGGTGAACTGGAAGATCCTGGAAGGTGCCGATCACTTCTTCTGGAACTGCGAGAAAGAGGCTGCGGGGTATCTGGCAGATGGATTCGGGCGGCATCTGTCGCCCTAATCGGTGCCTCAACAATATCGCCAACCTCAAGGTGAGCCGTGGCGCTCGGTGCTGTGCCGGGTTCCGTCTCCGATTTGCTTGGGCTCCGTCTCTCCCTCCCCCGAAGTCGCCCGGCGCAAATCTCCGACGGAACCCAGGACAGCATCGAATGCTAAGACGCGAGACCTGGGAACATGCAAGAGCTTGCCGTCAAGCTTTGGACGGACAGACGCCCTGGAGACTCAGGATGCCCCGCCCCTCTCCTCGACTGAGAGTTGCAGAGGGGCCTCCGTGTTCCGGGTACGGGCACGAGACGGAAGCGGTTGTCTAAACGGGTGGGACAGGGCGGGGAGCTAATACCTAAAACCTAATACCTAATACCCAAATTTGTGCTCAAGGAGTCTCTTTTCCCCTCGCCCGCCCGACCAGCCGACCCAGCGTCAAGAGGCCCAGAAAGGCGAGGCAGGAGAGGGGAAGCCAGTCACCCCATTTGCCGTAGAAAGAGGAACCCTCCATCCGGTCGATGCGGCATACCCGGACCGCCTGTTCGAAGACGGCCGTTTGGTGGAGAATGCGACCGACGGGGTCCACAAAGGCGCTGATTCCCGTGTTGGCCACTCGCACGAGCCAGGTGCGATTCTCCACGGCGCGGAAGGCAGATAGCATGAGGTGCTGCTCCGGACAACTCGTGTCGCCGAACCAGGCATCGTTCGTGATATTCACGAGAAATTCCGCCCCCTTGCCCACGAATTCCCTTGAAATAGGCTTCAGGATCGCCTCGAAGCAGATCAGGACGCCAAAACAGGTGTCCTCCCAGCACAGGGGCTCGATCTTTTCCCCGGGCCGGAAATCGCCGACGCCTTTTACCAACCCCTTGAGTTGAGGGATCCAGTTGGAGAAGGGCATGTACTCGCCGAAGGCAAGCAGTTGCACCTTGTCATACCGGCCGGCGAGACTCCCGTCCGGCCCGAGCAGATACGCCCGGTTGCGTGGGGCGCCCTGGTCGATCGCCCAGGAGCCGAAGAGCAAAGGGCGGTCCAGGGCGCGGACGAACTTCCTCAGAAACCCGCTGGACGAGTAGGCTCCGGCCTCAGGGCGATAGGCGAAATGTACGGCCGACTCCGGCCAGAGGATCAACTCCGCTCCCCGATGGACCGCCTGATCCGAAAGGCGTCGGTATCGACGCCAGATATCTTCCTGCAGGGCTCGCGAGCGCCTTTCCTCGATGAGCACATTGGCCTGTACGAGCCCCACTTCCAGGTCCGGGGCGGCTTTCCGTTGCTGTTCCACAGCATCGATCCGCCCGAAGCCGTAGAACAGGGTGGCCGCAACCAGGGCTGTGGCCGTGCTGAAGGACAGCCACGGAAAGGCCCTCTTTCGGCGAACGAAGCAGAGAAGTTCCCACAGGCCCACATTAACGGCGACGACGAGGGCGGTGACCCCGTATACCCCGGCGAGGTCGGCGATCTGGATGACCGGCACCACGCGGTAGAATCCTGCTCCCAGATGCCAGGGAAAGACGAAGGGGAAGGCGAATTCCATGGCAGTATAACAAGCAGGAAGGAGGAGGATGTTTGGAATGAATCGTCCCTTTCGGAGGAAGAGGAAAAGGGTTGCCATGAGACCGAAGGAGAGTCCCGAATAGATCGCGAACAGGATCCAGACGAGGATGCTCAACCAGATGTCGAGGTTGCTGTAGCGTTGAACCGTTCCGATCACCCAGTAGAAGCAGAGCAGATGCATCATGGCGCCACACAACCACCCCGTGAGGAATCCGCGCTTCAGTCGAAGGCCTTCCAACGCCTCGAGCAGGGGGACCAGAACCACCCAGCAGAGGAAGTGGAGATTGGGTCTGGGAGAAGCGAGTCCATAGAGGATGGCCGAAGAAGCGCAAAGGAGGGCGATTCGAAGGGTGATCGAGGGTTCTCCCGGGGAAGACGTTTCGCGATGTGTTTTCATGATGTCCCGCTTGTTGTTCGGCTTCACCCAAGTCCTTTTATCGGACCGTGGGAAACGAAGTCAACCCGGCCGGTTGTGCCGATGCTCAGAAGCACACATTCGACCGCACCGTATTCGCGCAACCGGCCCAACCGGGCCGCCCGTTGCCTGGGCCTTCTGGCAACGGGCCAACCGCACCTAGTGGGCCAAGTTGACATGGATTCTTTCTTCCTGTTACGGTTTCCCCGGGAAAAGAAGCCTGCGGGGCCTGGGTTTATGTCCGCCGGGACGGCCCGTTCCAGAGCCGTTTTCCGTCCATACGAGATGCTCTTCCGATGAACAAGATCTCCGCTGTTCTTTTGACAAAGAACGAAGAAAAGAACATCGATCGATGCCTTGGGGCACTGCACTGGGTCGATGAGATCGTGGTCGTGGACACGGGATCCACAGACCAGACACTTCCGCTTGTCAGAAAATACACGGAGACGATCGAAACGGGGGACATGCGCAAGGGCTTTGCATACAATCGAAATCTGGGAAACGAGCGGGCGAGTAACCGATGGGTCCTGAAGGTCGACCCGGATGAAGTGATCTCCGAGGCCTTGGCTCAGGAGATCCAGGAAAAGCTGTCCCGGGAGGACGGCGTGGATGGATACTATGCGGCCACGAGGTCTTACTTTCGGGGCAAATGGATCAGGGGGTGCGGGTGGTATCCCATGTATCAGGTCCGGGTGTTCGACAAGACGCGAGCCAGGTGGGAACTCCTGGTACACGAACGCCTGATCCTGGAGGGGAAGACGGAAACCCTGCGAAACGACATCCTCCACTACAGTTACGACGACATGGAGCACTATTTCCGGAAATTCAACCTGTACACTTCCATGGAAGCACGAAGACTGCGGGAGGAGGGGAAGATGGTTCGGTTCTGGAATATGCCGAGCATGTTCCTGTTGCGGCCTGCAGGCTATTTCGTGAAGAGCTATCTCTTCCAGAAGGGATGGCGGGACGGTTTCTACGGGTTCGCCGTGAGCCTGTACTCGTCCCTCTATGTTCTGGTCAAGTACATGAAGCTGTACGAAGTGCAGAGGGATCCAGGGGATGTGTGACTCCCTCGAATGGGGATAGAAAGCGATGCAAGGATCACCGCCACGTGGAATGCGGGATTTCTACCCGGACCAGATGCGGACAAGGAACTGGCTCTTCTCCCGCTGGCGTGAAAGTGCGTCACGCTACGGCTTCGAGGAATACAGCAGCTCGGTGGTTGAACAGGAAGAACTCTTTGTCCTGAAATCGGGTGAGGAGATCGTAAGCCAGCTCTTCAATTTCACGGACAAAGGGGGGCGTCGGGTGGCCCTGCGACCGGAGATGACGCCCACGTTTGCACGGATGATCGCCGCAAAAGGAGGCGCCCTGGCCAAGCCGTTGAAATGGTTTTCCATTGCTCAGTGTTTTCGGTACGAGCGGATGTCCAAGGGGAGAAAGAGAGAGCACTATCAGTGGAACCTTGACGTTGTCGGTGTTCCTGAGGTAACGGCGGAAGCGGAACTCCTGGCGGTCGCCCTGGACGCGCTGGAAGGATTGGGGCTCTCAGCGAAGGACGTGGTGGTTCGAATCAGCCATCGTGGGTTGATGGGGGCGGTGCTGGAGGGCCTGGACATACCGCAAGAGAGTTGGACCGGGGTGTTGGGCGTTATTGACAAACGTGGAAAGGAATCGGACGAGACCCTCTGGAAGCTCATGAAGGCACAGGATGTGCCGGAACCCGCCATCCGAGACCTCTTCTCCATGCTCGACGCGAAGACCTTCGATCCTTTCTACGAATTGCTCGAAGCGAGGGGACTGTCCACCGCGTCCGTGGAGGAACTGCGGACGCTGTTCGGTTACCTGGAGGCCTATGGGATCCGGGACTATTGCGAATTCTCCCCCTCCATCGTTCGGGGCTTGCCTTACTACACCGGAATCGTGTTCGAGTGCTTCGACCGGGAGGGGAAGTTCCGGGCTGTCTTTGGAGGAGGCCGTTACGACAACCTCCTGGAGCTTTTCGGGGCCGGCCCGCTCCCCTCTGCGGGGCTTGGGTTCGGCGATGTGGTGATTCAAGAAATTCTCCTGGAAAAAGGCCTGTTGCCCGGGCTTTCCCGGAGGATCGACTTCTTTCTGGTTCCCTTTTCCGAGGAGGAAAGGGTAGCGGCATTTCGCACCGTGCAGCGGTTGCGCAAGCAAGGCTTCTACTCCGACCTGATGTTGAACCCCAAGAAGCTGAAGGGCGCCCTGCGCGAGGGGGCCCGGTTGCGAGCAAAGCGGGTCGTTCTGCTGCTGCCTGACGAGTTGAAACAAGACCTTCTCGTATTGCGGGACCTCGAGTCCGGGCAGGAGGAGAGGATTCCGCAGGAGAGGTTCCTGGCAGATCCGGGGCATTTCCTGCAAGACGATTCGGACGGTCCATCTCGGAAGACGTAGAAAGGGGTTTAGGTCTTGAGAGGCATGCTGCGAGAGGGGTTCCAAACCCGCATCCAGGAGATGGAAGGGGCCCTGAGAAAGCTTGCCGGGAGAGCGCCCAGGGGCGAGTACGTCCTCTGGGGTCTGTTCCTGGGGCTCGCTTGCGTTTTCTTGTGGAGCGCCTTTTCCGGGCCTCAAGGGGCCGTAGAGTTCCTGAGACTCCGGGGGTCCCTGAGGCAGATGGAGGCGGAGAACAGGGTTTTGCTGCTCCAGAACCAGGCCTTGGAGAAAGAGGTTTACCTGTTGCGCAACAGCCCTGCCTACATGGAGAAGGTGGCACGGGAAGAGTACGGCTACACCTACACGGGAGAGAAGGTGTACACCTTTTCCGACATTGATCCGAGTGGGGGCGAAAAGGCCGCGGAAGAAGATCCGGGAGAGAAAGCGCCCACCCCTCCCTGAGCTGGGCTGAGGCTCCTGGAGAGATGAAAACTTCGACTTGCTTTTTTTCCGTCAACCCATTATAAAATAAGATGATTATTTCTGCTTCTGTGAAAGTGGGCCCCGCCCGCTTTTTTTGTATGAGGCGAGTGCTCTGTTTTGCTGGCAGAAGGGGAGCCCGGGGTCTCGTGCGAGATCTCGCCTCGAGGCGAACGACGAGTATGGATCGCAAGATCGTCCAGAGGGACATAGAGGATTTGATTCGTCCGATCCTCGTGCGGAACGGGATGGAGCTGGTCGACGTCCTGTACCGGCAGGAAGCCGGGCGGTGGGTGCTTCGGGTCTTCATCGACAGGCCGGACGGTGTGACCCTGGACGATTGTGCGCTCATCAGCCATCAAATCGGAGATTTGATCGAGGTGGAAGATGTCATTCCACAGAGGTACTTCCTGGAAGTCTCCTCGCCGGGTCTGGACAGGGTGCTGAAGAAGGAATCCGACTTTCAACGATTCCGCGGGGAGAGGGCAAGAGTCAAAACGCGAGAGGCCCTGGCCGGAAGGAGGAATTTCAAGGGCAGGATCCTCCGGTGTGAACAGGGGGTTCTCGAGTTGGAAGATACCGAAGGGGAACGGTTCGAATTTTCCCTGGATGAGATCGAAAAAGCCCGACTCGAGTACAGCGGCAAGATTGGAAACGCCGCTGTGCGCGGCCGTGAGTGAATGGAAAGGCGAGGAGGTTTTTCCCATGTCCTCAGAGCTCGATAGGATCATTGAGCAGGTAGGCAAAGACAAGGGGATCGAAAAGGATATCCTTATCGATGCCTTGCAGGCCGCAATGATCAGTGCTGCCAAGAAGAAGTTCGGTCCTCAGCGGGATCTGGAGGCACAATACAATCCGGAAATAGGGGAGGTGGAACTGTACGAGTTCAAGACCGTGGTGGAACTCGTGACCAACCCGAACGTGGAAATTTCGCTCGAGGAGGCGCAGAAGACGGACCCGGAGGCCGAGGCGGGTGACAGCCTGGGCCAGAAGATTCCTACCGAGACCTTTGGGCGGATCGCCGCGCAGACCGCGAAACAGGTGATCATGCAGAAGGTCCGGGATGCTGAAAGAGAAATGGTCTACGACCTGTACAAGGATCAGAAGGGAGAATTGGTTCACGGCACGGTGCAGCGCTTCGAGAAGGGGGACATGCTGGTGAACCTGGGGAGAGCGGAGGCGGTCCTGCACTTCAAGGAGCAGATTCCCAGAGAGAGCTACCGTATCGGCGATCGAATTCGGGCCTATATATACGATGTGGACAAGAACGCCAAGGGGCCGTTGATCAAGCTGTCCCGTGTGCGGCCGGAGATGCTGGTCAAGTTGTTCGAGTTGGAGGTGCCGGAGATCTACGACGGCATCGTAGAGATCAAGGGAGCCGCGCGTGAACCGGGGGGAAGGGCCAAGATCGCGGTCTACTCGCGTGATATCGATGTCGATCCGGTAGGCGCCTGTGTCGGGATGAAGGGATCGCGAGTGCAGGCGATCGTCTACGAGCTTCGGGGCGAGAAGATCGATATCGTGCCCTGGTCTCACGATATCGCCTCGTTTGTCTGCAATGCCCTTGCGCCTGCCGAGATTTCCAAGGTGATCATCGATGAGAGGGAGCATGGGATCGAGGTGATCGTCCCGGACAATCAGCTCTCGCTGGCCATCGGGAAGAAGGGCCAGAATGTGAGGCTTGCCTCCAAGCTGCTTGGCTGGAAGATCGAGATCCATGGGGAGACCGACGCCGAACAGTCTTTTCAGATGGCCAAGGCAAGACTCGAGGGCCTTCACGGCGTGGGGGATGTCATTGCGAGGAGCCTGATTAACGCGGGAATCTACTCCGTGGAAGATATCGATGACTGGGAAGCGGAGAATATTGCCCAGGCGACCCAGATAGGGATTAAGAAGGCGCAGAAGCTGAAGGATCTTGCGCGGGAGCACATAGAGTCCGGAGGAGCCGACGTGGGGGAGGGTGAAGAGGAGGTTCCGGCAGGAGAAGCGGCTGGTTCCGCGCCCGAGGTCGCCCAAGAAGAGCGAGCCGAGGATGCCGAGGCGGCGGCGCAGACGGAGGGGGATGCCGCTTCTTCGGGGCCGGCGGAAGAACAAGCAGAGACGGAGACGGAAGAGCCTCCGAAATCGTAGGGCCCTTCAAGCAATCGATATGGGTAAGAAGAATATAGGGGAGAGGAGTTGCATGGGGTGTGGCCGCAAGGCCCACAAATCCGAATTGTTGCGATTTGTCGTGGATCAAAAGGGAGAGCTCCTTCTTGATCCCGAGCAGCAAGCACCGGGTAGGGGCGGCTATTTCTGTCGGCGAGAGGCCTGTTTCGATCGAGCAGCCAAAAAGCGCCGGATCTCCGTTCGATTCCGCAGGGATGTCCGAATAGACCCGCGTTCCTTGATGAAGAATGTTCAAGAGCAGCTCGGAGGGGGTAGTTCCGGATGGCCAAGATAAGAGTCTATCAGCTGGCCAAAGAGCTCAGCGTTGAGAATGCCGAGCTGATCGACAAGCTCAAGTCCTTGGGCTTTGAGGTGAAGAATCACATGAGCACCCTTTCCGAGGGTGAAGTGGAACGGGTTCGGGCGGATTACACCAAGACAGAGGAAGTCAAGGTCGACGAGATCAGGATCAAGCCCGGCATCATCCGGAGGAGGAAGAAGGCAGAAGTCCCTGAGGTGGTGGTCGAAGCGGCGGAGGAAGTTGCCGAGGAACCCGTTTCGGAAGCAGAAGAGGCACCCATGGCTTCTGCAGACGCACCCGGTGAGGAGGCCGAAACGATCGCCGCCGCCCCTATCGAAGAGCCGGAGAGCCCGGCCGACATTGCACCCGTGGAGACAGAGGCGGGAACACAAGAACCCCCTCCCCCGGTGGAGGCGAAAGAGGAGAAACCGGATCGGGTCCCTCCGCTCGTAGAGGCAGGGGAAGCCGCGCCGCCTGCCGTTGGAAAAGCGGCTCAAGTCGCAGAGGAGGTGAAGGCCGCGAAGCCGGTGCCCGAGGGCGTGGAGAAAGCGCGGAAGCCGCCGGCTAAGGCGCCGAAGCCGGCCGCGCCGGTGGGTAAGAGGGCTCTCGTGCCGGAGGAACCGGCGGAAGAACGGGGCGGCAAGAAGAAACGCCCCCTTCCGGGGAAGAAAGTCGTCGAATACACGCCGCGAAAGAAGCGGGACTATACGGCGGATCTGGACGGGGACCGGGAGCCCGGAAGAAGAAGGATCGATGTACGAAGAGAGAAGCGAGGTCCGAAACGGGCCGCCATGAAGCCCTCTCTCACCGTCCCGAAGCCGATCAAGCGCAAGATCCGGATGGCGGGCGAGATCACGGTTGGAGAACTTGCGAAACGACTCAGTGTGAAGGCGGCAGAGATCATCAAGAAGCTCATGGAAAATCAGATTGTGGCGAACATCAACCAGTCGATCGATTACGATACGGCCTGCTTGATTGCCCAAGACTACGAGTATGAGGTGGAAAACACGGTGCAGGAGGAGTCACAGTTGTTGCCCGAGGAGGGGGATCGGCCCGAGGGGACGGTCTTGCGGCCGCCTGTCGTGACGATCATGGGGCACGTCAACCACGGCAAGACCCGGCTTCTGGATACGATTCGCAAGACGAACGTGATGGAGAAGGAGGCGGGCGGCATCACACAGCACATAGGCGCGTACAAGGTGAACCTGGGGGACAAGACGATTGTTTTCCTGGACACGCCTGGGCACGAGGCGTTCACCAAGATGAGGGCCCGTGGGGCGAAGGTGACGGACATCGTCGTATTGGTCGTCGCGGGGGATGACGGCGTCATGCCCCAGACCGTCGAGGCCATCGACCATGCGAAGGCTGCAGAGGTGCCGATCATCATTGCGATCAACAAGATCGACCTGCCGAACGCCAACCCGGACAAGGTCAAGCAGGAACTCTCGGAACACGGCCTGATCTCGGAGGAGTGGGGAGGGGATACCCTTTTTGCCCATATTTCTGCAAAGGAAGGCATGGGGATCCAGGAACTCCTGGAACTCATCCTGCTCCAGGCGGAGATGCAGGAACTCAAGTCCGACCCGAACCGGGAGGCCAAGGGCCTGATTATCGAAGCACGCCTCGATAGAACCCTCGGGACCGTGGCGGCCGTGCTTGTTCAGGACGGCACCCTGCGTGCGGGAGACCCGTTCGTCACGGGGCTCTATCACGGCAAGGTGAGAGCCCTCATCGATGACCGAGGTGACCGGGTGAACGAGGCGGGGCCGTCGATCCCGGTCGAAGTCCTTGGCTGTTCCGGTGTGCCGGAGGCGGGGGATCCCTTCTTCGTGGTGGCGGACGAGAAGAAGGCAAAAGCGCTGAGCGCCATGCGCATGGAGAAGAGCCGGCAGGCGGGCGCGGCCGCCCAGACCAAGATGTCCCTGGAGGACCTGTACGAGAGGATCCGTCAGGACGAAATCGAAGAGCTCAACCTGATCCTCAAGGCGGATGTGCAGGGCTCTGCCGAGGCGCTGGCCGAATCGCTGGAACGGCTGAGTAACGAGGAAGTCAGAATCAAGGTGCTTCACAGCGGCGTGGGAGGGGTGACGGAGACGGATGTCATGCTCGCCTCCGCATCGAGTGCCCTGATCATCGGGTTCAATGTTCGGTCAGAGAGCAAGGCGATGAGCCTGGCGGAGCAGGAAAAGGTCGACATCCGGTTCTATACCGTTATCTACGATGCCGTTTCGGATGTGGAAGATGCGATTCTCGGCATGTTGAAGCCCGTGTACAAGGAGGTCCTTCTGGGACATGCGGAGATCCGCGATACGTTCAACATGCAGCGGGTGGGCACGATTGCCGGAAGCTATATTGTTGACGGAAAGATGGAAAGAAACGCCAGGGTTCGGTTGCTTCGCGACAGTGTGGTCGTCCATGACGGAAGAATCGCCAGCCTGAGACGCTTCAAGGAGGACGTGAAGGAAGTGGTGGCCGGCTATGAGTGCGGAATCCGTATGGAGAACTACAATGACGTGAAGACAGGCGATGTTCTGGAATCGTATACCCTTGAGCAGGTCGCTCCGCGCGCGCCCGAAAGGTCGCGGGAAGGACGACCTACCTGAACCCGTGTTGGGTCGGCTACAGTGAGGGACTCCCCTCCATGGTGGTGGGCATTATCAAACTTGAGCTTCGGATCCCGGGAAGCTCGTCGTTGAAGGCCAAGCGGAGTGTGGTCAAGAAGGTAGTCGAAAGGACGCGATCTCGATTCAACGTGAGCGTTGCCGAGGTGGACAAGCAGGACGTCTACAGCCGTGCCGTGATCGGATGCGCCATGGCGGGGTCGGATCAGCGGTACGTAAACGGAGCCATTGACAAGATCCTGGATTTCGTTGAAGGGATGGGCGTTACGGATATCCTTTCCGAAACGGTTGAAATCATTAACCTCTAGCGGTTTTCGCCTTCTCCGTCCTCCTCAGCGAAACCGGATTCCATCCGCCTTCGCAGGGGGCCGTGGATGAACGAAAGAGCACCCTTCGAAGCTCGCTTCTGAGAGCTTCGGCGTGATGGCACCCCAACAAGGGCGCCTTGGTGGTCGCAAGGGATTACCCGTAGGGCTCCATGAGGCGAAACAGGAAGCGGCATGGGGAGTTCCCGCAGATCAGAGAGAGTGGGCGGTCAGTTACGCGAAGAGATTTCCCGGGCGGTCCAGCGAACCGTGAAGGATCCGCGGATCCGTGGGGTAACCGTTACGGACGTGAAACTATCGAGTGATCTCCGGTACGCACGGGTCTACTACAGCCTGATCGGAGAGGACCCGAGGCGGGCAGAGGCGCAAGAGGGGTTGCAGAGCGCCAGGGGCGTGATCAGAAGGGAAGTGGGTCGAAATCTGCAGTTGCGCTACGTGCCGGACATCGAGTTCTTCTTCGATGATTCCCTCGGAAACGCCGAGCATATTGAGAGCCTCCTTCGACAGATTCGCGATTCAGAGACATAGAGGTTTTGCGCGTACAGGGGGATGGCCTTTTGAACGACGGGGCCCAGGGGCATGCGGCCGGCGTGTATTTGGTGGACAAGCCTGCCGGCATCACGTCCCTCGATGTCGTTCGCAGGCTGAAGAAGTTGATTGCTCCCGTTCGCATGGGACATACGGGGACCCTGGATCCTATGGCCACGGGCGTCTTGGCAGTGTGCGTCGGAGAGGCCACAAAACTCGTTCCTTACATGCGCCTGGAACCGAAGAAATACCAGGGCGACTTGCAGCTCGGCTTGGTGACGGACAGTTGGGATATCACGGGCAAGGTCGTTGAAAACAACGAGGTGCCGGCTTTTTCTGTAGAGCGATTGGAACAGGTGTTCGGTGAGTTGGAGGGCCTTCAGTCCTTGGAGCCTCCCGTTTTCTCGGCGATCAAGCACAAAGGGCGGCCCCTGTACACATACGCAAGGCAAGGCGTGGTTGTCGACACCCCTCCTCGGGAGACCTTTATCGAGGAATTTCGCCTGTTGAGGAGGGAAGGGGACCTTCTCGCCTTCGAGTTGACCTGCAGCCGTGGTACCTACGTGCGTGCGGTCGTCCATGAGATGGGAAAACGGTTGGGTTGCGGGGCGTGTCTCCAATCCCTGCGGAGACTTCAATGTGGACGGTTCAAGATCGAAGATGCCTTCCCCCTGGAAGAGTTGGAGGCCTTCATCGAGTCGAGTCGGCAGGTCGAGGCGCTGCTCCCGCCTGCGGATGTGCTGGACCACTTGGATGCATTTCATGTGGAGGGGCAGAGTGAGAGAACGGTTCTACACGGCGGTCCGCTTCGGGATGCGGACGCGGGTTACGGAGACGCGCTGGAGGGTCGTCTCGGAGAGCGGTTCCGTATTATGATCGGAGGAGACCTTGCTGCCGTGGCGGAGGCGAGGAGCGATTCCCAGGGGGTTTTTCTCCAGCCGATCCGGGTCCTTCTCCGCGCCGCCTAGCAGGGGCGGGGAGAAGGGGAAACGAGCAAACCATTGGCCGATTGGACGGCTCCCATTTTTCGAATAGAAACACGCAGGAGGAACCCATGAGCATTGAGCCAGCGAAAACGCAGGAGATTCTGCAGAAGTACCGGCGGCACGACGCGGATACCGGATCTCCCGAGGTGCAGATCGCTTTGCTGACCGAGCGAATTGTCAACCTGACGGAGCACTTCAAGACCCATAAGAAGGATCATCACTCGCGCCGGGGCCTTCTCCATCTTGTTAGCTTGCGCAGGAGATTGCTGAACTACCTGAAACGAGAGGATGCCGCGCGCTACAAGAAGCTCATCGAGCAACTGGGTCTTAGGAAGTAGCTTGAGAAGCAAGTGGCGAGTGGCAGGTGACAAGCGGTGAGGGTCTGCTCTTCGGTCTTACCTCCTGCCCCCTGGTCCCTGAGACCTGAATGAGGAAGCCTATGGTACAAGCGAGCCGGCTGCGAAACGGTGTGCGGATCCTGACGGAAAACATTCCGCACGCCATCTCGGTATCTGCGGGCATCTGGATCCTTCGAGGGGCTCGGAGCGAGCCTTCCGAGTGGAACGGGATCACCCATTTTGTGGAGCACCTTCTCTTCAAGGGTACCGAGACCCGTACGGCACTGGACATCTCACGGGAAATCGAGTCCGTGGGCGGCTCCTTGAACGCCTTCACGGGAAAGGAATTCACCTGTCTTCACGCCAGGGCCCTGCATGAGCAGATGCCCTTGATTATGGAGTTGCTTGCCGACATCTTTCTTCGTTCCAACCTGCCCGAAGAAGAGATCGAACGGGAGAGACAGGTCATTCTTCAAGAGATCAAGATGGTGGACGACTCGCCCGAAGAGCTGGTTCACGAGCTGTTTGCGGGAGCCTACTGGCGGGGGCACCCGCTTGGCAGGTCGACCCTGGGGACCAAAGAGATCATCGGCGATCTGGACCGGAAGAGCTTGATCGACTACACGCGACTCCTGCAGGATCCGGAACGGGTCCTGCTGACTGTATCTGGAAAACTCGATCATGATGAAGTGGTCGAGGCCGCAGAGAAGCACCTCGACTTCTCGGCTAACGGGACGGGGAACCCTGCCATGGAGAAGCCAAGCCCGCACCGCGGTCTCAATCTTCACCTGAAAGATCTGGGACAAGCCCACATCTGCCTCGGGACGTTGGGGTATCCTTACTCCCACCCGAAGAGGTACGGATATCATGTGCTGAACACCCTGCTGGGAGGGGGGATGAGTTCCCGCCTCTTTCAGGAAATAAGAGAGAAGCGCGGGCTGGCCTACGCGGTCTATTCCTTCCAGGCCTCCTACCTGGATGCCGGAATGCTCGGGGTCTATGTGGGAACCGGGAGAGAGGCCGTCACCGAGGTGCTGGATCTGCTGGCAGAGAACTTCTCCCGATTGAAGGGGGAGGAAGTCTCAGAGGATGAGCTCCGCACCGCCAAGGAGCAGCTGAAAGGCAACCTCCTCCTGAGCACGGAAAGCACCGGCAGCCGAATGAGCAAGCTCGCCATGAACGAGATCTATTTTGGAAAACAACTGGACCTGGACGAAGTGATCGAAGAAATCGAACGAGTGAGTGCGGCCGACGTGAGAGCCATCTCCGAGGAGCTGTTTCGTCCGGAGTATCTGGGCCTGACGGTGCTCGGAGACATCGACCGAGATGCGTTGGCTTCGATCAACATGGACTGTTGACCTTTCCACCCACGCCTATTGAACAGGAGCAGACCGCCCGATGATCTCTCGGTACAGCCGACCGGAAATGGAGCGAATCTGGGAGCTGGAGAACAAGTACGGCACCTGGCTTCGGATCGAGAAGCTTGCCTGTGAGGCTTATGCAGAGCTCGGACAGATCCCTGCGGAATCGCTGGCCGCGATTCAGAAGGGATCTTTCTCCCTTGAACGCATGGAAGAGCTGGAGGAGATCACCCAGCACGATGTGATCGCCTTCCTGACCGCGGTGGGGGAGACCATCGGTGAAGACGCACGGTTTGTTCATATGGGGATGACTTCATCGGACGTCCTGGATACCGGGCTGGCCGTGCAGCTTCGGGATGCGGCCGACCTGATCCTGGAGGGCGTGAACGGGTTGCTGGTGGAGATCAAGAACAAGGCCCTGGAACACAAAAATACCCTGATGATCGGCCGTACGCACGGCATACACGCTGAACCGATCACCTTTGGTCTGAAGATGGCGGTCTGGTACGAAGAGGCCGGGAGGAGTCGGACACGTCTGCACGGAGCCAGGGAGATGATCGCAGTGGGAAAGCTCTCCGGTGCCGTCGGGACCTATGCGACCCTACCCCCTGAGGTTGAGTCCTACGTATGTGAGAAGCTCGGTCTTCACGCGGCCCGGATTTCCACACAGATCGTCCAGCGTGACCGGCACGCCGAGTTCTTCAGCGCCCTTGCCATCCTGGCATCCTCCCTGGAGAAGTTTGCCATGGAGATCCGTCACCTCCAGCGAACCGAAGTTCGCGAGGTGGGAGAATTCTTCGCAAAGGGCCAGAAGGGGTCTTCTGCGATGCCCCACAAGCGAAACCCTATTGGATCGGAAAACCTGTGCGGGCTCGCCCGTATGGTGCGTTCCTATGCGCTTGCGGCGCTGGAAAACATCCCTCTGTGGCACGAGAGAGATATCAGCCACTCTTCGGTGGAAAGGGTGATTGCCCCGGACAGCACGATCCTCGTCGACTTCATGCTGCACAGGATGATTGGACTCGTGAAGAACCTTCAGGTCGATCCAGTCCGGATGGAGGCGAATCTGGGCATGACGGGAGGCCTCTTTTTCTCCCAGGAGTTGCTTCTGCGTTTGGCGAAGAAGGGGATGTCCCGCGAAGAGGCCTATGCGCTCGTCCAGGGGCACGCCATGGAAGTGTGGAAAGGAAAGGGGGATTTGCTTGGCCTCGTGGTCGGCGATCCTCGGATTCGTGAGTTCTTGGAAGAAGCGGAGATTCAGGACGTTTTTCGTGTTGATCGGTACACCCGCCATGTGGACCGGATTTTCGATAGGGTCTTTGGTACGGAGTAGGTATGGAGAAGATCGAGAGTTTGAGGGGCCGACTGCTGGAGATTTTGCGCGAGAAATCGGTGGAGCGGGGCAGTTTTCAGCTTCGATCCGGAAGAACGAGCGACTACTACGTTGACGGGAAGCAGACGACCCTGGACGGGGAAGGAAGCTACCTGATAGGCCGGGTGCTCTTTGAAAGGATGCAGGCACTGGAGGACCTTCCACGGGGGGTGGGCGGGGTCACCCTGGGGGCCGATCCGATCGTGACGGCGGTTTCTCTGGTCAGCCACCTGGAGGGCAACTCCATTCCAGCCTTCATCATTCGAAAAGAACCGAAGGGGCACGGAACCGAGAGGTGGATCGAGGGCCTGAAAAACATCGCACCGGGCAGTCAGGTTGTGGTTGTGGAGGATGTCCTGACCACGGGGGGAACGCTGCTGGAGGGGGTGAGACATGCCCGGGAGGCGGGGTTCGAGGTGAGCCGTGTCTATACCCTCATAGATCGTCAGGAAGGCGGAAGGGAGAACATCGAGGCCGCAGGCTTGGTTCTGGATGCCTTGTTTACGAGGGATGAGTTGCTGGGGGGGTAGTCCGCGTTTCGGCTACAATTCCTCAGAAACTCGTGCCCGCGCCCGTGCCCGAACATCCTGCCCAACGAAGCATCGACACAACTCGTATCCGTCTCTCTCGCCCCCGTTCTTAGCCGACACCCCTCCGTTCCCAATATCTCGAGATTCCTGTGTCAAAGGCTTTCATGGCCTTCTGTTTTCCGGGCACGGGCACGAGAACTGAAGGCCGTGGCTGCCGGTGCCAACCAACCTACCGCCCCCGCATACTATGGCAACATCCGCAGTAATCCTGCCTGTAAAGGCCCAGGTCCTTACTTTTTTGAACGCTCTTCAGAAAGCCGTCCTTCTTCTTGAAGTCGGCGTCCAGGAAGGAAATATCATAAGACCTGGCCAAATCAGCCCCTAACGCATTGATCATACGGCTGTTTTTCCGTGGGCTTATGGTCAGGGTCGTTGCAAAGGCGGTTATGGATGCAGCTCTTGCCATCCATGCGGTTGCGTCCAGCCTGTCTTGAATGCAGATATTGCAGCGTCTGCCCCCCTCCGGTTCCCCTTCCATGCCTTTCACCATGTCCGGCCAGGCTTCCTGGCCGAAAGGGGGGACCCAGAGGGCCGTACGACGTTGCCTGCAGACCAGGGCGGTTGCCTCGAGCCTCCTGAAGTATTCCTGTTTTGGGTACAAGTTGGGATTGTAAAAGAACCCGATGGGATGGTATTTATCTTCGAGAAGGTCGATTACGTGGGTGGAACAGGGTCCGCAACAGATGTGTAGCAGGAGGAAGGGCTTCCCTCGCGATGGAAGGAAGGGGCGGCCGGAGGAATCCTCCTCAGTCCCGTTCCGAGAAGTCTTCCGTGCTGGAGCCAAGGAGTTCCTCATCGTCTATCATCGTGAGGCCATCTTCGAGGGGTGAATCGGGCTCGATCTCGTCATTTGAGAATGACGCCGCCGGTTCGATGGAGTCCTCTTCGTTTCGCCTCCTGCGGCCTCGTGGCCGGGCAGGAGCGGCGGTCGTGACCCCGGCCTTGGGCAATGCGGGCCTCGCCTTTGTTGTGGGGGCCTCGTTCTGATCGGCTCCACACTTGGGGCAGATGGGCTTGGGCCGGCTCAGATCATAGAATTTGCATTCGCACTGATAACAAGCGTACTTTTTCCCGAGTTTCTTCTTGGCCATTGCATCCCTCTGTGAGCGTGTTGCCTACGGAACGATACCTGTCCAGAAAAGGGCTGATTGTTTGACCCTTAGGTCGCCCACCGCGGTCGGCGGGCGGTTGAGACGTCTTTAAACAGCCGAATTTCCTCGGAAATCGGAGACAAACTAAAGGTTCCCCGGATAGATGTCAAGAGGAATTATCCTATGACCAAGAAGGTTTCGAGGCGAAAAGGGGAAAAAGGGAAGACTTTGGCCCCTGGGCGGGGGAAAACCGGGCCCCTGGAGAAGAAGACGGAAGCGAAGAAGACGCGTGGGGCGACTCGCGCCGATCTTGAGCTCGCTCAACGGTTCAAAGAGGGGGATATGGGGGCTTTTGACGCCATTTTCGAGGCCTACTCCGGGCCCCTTCTGGGATTTCTGACGAGGATGTGCGGTGATCCTGAGGACGCCAAAGAGGGGCTCCAGGACACCTTCCTTTCCGTTTTTCGCTATCTGGAGGGCTATCGCGGGGAGGCATCGCTCAAGAACTGGATCTTCAAGATAGCGGTCACCGCGTGCCTGAAGAAGAAACGGAAGATGCAGCCCCTGCCGAGCGGTGAAATCGAAGGGGGTCTGGGGGGGCAGGCCGGTTCCCAAGCCGTCCCTGTTCCCCTGGATGCGTCCCTGGGGTCGCCGGAGTGGACGCTGGATCCGGAAAGGCTGGTTCTGGACGGCGAGTTCCGGAGGTATCTCGTTCAGGGTGTGGCCTCCATGCCCTATATTTACAAGGTGGTGATAAACCTCCGTGATTTCGAGGGTTTCTCCACACAGGAGGTCAGCAGAATGCTCGGAATCAAGGAGTCCACCGTAAAGGTGCGCCTGCACAGGGCCCGGCTCTACCTGCAGGATTGGGTGAAACGGCGACTCCAGGTTCCTGGCGAAGGAAAAGTGGAAGGGACGTAACCTTTTCCTGAAGATCGCGCTCGAAACTATCAGGAGGGGTTTCAGGGTGCCATTGCAGGCCATTCACCGAAACGGGGAGAGGTGATGGGAAAGACGAAAGGCCCGTGCACGAAATTCATTCAGAAGATGTACGTGATGTTGGAGGGCGGAGAGTCCGGATCCTTGTGTGAGAATCTTCGAAGCCATCTCGAGGGGTGTGCATCCTGTGCGGAGCAATACAGGGTTCTGGAAGATCTCGTGTCGTTGTGCCAGAGGTTTCCAGACGAGGAGGTTCCGGCGGATCAGAAACAGAAGGTCAAGAAGAGGCGGCTGAAGTCGTTATCCGCGACCGGCTGACCACCGGCATGGCAGTGGGCCAACAGCTTAGAGTTAGAGGAGGAAGACACAAGATGCCCATCTACGAATACAAGTGCCCTGAATGTGGCTCTGGGTTCGAGAAGTTCTGTCGCTCATCGAACCAGGGCGAGCGTGAAGAGACCTGCCCGAACTGCGGATGTGATAAGGCTGGCCGGGTGCTGTCCCGTGTAGGTTCTGTGCGAGCCGGTGGTGGGGGCGGTGACCCCTCGTGCGGACCGGCGAGCTCCGGGTTTTCCTGAGCAAGCTGAACCCACGGCAGCCGTGTGCTGCCTTAGGAGGCTGCCCCAAAAGTCCCATCTGCGGCGTTCGGCTTCATCCCTCGTCATTCAGCGTACAGGAAGTACGCCTCATTCCTCGGGATTTCGCCTGCCTTGCATCTGGAACTTTTTGAACAGCCTCCAAGCCACTTGTTCAACGGGCTGTTAGCCATCATGTGGTTTGGCCCTTTCGGGCCCGGATGTGCCTCTGTACGAATCAGGGTGGGGGCAGGGGGAGCAGGTCACGCACCACGAAGGCCCTCTGTCCCGTTTCCAGCAGGAGTTCCTTGAGTTGGTTGGCTTCCGGTTCGGATTGAAAGGGACCGATTCGGACGTGATGGTAGGCTTCGGATGAGAATACCCGGACATTCGGGTATTCCTCCTTGAGGCGGATCGCCAGATCCCCGGCAAGATCGCTGTCCTGATACGCACCGAGCTGTACCCAGTAGCCGAGTTTGTCGCGGAGGGTCTCTTCCGAGTAAGCGCACCGTACCTCGACCTCGGTTGTTCCTTTCTCGACAATGCCGAGTTCATCGGCCGCCCCGTAAGAGAGATCGATGATTCGATCCTTGACAAAAGGGCCCCGATCGTTGATTCGTACCCGAACCGAGCGCTGGGTGCCCAGATCGGTTACCACGACCCACGTCCCCAGAGGGAGGGTCTTGTGGGCAGCGGTCATGGCGTACATATCGTAGATTTCCCCTGTCGCAGTCGGCTTCTCGTGAAAATCCTTGCCGTACCAGGAGGCGATCCCTTGTTCGGTGTAGAAGGTGGTGGGGGCGGTTTCAGGCGGATGGGTGGGGACGGCTCGTTCCGGGCCGCCGCAACGCAGCGTGCACAGAGCGACCAGCAGGGTAAGAGGAAAACGCCTCATTTGGCAGGATCTCCGGAGGTTGCCGTGGCCCCACTCCCGGACCCCTCGACCTGCTGGAGAGGCGCAAGAAGCTCGATGGGTGGGGCACCGATTCAGCGACCTTAAGACTACCGGAAGATCGGCCGATTGTCTAGTTGCGTTGCCTTTTGTATTTCAGTATGATATCGCCGAAATCTGAATGGTCACTTGAAGGGGATAGCCGACGTGATCAACTATCTCTACGGTCTTTTCTCGAACGATCTTTCCATCGACCTCGGCACGGCCAACACGCTGGTCTACGTGAGGGGCAAGGGAATCGTTTGTTGTGAACCCTCGGTGGTGGCTGTCCACAAGGGCAGCAGGAACACGAATCGAGTTCTGGCCGTGGGCAAGGAAGCGAAGGAGATGCTGGGCCGCACACCGGGCAACATCGTGGCTATACGGCCTCTCAAGGATGGCGTGATCTCCGACTTCGAGGTCACCGAGGCGATGCTCAGCTACTTCATACGCAAGGTTCACAACCGAAAGGCCTTTGTCCGGCCCCGCATCATCGTGGCCGTCCCGTTCGGCATTACGCAGGTGGAGAAGCGAGCCGTCAGGGAGTCCGCCGCCTCCGCAGGGGCCCGTGAGGTGTATCTGGTCGAGGAACCGATCGCAGCGGCCATCGGCGCAGGGCTGCCGATCACAGAACCGTCCGGCAACATGATTGTAGATATCGGGGGGGGGACCACCGAGGTGGCCATCATCAGCCTGGCGGGCATCGTATACAGCACGTCCATCCGGGTGGCGGGCGACAAGATGGATGAGGCGATCATCCAGCACTTGAAGCGAAAATATAATCTCCTGATCGGAGAACGCACGGCAGAACTGATCAAGATTTCGATCGGGTCCGCATCCCCGGCCAGCGACGATGAGTCCATGCTCGTGAAGGGGCGTGATCTCGTCGCGGGGATCCCGAAGACGATCGAGATCAGTTCCGAAGAGATCCGGAAGGCACTGGGCGATCCGATCAACTCCATCGTAGAAGCGGTCCGGATGACGCTGGAGAGAACCCCACCCGAGCTGTCGGCCGACATCATCGACAAGGGAATCGTCCTGGCTGGAGGCGGGGCGCTTCTGACGAATATCGATGACCTGCTCCGTGAAGAGACCGGCCTGCCCGTGATCGTGGCGGAAGACCCGCTTTCGTGTGTCGCGCTGGGTTGTGGAAAGATTCTCGAAGAACTGGACCTTCTCAGGGCCGTTGCTACACAGTAACGTCCCCGGCTCCCTGGGCACGTGATTCCTCTCCAGTCGATCCCTTTCATTCGCCTCTTGTTGCAGGACAACTCCTTGCTTCCGGGATAGACGGAATGGCCGACAGGCTCTACTGGACCAAGGCACTCAGCCAGGAATTCTGGGCAGGGGTTGTGACTCCGCTCATGTTCTCGATCGCTGGTGGGTTGATCGAGGAGCGGATGGCCGGAAAAGGCCTGCGTATCGCCGGACTGAAGCACCTCGAGAAGCAACCTTTTCTCAAGCTCCTCGGCGGACGGGTCTATCTGAACTCCGGAATCCTCGAGGAGGTCGTCAAGCGGATACCTTCCGTTCTTGTTACCCCGGAGGTTCTGCGATTCCTTCCGGAGACCACACGAGAGGATCTCTCGCGGAGGCGCGTTTCCCTCTTCTCTCCCAGGACCCTCCGCATCCTGTTTCGGGTCGTCTTCTGCGAAAAGGATTGGGCCCCTTTCTCGAACTACAAGGCCTTTGACAGGGCTGCCCGCCGAATCGAGCAGGATGGGAAGAGGTATGCTCGCTTGCGATTGGAGGGTCTCAGCGATTCCGACCTGCTCGACAGAAGTCGCAAGCTCTATGGACAGATGGGCGATTTTCTTGAAGTGGTGATCTGGGGAATGGTGTTCGCCTATGTGGCCCGGCCCCTTACAGATCGCCTGGCGATGGACTGGGGGGGGGATTCGGAGGGCGAACGGGCAGCCTGCCTGCGGGTTGGCCTGGACGGCATCAAGACCTTCGAGATCAACCGGGAAATCGAGATCCTTGCGGAGGAAGTTGCGGGCGATCCCTGGTTGAACGAGTGCTTCGATTCGTCTGATCCGGAAACGATTTTGGCCCGCCTTCGAAGGGAGGAGGAGGGGGCGGGCTTTCTGATGCGTTTCCACTCCTTCCTGGAAAAATACGGTCATCGTTTTCTCGGGAGGGACATTCGCCATCCGACCTGGCGTGAACGTCCCGAGACTGTGGTCGATATGATTGGGATGAATCGCGGCAGCGACCTGTGCCGGAAGACCTTGGAGCGACAGAAGCAAAAAAGGGTGGAGGCGGAGAGGGAGGTGAAGGGCAGGGTGAACCGCGGCGTCCTTGGGCTTCCCAAGAGGGCACTGTTCTCTCTTGTCCTGTCGTACGACAGGAGATATTTCGTCCTGCGGGAGAACATGCGTTACCTGGCGGACATCTATCTCGAGCAGTTTCGAAGACTTTACTGGGAGATGGGTCGAAGGTGGCAATCGGAGGGAATCCTCCAGGGCGCGGAGGAGATCGTCTTCCTTCGCCGGGAAGAGATCGAGGAAGCACAAAAGAGGCGCACGGACGTATCGTGCAGAGTCGCGGAGCGGAAGAGAGAATACGAGCTGGCCCAAGGTGTCCGGACGCCGGAGGTCATTCGAGAAGGCGAGGATCCATACATAGCCTTTACCCAATGCGAAGAAAAAAAGATCGAGATCAAGGGAGAAGTCGCAAGTTCGGGTCACGTAACCGGGCGTGCCCGTGTCGTTCGGGAGCCCATGGACCTTCAAGGGTTTCAGAAGGGGGAGATCCTGGTGGCTCGTGCGACGGACCCGAGTTGGGCCCCGGTTCTCCCCCTGGCGGCCGGCCTCGTGCTGGAGGTGGGGGGGCTTCTTTCCCACGGGTCGATCGTGGCGAGGGAGTACGGAATTCCCGCCCTGATTCAAGCGGAGGGGGCGCTGGGAAGCCTGCGGGACGGGGATCGGCTCGAACTGGATACGGATCGCAAGTGTGTGCGGGTCTGCCCGAGACCCCTATGCCCACGGAGACCCCTATCCCCTTGACAATAGTGAACAAATCGAGTAGGAACATTAGGTGTGCAAGAGGAAGAGTTCTTCCTTCTTCCATGAGCGGGCATAACTCAGTTGGTAGAGTTCCAGCTTCCCAAGCTGGGTGTCACGGGTTCGAGTCCCGTTGCCCGCTCCATTTTCCCCCCTGGCAAGCCCCCCTTGGCCCGCCCCCTTTTTCGTGCCCGTGTGCGTGTCCGTGCCCGAACACACAGCCTATTTCGTCCTTGTCCTCGAAGAGAAGAAGCTGTTAGGGACAGGCGCTCGGATCGGCCACGCATACTAGTAGATCGGGCACGGGCACGCACAAGGGCACGGGGAATAGCTACCGTAACGGAAGCCCCGTGGACCGACATCCCTTCCGGATGACGTCGGCGGCTTCTCCTGTTCCGCCCTGCCTCCCGTCCGCCCCCCAGCAAATCAGGGTGATTTCATCCGCACTCGAAGAACCCCTGTACGCGTAAGGGTTGCGCCATGGGTCCAGAGGGATACGTTCGAGGGTGCCGGTGCTTACAGACGAGGCCCCGGGAGCGGAGGGTGTGACGACCTTCCTGACGAGTGCGGCGATGCCCTGCTCGGAAGAGGGAAATGTTCCGTTCTCCTGAGCATGGAGGATGGCAGCCGCGCAGATTCGATCGAAGTCTTCCTGGATCTTTTCCTGGCGAATTCTACGGAGCCCTTTCTGGTGGCCGCTGTAGAGAAAAGAATAGAAGATGCCCAGCAGGACGACCGCAAAAGCGGCATAACCCAAGAACGAAGCCGTGCTCCTTGTGTTCTTTCTGTTCTTCTTCTTGATTCGGATCTTTCTGGATTTCTTGTTGAAGCGCATGGATCCCCCCCCCCGCGTATCTGTTTCTTCTTGGGCGAAGTCTCGTCATCATAGAAGACCTTTGTCCCGGAGGCAAGGTTCTGCAATTCCATGGCAAGAGAAGAACTCGTGTCAACGACGGGAAGCAGGGCGATAGCCATGTGTCTCCTTTCGGCAACTCGGCGACGGGAAGGACGAGACGAGCAGCCTGGAAAACGGGACGTAGGAAAGGGTCCCCCTGGTGGCACACGGCTTGCTGTGAATACGCCTTTGTCCAGCCGTTTTCGCTGGGGACAAGGGCCCTGGCCGTGGATGAGGGGCTCCGTTCCGAATGGCCGGAAGAGACGAACTCCATAAGGAGGAGACGCGATGGGACCGAAGGGATACCGGATTTGCTGGCTGGGAAATGACGAGGATCGAATGTGCAGACTCTTCGACGATTCGCACAGGAGTCTCGGAGAACTGTTCTTTTTGGCCTATCCGGGTGCAGAGAGAAGGTCGCTCAAGCAAGTCCACCCGTCCTTGTTTCTGATTGACACGGAGGGTCTCGATGGGCACCGGAAGGAATTGCTCAGATGGATCGCGGCGTCCCGGGAAGTTTCGCCCCGGGGAAGGGTCGTGCTTATGCTCCACAACGGTTCGAACCGTTTCGTATCCGATGCTCTGGCGAGCGGCACGGACTGGGTGTTCCACAAGACCGACCATGAAGCGGCTTTGCGCTTCTGCATACGGACGGCCATCCTGCAACACAAGGCAGAGAGGGAAGTCTTCCTGTCTCGGCGGGAAGGCCTGCGCAAGAACGTTTTCGAAGACATGATCGGCCGTACAACCGTGATGAAAGACCTCGTGAGCCTGATACGCAAGTGTTCCCCCTCGCAGGCGAATGTACTGATCCGAGGGGAAAGCGGGACCGGGAAAGAACTTGTAGCCGGGGCGATCCACAAGCAGAGTGGACGAAGGGGGGACCTGGTCATCGTAAACTGTGCGGCCCTCCTGGACAACTTGCATCAGAGCGAACTCTTCGGTCACGAGAAGGGGGCCTTCACCGACGCAAAGGTGCGTCGGGTCGGCTACTTCGAGGCAGCAAGGGACGGGACGCTGTTTCTCGACGAGATCGGAGACATCAGTGCGTCCACGCAAACAGCACTGTTGCGTGTCATCGAGGGAAAGGAGTTCTTTCGGGTGGGTGGGAGCGAGCCGATCCGCGTGAACGTGCGCGTGGTTTCCGCAACCAACCGGAATCTCGAGGGCAGAGTGCAACGGGGGGAGTTCCGGGAGGATCTGTACTACCGATTGAATGGGTTCTGTCTGACCGTACCTCCTCTTCGGGACAGGAAGGAAGACATCCCGCTTATTGCAGAGAGCTTTCTCGGCCGCTGTGCTCTTCGAGAGCGCAAGCGGGTCATGGGGTTTACGCCGGAGGCGATGGATCTCCTGTGCTGTTATCACTGGCCGGGCAACGTGAGGGAGATGGAGAATGAAATTCAAAGGGTGGTGATCCACGCAGAGCAGGAGCGGTTGATCTCTTCCGACCTTCTTTCTCCTTCGATCAACGTCCTGAAGACCCTCGTCCCTGCCACTGCGTCGGCGAAGGGGTCGCTGAAGACCCGGACACAGCAGGTGGAGGCCTTTTTCATCAAAGAGGCCCTGAAGATACACTACGGAAACAGGACCCGTGCCGCAGAGCACCTGGGAATCAGCCGCGAGGGCCTGCACAAGAAGATGGCTCGGTATCATATCCGGTGAGTGCCATGCTCCCCGCCTCCGTACCCGCGCCCGAAAGTGGCTGTTAGGTATTAGCCGTTAGGTATTAGCCCTCCCAACCGCCCTATACCTAACATCTAATACCAAAATGCCTCCTGGCACCTTTTTTTCTTATTTGACGGCCGGTTATCGAGTTTGGTACAGTAAAAGAGTAGGGGTGTTTGCTGAGGAAGGATCGGAATCGATCCGGCTTCATCTTCGAGCGCACGAACAACCATGAGACCCCCACCATGACGCAATATTCCTCGCTTCGACAGGGCGTGCGGTTTCTTCGGGTGTGGGCCCTTCTTTTCCTCTTCCTGCTTAATCTGGGAGGACGAGTCGCTGCAGACCCGGCCCGGTGGATTTCGCAGGCCCAGGAACGGCTGCACCAGGGAGATCGTGAGGGGGCCCTCAAGGCCTTCCAGCAAGCCGCCTGGCAAAGACCCCAGGATCCTGCCATACACTACAACATGGGTGTTCTTGCGCAGTCTCTCGGCCGCCCGCAAGAGTCTGTTGGGCACTATATGGCCTATCTGCGCTGGGCGCCCGAGGCTCCCGATTACGAAACGGTCAAGAGAAGGGTCTTCCAACTCTGCGGAGAATTGGCCGCGGGGGCGTACCAGAATCGCCAGTATCTACGCGCTCTGGATTGGTACGACAAAGCACGGGAGCTCTATCCGTACGCAAAGACGATACACTTCAACATGAGTCGGGTTTATGAGGCAAGGGGAGAATGGGAACGAGCCGCTGCATCGCTCAAGGAATATCACGCCCTCTGTGGGGCGACCGAGAGGGGAGCCGTCAAGAAGTCGATTGCCGGCTGCTTGCGCAGGGCGGCGGAAACGAACTTTCGTGAAGGAGATTACGACGGTTCTTTGACGAGGTACCAGGAGGCGGCTCGGTGGGACCCGGAGGACTCCGGACTCTTGTTGCACCAGGCCTTTTGTGAGGAGAAGCTGGGCCTGTTCGAAGACGCGAAGAATCACTATCTCGCGTACCTCCAGGTCGATCCGACCACCGAGCAGCGAGAGGCGATCCTCGAGCGCGTCGTTCGCCTCCATGTTCTCCTCGCACGGGACTATCTGCGTCGGGGATACCTCGGCAGAGCCCAGGACATTCTGGACAAGGGGATCGAGATCGATCCCGAGAGACCGGATTTCCACTACCTGTTGGCAAAGACCTGTCTTGGGCTCGGACGACCGGAACAGGCGGTGGCCTACCTCGAAAGAATCCTCGAGTTGAGCTCGGAAGAGGCGACGAATCGCCCCTACGTGGAAGAACTGGTCGGCCTGTGTACGTCTCTGGCGGACAAGGCGTACCAGGACGGGGAGTATGCGGACGCCCTCCGGTTCCTGCAGAAGGCTCTGTACTGGGCGCCGGAGAATCCGTTGGTGGCCTACAACCTGGCCAGGGTCTACGAGCATGAGGAACAGTGGGAGCAGGCCATTCTCGCCTATCGCCGTTATCTCTACCTGGATCCGGACGCCCGAGAGCGCAACGAAGTGAAGGCGAAGTTGGCCTACTACTACTCCTTCCTGGGTAGCGAACGGTTTGCGAGGGGAGAATACCCCCAGGCCCAGGAGGCTTTCGAGCAGGCCCTTCTGGTCAGTCCGGAAGATGAAGCCCTCCTCTACAACCTCGCCACCGTGCTCCTGAAGCGCGGGAAAACGACAGAGGCGCTCCATTTCCTGGAACGGTACCTCCAGTACGAGAGAGATCCCGAGGAGGTCGAACGGGTCCAGCGGCAAGTGAGCCTGCTGGCAAGCCGCACAGAGCAGACGAATCGAAGAAGAAGAGGGAAGAGCGTGACTGCGGGCCTCGCGTCTCTGGAGGATCGCACAGGAGACTCGGAAGATCGTGCCCTGGACGATCGGAGAAAGGGGTATCTCCTCTTGCAGGCGGGACGATGGCAGGAAGCCCTGGACAAGTATGAGAAATGCGTGCGTCGCGTGCCAAGCGTGGGGACGGAAGAAGCCTTTCAGAAAGAACTTGCATCGGCCTATCGTGAAGTCAGCCGAGAGGCGCTCGTTCAGGGCAACATGGCGCGGGCCCTGGAAGCATTGGAGAGGGCCAGGGAATGGGCGCCTACAGAGGCGTTTCCGTATCTGTGGGAAGGGAAGGTGTACGAGCACAGGGGGGATGCCGGGGAGGCCTTGAAAGTGTACCAGGAGTCCCTACGCAACGTCAGAGGAGAGAGTGGGCGACAGGCCATTCGAAACAGGATTGTCGCGATTCTCACGCAACGCCTGCAGGTTGCCTTGCGGCAGGAGGATCTCTCCCATGCCTTGGGAACCATGAAAGACCTCGAGCCCTACCTGGGAGAATCGCAAGCAAGGGATGTACACTACCAGAAGGCTCGTATCAAAGGGGCCCTCGGCCACAGGGAAGAGGCTCTCGTGGACTATGGGCTGCATCTCTTTGAGGCCTCTGAGGTCCTCCTGGACCCCCGGATCCGGGGAGAGATCTTGTCCTTGGTCCACGACGACCCTGATCTGCTCGCGAGCATCGACGACCCCTCCGACGCATATTCACGGGGAAGGGAATCGGCGAATCGAGGGGAGCATGCGAGGGCCCTGTTCTGTTTCCTCGTTGCCCGAAACGCGGAAGGAGCCCCAGCGGATCTGGATGCGGAGATTCTCCGCTCCCTCGAGGCCCTTCGGATGGGGGAGGAAGCCCTGACAATGCTCTCCGGACCGTCGCAAGGGGGGAAGCCGTTCATTCTGCCGAAGACGCAAGCGGCTCAACTGGCCCGTAGAGCAGAATCTGTTTTGTTGGATGATTACCGAACCGGACATTATGAAAGAGGTGTGGAGCGGATCCGCAGCATACAAGCTCAATTGCCCGAACCGGACAGAAGGTTGAGTTTCTTGCAGGGGGTCTTCGAAGAAATGATGGGAAGCTATGAGAACGCCGTCCACCGGTACGAGCAGGCGCTTCATTCGGAAACGACGCTTCCCCCGGAACGGATTTCCCCTGTCCGTCAGCGACTCTGTTCGCTGCTTGTTCGACAGGCCCTCAGCGAGTACGAGGAGGGGGATTATGAGGCCTGCCTCGAAACGTTAAGGCGGGCGGAACGAGCCGCCCCCGGTCGGGCAGACGTGGCCTTTGATCTCGGATGCGCCTACCTTCGCTTGAAGAACCCTGAAGGGGCCCTGCAGGCCTTTTCCCGGTATGTAGAGATCGCCCGGCAGGAATCCCCCCGCAAGCAGCTCACGGGCAGCGCCATCCTCCTGCTTCAACGCCAATTGGCTCGGTCTCCGGTGGTTCGGTACGACGGGGAGGGCATTGCGGTGGACCTGATCTTCGAGAGACCCGTCTCTCTGGGACACCTGCTTTCCGGGGAAGAATACGGGGAAGGGGGGGAAGATCTCATGGACGGTGTTGTGCTCGCGCCGTACCTGGACGTTCGGCTCGGAGAGGAGGGGGGCCAGGGCCCGCTACCGTTCTAGAACATGAGGGTGAAGAGGAACTGATTGGATACCCTCGTTTCCAGTTCCCGCATTTCCTGTTCGTCAAGGAACTGTTGTTCCGGGTTGTCCCACACACGGAAGCGCCAGGCAAAGCCCAGGCGAAGATCTTTTCGGTGGATGCCCCCACCGACGCTGAATCCCATGGAAACGTCTGATGAGAGGGGTTCGTCTTCCATGTTCGTCGAATAGAAGAAGCCCGTATGAAGAGGGACGCGGGTGGCCTTCTGCTGAACGAGATACCGAAAGCCCAGGAAGAAGCTGTGGATGGAGAGCGGGTTGTCGGACCGGGTCCTGTTGTAGTTCGTCATCAGGCTCGATTCCCAGCTGCCGTTGTATTCGACAAGATCGTCATGGGGCGTTTCAAAAGAATAGTCGAATCGCAGGTTGACCAGGGGGGAAACCTGATAGTTAAGCCCGATCCCGTAGGAAAGCGGATAGCCGGAATGGACGGCGTCGTATCCCGTCATGATGGAAGGCGTGGGACGATCGCGAAGGAAGTTGAGGGCATGGACCGTACGAAAGCCGAAATCGGCAAGATCCGGATCCGTTTCCCCCATCGGTGCCGCTTCTACCGTGCCCTCGAGTGCCAGATTCCCGTTGAACTGATAGATAAGACTCTGGGTGCGAACACCTTTCACCGGTTCGAAGCGGTACAGCCAGTCCGCCGTTGCGTGGCCCCCGTGTTGCCCGAGGGTTTCTGCGGTCATTGTCGAGACGTTCAGGAGGGGCTTGTAATTCTTTCGAGAAGGTGCCGAGGGAACGCTGCTGTCTTCCGACGCGGTTTCGAGCACTTCCGGGTCCGCAGCAAGGGACAGGACGTTGTAGAGGTCCCGTTCCGCCTTTTCGGTTCCAGGCATTTCCGTTGGAGGGGCCTGGGAGGGAAAGGGGTGTGACAGGGGATTCTCTTTCGTAAGGCGCGCGCGAGGCCGCTCGTCGAGGCGCGAGTTCTTTCCTTGGGAGGGAGAAACGTATCTGCGGACCGAACGCCACAGGCGGTCCACACGGGCCAGCAGCCAGCCCTCCTCTGTTTGCTTGACGTGGCTGTCCTGCTCGATCTCTGCATTGAGAGCCTGCAGGATCTCGGTCCCTTTGGTCTCTTGCGTGGCTGCAGGGTCGTCTTCTTCGTTGAAGAGCTGGTCGGGTCGGTACAGGGAGAGGAAAGAATAGGTGTTCATCGACCAGGAAACGACGAGGTACCCCAGCGGCAACGAGATCGCCGCTGCAAGCAGGTACACAACCACCTTCTTTCTGTCTCTTCGAAACAGAGAAAGCAAGTCTTCTCCCAGTTCGAGAAGCGGTTGGGGTCCAGGGAACCGCCATGCGAGTCCTGCGTCCCTGGAGGGCCTTTGCCTGAATTTCCGAATGATTGTACGGAAAGCCCCTGTATTTGTCAAGAAAAATCGAGGGGTTTTCAGAGATCCTTCAAGCTCTTTTTCGCCTCTTCCTCTTCCTCACCCGGCTATTACGTTTGCGCCCTGCCCGAATGGCAGTCTCCAGCGCCTCTCGGGTCTCCGCTTCCGGTTTGCCGGCGATCCCCTGGTGATAGAAGTGCCACTGTAGAACTCTGTCAAAGTACGCCTTCTTTTGAAAAGAGGCTGGGATCGGGTTCTTGTCCTCGACGAACTCCAGCAGCCGCATCCAACCAATTAGATAGATCTTGAACCGTTCCTGTTCCCTTCGAGGCACGGCAAAAGGGGTCTCCACCTGCCGGAAGAGGTCTTTGATTCCGCCCGGGTCCTTCCTGGCCTCTGCCATTGAAGAGTACGTTTTTGTTACTCGGTCCAGGATCAACGGGATGACGAGGGACATGACCCGGCGCTCCCGGATGAGGTCCTGGTCTTCCGTGGAGGCGTCCAGGGTGGCGAGCGCTTTCCAGACCCAGGCGGGCTGAAACAGGGCTTGAGGTTCGTGGTCCGGCTGCTTGAGGTAGGCATCCAGCTCCGGGAAAATGGCTGCCAGGAGTCCCAGCTCCCATTGGAGACGCAGGACAGAACAGAAGGCGGCACCGTCGAGCTCTTTCTGGAATTCATCCTGCAGACGGAACAGGTTGCTCTCCTGCAGGAGAGAAGCGTTTCGAAGGACTGCGGCGCGCGTCTCCGGCTCCATTCTGAATCCGGTTCGCACGGCATACCGGATGATTCGCAGCATCCTCATGGGATCTTCCAGGAATCGCTCGTCCGGGGGGCCTATGGTACGGATGATCCCTTCCTTCAGGTCGTCCATGCCTCCTACATAGTCGAGAATCGAGAAGTTGGCGATATCGTAAAACAGGCCGTTGATTGTCAAATCACGCCTTACGGCGTCCTCATAGGGGCGTCCAAAGGTGTTGTCTCCGCGCTTCGCCGCATTCCCCTCCTTCTGCTCTTCAGGGGTCGGCTCCGGGGGTCTCTTACGGAAGGTAGACACCTCGATGATCTTGCTTCCGCGAAAGTAGATGTGGGCGAGTCGGAAACGCCTTCCGATGATACGGCAGTTGTTGAACAGTTTTCTGACTTGACCGGGTCTCGCGTCCGTACTGACGTCGAAATCTTTCGGTTCCTTGCCCAGGAGCAGGTCGCGTACGCCTCCCCCGACCAGATAGGCCTTGTAACCGTGGCGATGGAGACGACGCATGACCTTGAGCGCGTCCGGGTCGATGTTCTTCCTCGAAAGACAATGCTCGGGTCTGGGGATGACCAGCGGGGTCTGGGGGTCCTTTTCTTTCATCATGAGCACGGGACTCTCTGGCGAAATACGAC
>Ga0180429_10000348_pt1 | contig 41414 bp, 36 predicted proteins | sample SS_ome_FD_132428 | JGI IMG/M metagenome (GOLD analysis project Ga0180429, IMG submission 132428) | Hypersaline lake sediment archaeal communities from the Salton Sea, California, USA - SS_1_S_1 metaG | ecosystem: Environmental > Aquatic > Non-marine Saline and Alkaline > Hypersaline > Sediment ...
CCCCCCCCCCCCACCCCCCACCCCCAAACCCCCACCCCCCACCCTCCAACCCACCGGCATCAACACAAGGAGCCGCAACAATGGCCACCTATGTTGCTGAAAACGTCTCGATCGACCGGCGCGCCGAAATCGACGAAGACGTCGAAATCGGACCCTTTTGCGTCATCGGTCCGCAGGCCAAGATCGGTCGGGGAACCCGGCTGGAAAACGGCGTCACCATCATGGGAGACGTCACTCTGGGACGACACAACCACGTCTACCCCGGCGCCGTGCTCGGCGGAGAACCGCAAGACGTCAGCTACTCGGGCGGCGACACCCGAGTGGTCATCGGCGACCACAACGTCATCCGCGAGGGCGTTACCGTCAATCGTGCCAGCGAGAAGGAAGAGGGCCTAACCAGGGTAGGCGATTCCAATTTCCTGATGGCCTACTGCCACGTTGCCCACGACTGCCAACTGGGAAGCCACGTCATTGTGGCCAACAACACGCTGTTGGCCGGCCACGTACACGTACACGACTTCACCTCGATTTCGGGCGGCGTAGCGATCCACCATTTCGCCACCATCGGCAGCTACAGCTTCATTGGCGGAATGAGCACCGTACGCCATGACGTACCGCCGTTCATCCTCGTGGAAGGCCACCCGGCCAAGCCGCGGTGCATCAACATGGTGGGGCTGAAGCGAAACAACTTCCCCGCCGACGTCCTCGACGCGCTGCACGAGGCCTTTCGATTGCTGTTTCGCGCAAAGGTCGGCCTGGACAACGCCTGGGATATCCTGCGAAACAACGGCCAATTGGTCCCCCAGGTCAACCAGTTATTGAGCTTCGTCCAGAACCAACACGAAGGACAACACGGCCGCGGACGCGAACGCCTTAAGGCCGCGTAAAGAAACGTACAGAAGGCGATTTTGCCGCAACTTTGCAGCGGATGATTACTGTGCATAGCCGCGGAGAGCCATCGTGAAAAAGCCCAAAATCGCCGTCATCGGCGCCGGACGACTCGGCGGATTCCACGCGCGGAAACTGGCCGCCAACCCGCGAGTCGAACTGGTCGCGGTCGTCGATCCGCTGCCGGAGAACCGCAATCGGGTGGCCGCCGAGTGCAACACCACGCCGATGGCCGACTATGGCGATCTGCTCGCGCGCCTCGACGCCGCTGTAATCGCGACGCCTACGAAATTGCATCACAAGCTTGCCCTCGATCTGCTCGGGCACGGCGTCCATCTGCTGGTCGAAAAGCCGATTTGCTCAACGGTGGCCGAGGCCGATGAACTCGTGTCGGCCGCGCGGTTGGGCGGCGTCGTCCTTCAGGTCGGGCACGTCGAGCGTTTCAATCCGGCCTTCACGGCCGCGGCGACCTCGGTCGAGCAGCCCAAGTACATCGAGGCCGTCCGCACGAGCGGTTTCACCTTTCGCTCGACCGACGTCGGCGTCGTGCTCGACCTGATGATCCACGACCTCGACCTGGTGCTGTCGATGGTCCGCTCACCGGTCCGAAGAGTCGACGCCCTGGGGCTGTCGGTGCTCGGCGGGCACGAGGACGTTGCCAACGCCCGGATCGAATTCAACTCGGGCTGCGTGGCCACGCTATCGGCGTCGCGCGTGAGCTATGAGCAGTTGCGGCGGATGAGCGTCTGGTGGCCCGGCGGGTTCGCGGCCATCGACTTTGCCGCCCGATCGACCTCGCTGGTCCGCCCCAGCGAAACGCTGCTCAGTCGCCGCTTCGACGTCGACGTGCTCTCGCCGGAACAAGTAGAGCACTACAAAACGCACCTGGCCGACGAACACCTTCCACGCCGGCGGCGGCAATACGAAGCGGTCGACGCATTGGCCTTGGAGACAGAGGACTTCGTCGAGTCGATTCTCGCCGCCCGCTCGCCGATCGTCACGGGCGAAGCCGGCCGAGACGCTTTGGCGGTCGCCGAGCAGATACTCACCCGCATCAACGCCCACGCCTGGGACGACACGCCCGACGGCCCGGCCGGCCCGTCGGCGGCTCCGCGTCGCCGGGTGATCCCCTCGCCGCACTTCGCCACCACGCCGGCCGAACTGCCGATGGTTCGCAAGGAAGCCGGTTGAGGGGCGGCCGAAAACTAACTTGCCGATATCGAGCGGTCTTGTAGGAGGCGACTGGAGTCACCTCCTACAGGCAGCCCGCAAGTTATTCGTCGACCACCCCTTGGGAGGACTTTCCCAGCTTTTCGGCTTGAAGCTCTAGGCACTTCGCGCGTGTATTGCGTTGCACCGAAGGAAAAGACTCGATCCAGTTGATCATCTCTTGAAGGAGTTTCCACCGCTGGAGCGGATCGCAGTTTGCCTCGCGTTTGAGTTCTTCGCGGCGTTTCAAGTCGTAATCGTTTTCGTTACTCATCGCCCGGCTCGCCAAGTGCCTTGCTCAACACGCGGATCCGTTCGGGCTTCTGCTGCCCTCGATCGAGCACCAGTTGACACCTCAGCATATCGGCGTCCGACAGGCCCAGATAAGCCGTTCCGGCGGGCGTACGCTCCGATTGGGCCCTGTCGCGGCACGTGGTCCAGGATTCCAATCCCTTGACCGACCGGAAAACGTCGATCGCACCGTAGGGGCTTATCAAGCAGTACAACGCCTGAGTTTCGAGCCATCCCGGCTTCCTGGCGGCGACGGGTACCCAATCGTTGTCGGACGGTCCCCATTCGGCCTGGAGTTCGGAAAGTGCCGTCTCGCAACGTTCGCGATTCGCCGGCTCGTCGTCGATCCAGACGTCCACGTCGTAAGTCAGCACGGGCGCGTGTCGCAACAGGAAGTTCATCCCTCCGATCAGCATGTACGCCACCTCGTGCTTGTTCAACGTGCTCAGGATGTGATCGGTATTCATGGCACGCGTGATTATACTGCGAGATATCCTGGGCCGCCAATAGGAGAACCACCCGGCAATCACCCGCCGCCGATGCTCCGGCCGCCGTCGACCGGCAAGCAAACGCCGGTGACGAAATCGTTCTCCACGAGGAACACCACCGCTTGGGCCACGTTTTCCGGACGACCGGCTCGTTTCAAGAGCGTACCGGCAATGGCCCCCTTAGTTTCCATCTCGGAGAGATCGCTGGGCAACATCACCGGGCCGGGAAGAATGCAGTTGACGCGAACGTTGGGGTTCCGCCGGGCCAACTCGACGGCCATCGTGCGGGTAATCGTGGGAATGGCGCCCTTGCTGGCGAAATATGCGGAGTAGTCCGCATAAGGGCGTTGCGTGGCCCAATCGCCGACGGTCACGATGACACCACCCTCCGCCTGCTCGGCCATCAGAAGCCCCGCCCGGCGGCAACAAAGGAACGTTCCCAAGGTGTTGACGTCGAACTGGCGGCGGACGTCCGCGGCCGTGACCTCTTCCAACGGACGAGGTTCCCAGAGGGCGGCGGCGGTCACCAGCACGTCGAGCCGGCCGAAGCGTTCGGCGGCCTGATCGAAGAGCCGCTCGACATCGGCCTCGACGGCCATGTCGGCCTGAAACGCCGCGGCGTCGGCACCCCGCTCGTTCAGTTCGGCCACGGTGCGTTCGGCTTCTTCGGCCGAGCGATTGAAATGCACGGCGATCGAATATCCACGCGCGGCCAGAGCGGCGGCAACCGAGTTGCCCACCCTACGCTTGCCGCTGCCGGTAATCAGGGCGACCTTCTGTTGTGCGGTCGTCATTGTTCTCGCTCCGGCTCCTTGTTAGCACGCGAAAGCCATCCGAGCCATTCGGCCGTTGCCATTATCATAAAGCCGGCGCCGCCCGCCACCGTCAGCAACGGCAGGGCGGTCCAGCCCAGGCAACGCAATAGCGAACAGACAAGCGCGACAATCAGCGTGATCAGCAGCAGTGTGTGGATACTCCATTGCGCGCGCTGCCGCCAAATTGTCAAGATCATCACGACCACCTCCATCAGTCCGAAGCACACGAAATAGGCTGCAAAGGCGGGACGATCTCGACATGCGGCAGCCAGGAAGAAGAAAAGGGCCGCCGCTACGGCATACAGCGGCCATCGAACAGACCGCGAGTAGCTTGCATACTCGCGGCTGAACTTGGCAAATCGCAGTCGAGCAAGTATACGCGACACAAGGCCTATCGGCAGTGCTATGGCAATAATGATCAAGAGTTGGTTAAAGTCTTCCGACAATGTCATCTTCCCGTTGATGAGAGTTGATCAAAATACTCTTCCAACGCCTCCTTCCACGTGGGCATCGCCGGGCCGCCGAGACTATGGTAGGCCGTGGTGTCCAACACGCTGTAAGCGGGACGCGGCGCCGCGGCGCCGTACTCCTCCGTGCTGATTTCCTCGACGACAACCTCGCTCTTGGCCAGTCGGAAGATCTCCCGGGCGAACTCGTACCAGGTGGCCGATCCGCCGTTGGTCACGTGGTAAATACCCCACGGGGCCGGCTCCGCCCACCCGACGCCCAAGAGAAACAGCACGGCTCGGGCAACGTGTGGCACGTAGCTGGGCGTGCAGCGCTGATCGCCGACCACCTTCAATTCGCGCTGGCGGCGGGCGAAACGAAGCAGCGTCTTGACGAAGTTACGCGCGGCGGTGTCGCCCGGCCGTGCGTAGAGTCCGCAGGTCCGCACGATAAGATGCTTGGCGTGTCGCGCGGCGGCAAGCTCGCCGTCGTACTTGCTCTGGGCGTAGACCCCGTGTGGTGACGGTGGCTCGTCCTCGCGATAGGGCGTGTCGCGATCCTCGCCGGCGCCGAAGACGTAATCGGAACTGATCTGCACCAAGGGGCAATCGAGCGCATCGCAGACGGCGGCCAGGTGTTCGACGCCGCGGACGTTCACCGCCCGGCACCTGGCCGGCTGGCTCTGAGCCTGGTCGACTCCGGTGTAGGCCGCGCAATTGATCACGGCGTCGGGCTTCAGCGCCAGCAGCGTTTGCGTGACGTTCCGACCGTCGGTCAGATCGAGCGTATCGACGTCGAACGGCACGGCACCCGTGTCAAGCTGCCGGCAGAGTTCACCGCCGAACTGTCCCAGGGCGCCGGTGACGATGACTTTTTCCATGATTAGACCTGAATCCGGTCCCTGTTTATCAAGAAGCATCATATACGGCCACGGATTTTACTGCATACACTCGCCAGACAGTTGCACGACGGACTATCAGTAGTACAGACTACACCAAACACGGCATCCTGCCCACCCCCGGCGATCTGCAACTCGTGGAGTTGACGACTTCCGCGACGGCCGCTTGAAATGTACAATCTCAATAGTCTCAAACCCTCTGGAAGGAAGAACTGATGAACGTAATGGTCGCCGGCGGAGCCGGCTACATCGGATCGCACGCCGCGAAACAACTGCTCGAGGCCGGACATCGCGTCCTGGTGGTCGACAACCTCTATCGGGGGCATCGCAAGGCGGTCGATCCCCGGGCCGATTTTCACGAGGTCGACCTGGCCGACACCGACGCCCTGGCCGATCTGCTCGCGCGGTACGAGGTCGATTGCGTGATGCACTTCGCCGCATTGGCCTACGTCGGCGAGTCGGTCACCGACCCGCTGGCCTACTACGACAACAACACGGCCGGCACGATCAGCATGCTCAAGGCGATGCAGGCGTCGGGCGTCAACCGCATGGTCTTCAGTTCCACCTGCGCAACCTACGGCGAGCCGCCGGAGACGCCCATCCTGGAAACCACTCGGCAACGGCCGATCAATCCGTACGGCTGGTCGAAGTGGTGCGTGGAAAGGGTGTTGCTCGACCATGGCGCGGCCAACAAGGATTTCTGCTACGCGTCGTTGCGATACTTCAACGTGGCGGGGGCGGCGGCCGACGGCTCGTTGGGCGAAGACCACGACCCGGAGACGCACCTGATTCCGGTGATCTTGCTGGCCGCGCTGGGCCGGCGGGAAAAAATCACGGTTTTCGGCACCGATTATCCCACGCCCGACGGCACCTGCATCCGCGATTACGTTCACGTCGAAGACCTCTGCGCCGCCCACGTTACGGCGATGAACGCCTTGCGGCCCGGCGAGGCGCGGTTTTACAACCTGGGGATCGGCAAGGGCTATTCGGTCAAGGAGGTGATCGAGTCGGGCCGTCGTGTAACCGGCCGGGAGATTCCCGTCGAGTACGGCCCCCGGCGGCCGGGCGATCCGGCGGTGTTGTTCGCCGGCGCCGAGAAGATCCGCGCCGAACTGGGCTGGTCGGCCAACTACACCGAAATCGACGACGTCGTGGCCACGGCGTGGAACTGGTTCGAGAAACACCCGGGAGGGTATGGTTAAGGGTGAGCTACGACCACAACCCCCGCGTCCGCCGGCTGACGTTACGGCCGGTCGTGCCGAAAGAAACGTCGTCGTCTCCGCCGTAGGTGTCGGTCAGGTGTTGCTCGAACGACTCGACCACGTCGTCCGGCAGGAAGCGGGTGCGTTGGGCGAAGCTGTGCTGGTCGCTTCTGCCCGGGCGGTAGTAGTAATAGCGCAACGGATAGAACACGTACAACCAGTTCTTCGCCCGAGTGAGCGCCACGTAGAACAGGCGGCGTTCCTCCTCGATCCCTTCGGGGTTCTTGGTTGCCATGTCGGAAGGGATATTGCCGTCGGCGGCGTGGATCACGTAGACGGCGTCCCACTCCAGGCCCTTGGCCGAGTGGATCGTGCTGAGCACCAGGTAATCGTCGTCCAAATGGGGCGGGCCGGCCAGGTCCTGCGTTGAACTGGGTGGGTCGAGCGTAATCTCCTGCAGCATCCGCCGCCGGCTGCGGTATCGCGAGGCGATCTGCTCCAACTGCTGAAGGTCGCGCAGCCGCGGCGTGGCGTTGTCGTATTTCGTTTCCAGAATGGGCGTATAGAACTTGCGGACGCGGTGGACCTGGGCCGGAAGGTCTTCCGACGGTTTCGCCAGCGCGTCCAACAGGTTGACCAGTTTGGGCCACAGCTTCTGGGAACCGCCGGGCGGTTTCCATTTCTTCCAGGCCAGGAAGTTCCCGCCGGACTCGTGGAGCATGATCATCAACTGCCGTGCCCGGCCGGGGCCAATGCCGGGCAACAAGGCCAACAGCCGCGTGCCGGACACGACGTCGCGCGGGTTTTCTGCCAGTCGCAGAAAGGCCATCAGGTCCTTCACGTGGGCCGTCTCGACGAACTTCAGCCCGCCGTATTTGTGAAAGGGGATCTGCCGGCTGGAAAGCTCCGCCTCGAGCACCATGCTGTGGTGCGATGCCCTGAACAAGACGGCCTGGCGCCGCAGATCGACTCCCGACTCGCGATGCGTCAAGATGTGCCGGATGACCGTCGCCGCCTGGTCGTCTTCGTCTTCGCAGTTGACCAGCATCGGCCGCTCGCCCTCGCCGCGTTGCGACCAGAGGTTCTTGGTAAACCGTTCCTTGGCCAGCGAGATCACGCGATTCGTGGCCTCCAGAATCGGCACCGTGCTGCGGTAGTTTTGCTCCAGCGTGACGACCGTCGTGTCCTCGTAGTGCTTGGGAAAGTCGAGGATATTGCGGACCGTGGCGGCACGGAACGAGTAGATCGACTGGGCGTCGTCGCCGACGATGGTCACGCCCTTGCCCTCGGGCGAGAGCTTGTAGAGTATCTGGGCTTGCAGCGTGTTCGTGTCCTGATACTCGTCGACCAGCACGCAGTCGAACTGGCCGCGGACCGTCTCGCCGGCCTTGGGGTCTTCCAGCAGTGCGAGCCAGTAGAGCAGCAGGTCGTCGTAGTCGAGCACGGCGGCCGCTTCCTTGTGGTCGAGGTATCCGTTGAACAGTCTCTTCAATTCGTCGGCCCACTCCTGGCACCAGGGATAGTGCTTCTCGATCACCGTGGCGAGCTTCTCGCGAGAGTTCACGCACCGGCTGTAGATCGCCATGCAGGTGCCCTTCCTGGGAAACCGCTTGTCGGTCTTGGCGAGTTTTAGTTCGGTACGGACGACGTTCAGCAGGTCTTCCGAATCGGTCCGGTCGTGGATCGTGAAGTCGGGGGTCAGGCCGATCGTTTTTCCGTAACGGCGCAGAAGTCGCGTGGCGATGGCGTGGAAGGTTCCACCCCAGATGCGAGAACTCTTGACGCGTCGCAGGTTTGCGTCGGCTTGCCCGGCGTCGTTGCGTGCTTCGGCCAGATGGCGGAGGATGGCATCCACGCGGCGAAACATTTCGGCGGCCGCGCGGCGCGTGAAGGTCAGCAGGAGGATCCGGCCCGGATCGACCCCCCCGGCGATCAGCCAGGCGACGCGATGGACCAGCGTTGCCGTCTTTCCGGTTCCAGCCCCCGCGATAACAAGCAGCGGACCTTCTCCGTGCGTGGCCGCCTCTTGCTGCTGGGGGTTCAGCCGGTCCAGTACTTCGTTGATGGGCGATTTCTCTTCCATGACAAGTGCTAGGTTGTGTCAGTCGGCTGGTTAGCCGGCGGGCCTCAGGTGCCGCGGATCAGACGCCCGGCATTATCGGCCAGTGTTCGCCGTGCGGCAAGCGGGGGCAAACAGCGCAGGAGGCGACTCCAGTCGCCGATCAATCACCGGAGGGCGATCCTTTCCAACGCCCTTTCGGCGGCGATGCGGACCTCCGGCTGTTCGTCTTCGAGCAACTTCTTCAACATGGGCACGGCCGTGCGTGCGTCGCGGCCCATTGCGCCCAACGCGTCGGCGGATGCTTCGCGAACCCACTTGTTGGCGTGCTGCAGCGCCAGGGTCAAGGCGGGAATCGCCGCAGTGGCTTCGTGGGCGAGACGCCCCAGCGACTTGGCCGCCGCCACGCTCTCGTGTTCGTCGTCTTGCTGGAGTTGCCCGATCAATTGGCGAACGTCTTCCCGGGCGTCCGCGGCGGCCTCGGCTGCTATCTCCGCCAGGTTCACCTGATGCAGAGCAACCGCCGCCGCCTTGCGGACCGAACTGTCTCGGTCTTGGTCCCGGGCACGTTTCAAAGCCGGCACGGCCGCTTCGGCCACGGGGCCAATCCGCCCCAACGCGACCACCGCCCGACGACGGGTGAAACGGTCGTCGTGATCGACCAGCGGCAGCAGGGCGTCCACGGCCCCGGCGGCGTCGCGGCCGAGGTTGCCCAACGCGTCGATTGCAAACCATCGGACCCAACGGTTCTCGTCGCCCAACACGGCCGTCAATGGCCCGACCTGGCTTTTCGCCTGGGTGCCCATCTCGCGAAGGATGGTGACCGCGCCCGCCCTGACGTTTTCTTTCGGCGAGGAAAGCCCTTGGCCCAACGTGCCGGCCACCTCGGGGCCCAATTCGGCCATGGCGCGGATCACGGCCGGGGAAATGTCGATCAACTCCGCGTGCTCGGGAACGATGGTGCTCTGGTCGACGGCCGCAATCACGGCTTTCGGACCCAGGGCGACTATCCGCCGGGCGGCTTCGAGCCGGGAGTCCTTGTCCGCGCCGCGGCTGAGTTGCTCGATCCAGTCTTCCAGCGTCATCGGCAAGGGTGGCGATTGGTGCCGCGCAACCACCGGCCGAAGCCGTTGCGCGGTCAACGCCACGGCGATCAATACGACCAGAAAGACCGCCAGCCCGAGCAGCCAGCGAACGAGCATCCGGGAAGCTTGCGGCCGTTCGACGTATTGATCGTCTATCGCGGCCACCCCGTTGTGATCGGGCCCGTTGCGATCGGGCCCGTTGTGATCGGGCCGAAGATCGGTCGAGGCGTCTGCTTGCGTGTCAACCGGATTGGCCCAGCGTGAGCCGGCCGAGTTCTTGTGATCTCCCCAGATTTGCGCCCCCCCTCCACAGGCAGGGCAGACCAGCGTCTGTCCGGCTGCGGAACCATCATCGTGGATCAAGTTCCCACAATATGGGCAGGTAATCTGATTCACGGCGGTACTGAAATCACCTTCCGAACGGATCGTCCGGCATCGCTGGTGGAACTCCCAGCAACTCTTGCTCCTTTTCGGCCTGGGCGGCCTCCGCGGTACCGGCGTACTTGTCGATCACCTTGCGCAGCGCGGCGGCGTGCTTCTGTGTTTCCTCCGCGTCGCGATATAAGCAGGCGATGCGGTACGCGGCCTTGGCCGCCTGATCTTCATAGCCGCTCTCGATTTCCTCCAACTGCTCGACCGCCTTCTCCAAATCATCAATGGCCACGCAGCACTCGACGATCTGCCACAAGTTATCGGGAGGATTATCGACCAGCTTGTAGGCCTCGATGGCTTCCGAGTATCGCTGGCTCGACCTGAGCAGTTCGGCCTTCTTCGCGCGTGCCTTCGCGGCGTACTTCTCCACGCCGGCCAATTCGTCGATAATCCGCAACGCCCCGGCCACGTCGTCGCTCTTCTCGTAGTGCTCGAGAAGTTCCAACTTGCCGGCCAACTGGTCACTCAGGCTCGCGTAGACGGGCTCGGCAATCGCCCCGTCCATTTTCAGCAACTTGCGGGCGAGTTTCAGCTTGTCCGCGTCGGACAACCCGTCGAAATTCAACTTCTCTGCAAGGCCCTTGGCTGCCGTGCTGTCGCCGAGAACTTCGTGAGCCAGGAGAATCAACTTCTCGACGTCGTCGTTCGAGAGTTCATCGAACGGGAGGTTCTCGCAGAACTCCTGGAACCTTCGTTTGGCCAGATAATTCTCCTGCTGCTCGTTGCAAAGCACGTCGAGCAATTGGCTGATCCCCTCGATGCCCGAGGTCTTGTAGTCGAGCATCGCGGCGTACTCTTTGATCTTCGTCCAGTTGCCCTTGTAGGCCCTTACGAATTCGATGATTCTATTCCAGTCGCCTTCCTGCTGGTGTTTCTTGAACTGTTCGTCGAGTCGCTCGGCCCATTTGTCGCGGTCCCGGTCGGCCCCGTAGCGGATGGATGCCAGCCCGATCTGAAATTCGTCGGACTCAGGAAACTTGCCTTCCATGATGGCGGCCCAACTCTCGAAGTAGGTCTTGCGCTGATCGCGCTCGGACCAACTGAATTCTCCGTTGGCTTGAATGCCTTCGCGCACCCACTTCCAGTAGGCCGGGCTCTTGCTCGGATCATCGGGGGCGTCGTCCGCGGCGGGTTGGATCTTCTTGTAGAATTCCCTCAGCTTGGCCTCATCGGGTTCGGTCCGCACGTATTGGCGAACGACCGCTCCGATCGCCTGCTGAGCAAGCTCCGAACCGCTGTCCCCAAGACTGACTGCCATCCGCTCGTAGTAGGCCATCGCTTCGGCCTGCTTGTCCTCTTTGGAAAGCACCGCGGCCAGTTTGGCCACGGCCGCGGCGGCCAAGGGGCTTTTCGCATACTCTTCGTTCTCGGCTATCGCGGCCCAAGCCTTGACCGCCTCGTCGCTGGCCCCGCCCTGGAGATGGCATTCTGCCATGTTGTACAGGGCCGGCACGATGTACTTGGCCGCCCCGGGAAAGCGCTGCGCCATCTGCTGATACTGCTCGATCGCCTCGGGCAGTTTGCCGGCCAACTGCGCGCAGCGTCCTTTCCTGAACAACACGTAAGGAAGCACCGGCGAATCGAGAAACTTCTGCGCGAAAGAATCGTACTGGCCCAACGCCTCGTCGTATTGCTCCCGTGAGAATGCCGCGTCGGCCTTCGAGAGCACGCGATCCTCGAAGACGTCGAGGCGGTTGATCTCTCGATCGGAAAGGCTCAACTCTTCCTTTTCCTCTTCAGCACCAAAAGCGGATACCATCCCTGATACGCTCAATAACCCAATACCAACCAATGACAAAAACCTACTCATGTGAAGTACCTCCAGATCGTTCAAGTCGGGCATGTAGTTCGGTTCGAGTTGCAGCGCAGCACAACATCGCCGGCCGGCCGGCCCGCGTCGAGTGCCATCGAAGCCACTCTCCTCATAAGTACAATTCTATTCTGCGAAACCGCGCCGCGAAAGAGAACACGCGGTTGTTTTCGGAAAAATCCGCCGCCAACAGCGAGGGCTTCCGGGGGGTATGTAGAAAAGTAGCCATCTCGCTCTGAGGTTGTGAAAGGTCAAGTTATACCAGCCCATCGTCTCCACCTGGTGGGCCTTCGGTCGCTGGGCCGGGCCCGAACTTCTCCTGGGGATCTGAATGCAACGCGTTGGCATGACAGGACTTAACCCGTATCCCTTCTAAACACTCGGGCCTGGTCCATTTCTGGCCGTCTCTGGGTAACTGGCGCAGACCGCGAGTGTTACCCGGAAGGGCTCGCCAAAATGGTCCGCGGGTGGGGTGAGGTCAGTTGCGGGAGAACCGGACGTAGCCCAGCATCTCCAGCCAATGGGGATGGCGGCTGCCGTTGCGGACCTTGGGGGTCGGACCCTGTTTTCGGTTTTTGTGCGAGGTGAGGAGCAGCAGGCTTACGGGGTCACCCATAACCGCCCCTGTTTCAACCCCGGGTTCTAACGGCCCGGTGCAGTTTTGATCGGGGCCTTGTTCGACGCGACGGATGGCTTGACCGACGCCGACGTGGTCGCGGTAGCCGAAGGCCGCGGCGACGACCGCCTCCAACGTCGGGCGGGGGCGGCTGAAGCTCACTGAAACAAGGCCAGTACGCGTTTCATTTCGGTTTCCAGCGAGAAGGGCGTCGGTATGTAGGTAGTAAGAGCGGTCGAGCGGCGCCGTTGATCGAGTACGCCGGCCGTCTTGCCGGAGATCGGTTCGCCCGAGACGCGTTCTCGTTCGCCGCGAACACGTTTGAGCGTGCCGTGGAGCTTTTCGATCCCGCCGGCTTCTCTTCGCAGTTGCAATTCGATCTGCTGGCGGTGTTGCAGCAGTGAGCCGCGTTGCCGGTTGACGGCGAAATGGTGGCTTTCCATCTCGCGGAGCACGGAGAGTGCCCGATTTCGGTCGATTCGCCACCTGGCGGCTGAATCGAGCAGCCGTTGCTTGCGAGCGGGGTCTTCTTCCTCTTCGGCCCGGGCGAGCAACTCGTCGATGCGGCCCTCGAAGATGCTGAGTTCTCGCCGCGCGCCGATGGCATTGACCTCGATTCGATGAAGTTCGCCGGCCAGTTTCCGATCCTCGTCCTGAAGGTCGCGGATCTCGTATTCGGCCTTCTCTTTTAGCTGAGCCAACCGCTGTTGCTCGGCGGCGGCCGCGGCGGCCATTTCATTTTCTCGCGAGTTGAGTTCTTCGAGCGCCCGGTCCTTACGCCGGGCGGCTTCCAACTCGGCCTCTGTGGCGGAAAGCTCCGCTTGCTCGGCAGCGCCGGAGAACTCGGCGACGACGCTTTTTTGAGCCGCGTCGAAAGCCGCACGCCGGGTGGTAGTGAGTTGGGCCATGATCTGCCGTCGGCAATCTGCCCGCGCTGCCTCGCTCACCTGCTCTTTGACCGGGCCGTCGAGGTATCCGAAGATCCTTCCCAGAAAAACGGCGAAGCGGCGGTACGGTTCCTCGGCCTCGGCCGCCGCGTCTTCGTCGGGCAGCAACTCGGCGGCCTGTTGCATCTGATGCATGGCCCTGGGGAACTGCTTGGTGAGGACGGAGAGCCAGATTTGGGCATTTCGCGCGCCCAGGTGCTGCTTGTCGGCGTCGAGCACCTGGTCGAACAACTCGACGGCTTCGCGGTAGCGATTCTGCCGGAGCTGCACCAGGGCGTAGGCGTAGTTGATTCGCAAGTCGCCGGGGGCCAGGCGGCGGAGTTCTTCGTATTGCCGTTGCGCCCCTTCGCGGCCGGCTTTCGTGCGATTCCATCCGGCCTGAAACAGCTTTCTGACCTCCGCGCCGAGGTCGTATGGCGCTGCCCGCGTCACGGGGGGATCGAACGACAAAGCCGCGGCCAGGCAGACGGCGGCCGTCATCGCCAGTTTCGAGTTTCGCATGGCACAATCCCCTTTCGTCAGCCCCCCAGTACGCTCAGGGCCACCTGCATGTAAATAATGATCCCCAGCACGTCGATCAATCCGGCGACGAACGGGCTGCTCATCATCGCCGGGTCGAGTCCCAGCCGGCGGAACAACAGGGGCAAGAGAGAACCCAGCAGCGTACCGCAGAGCACGGTCAGCAGTAGAGTAACGGGTATGATCCCAGCAGTCCGGTAGTTGGGGCCGAGGTCGACTCCCCAGCCACTGAAGTGACCGATCATCAGCGCGCTGAAGTAGCCGATGGCGCCGAGGAACCCTCCCAGCACCAGCCCCATTGCCAATTCTCGGCGAATCACGCGTCCCCAGTCGCGAAGTGTAATATCGCCGGTCGAGAGGGCCGTGATGATCAGCGTCGCCGATTGGTTGCCCGAGTTTCCGCCGGTGGAGATCACCAGCGGCACGAACAACACCAGCCAGGCGTGTTTGGCGATTTCCGACTCGTAGTTGGCCAACGCCGCCGCGGTCAGCAGGGCACCAAAGAAGAGGATCGTCAGCCAGATTCCTCTCTTCCAGGAAAGCGTCATCAGCCCGGTTTCCAGGTAGCCTTCATCGAGCGGATCGACCGCCGCGATGCGATGTGCGTCCTCGGTGGCCTCTTCGCGAACGACGTCGATTACGTCGTCGTGGGTGATGATCCCCAGCATGTGATGCTCGTCGTCGACCACCGGTATCGCCAGCAAGTCGTAGCGCGCGACCTTGTCGGCAACCTCTTCCTGGTCGTCGGCCACGTTGACCGTGACCAGGTCGCGTTCCATCAATTCGCCGATTCGAGTGTCGGGTTTACCCATCGCCGAGACCAACTGGCGAAACGACAACAGGCCGCGCAGATGGTCCTCGTCGTCGACCACGTAGAGGTAGTAGATCGTCTCGAGTTCCTCGGTCTGCTGGCGGATCTTCTTATGCGCCTGGCTGATAGGCAGGTCCTCGCTGAGCCGGGCGAACTCGGTGGTCATCACCGCCCCGGCCGTGTCGTCGGGATATGCGCTCAGCCGCTGGATGTCGCGGCGTTCGTCGCTGGGGATCAGCGGCATCAACTCCTCGACGATCCACGGCCTCACTTCGGCGAGCATGTCGACGCGGTCGTCGGGGGGTAGGTGCCCGATGAAGTCGGCGATTTCCTCCCGCTGAAGCGTCTCAATGACCTCGATCTGCTTGCCCTCGTCGAAGAAACCGAAGATCTCCACCCGTAGCGGCATCTCGGCGTGCTGCAGTACCGACCAGGCCTCCTTGGCCGTGAGCCCTTCCATGAACTCGGCGGTCCGGGCCGGGTGCAACTCGGTGCAGAAGTTGGACAGTTCGGCCGCGTTGTCCTCGGCGAGCATTTCCCGAAGTTCGGGCAAGAAGAGTGTGTTGGTCATGGTGACACCCAATTTCCGTTCTCGGCCGTTACTCTTGCTTTAGCACCACGAAGCGGTTGCCGCCTTCGGTGCGGATCAGCAGCAGGACGCCCTTTTCGAGAGATTGGGTCTTCAGTGCCGCCTTGAACTCGTCAACCGACTTGACGATCTTGTTGCCGACGCGAAGGATCAGCATGCCGCTGCGTATTCCGGCGGCGGCGGCGATTCCGTCCGGCTCTGCATCGGTGATCAGCACGCCCTGGAAACCCTCGTATCCGAGCCGTTTGGCCAGTTCGGTGGTCAGATCACCGACCTCCAGCCCCAGTTCGCTGTTACTGTAGGCGGGCGAGTCGCCGTTGCGCCGATCATCACTCCCCAAAGGGGCGGAGGCCAGGCCGAAATCGCCCGGCAGCGGCTTGACCACCACGGTCAGCGACGCAGGCTTTCGATCGCGGATTATGCCGACCTTCTGCTTGGAGCCGGCGGGGGATCGCTCGACCACCTCCTGAAGTTGACGAGGGCTGCCGACTTCGTGTCCGGCAAAGGTGAGTATCACGTCGCCCTCGCGAAATCCGGCCACGGCGGCGGGAGTGTCGGGAAAGACCTCGGTGACCAGAACACCCTTGGCTCGATCGATTCCCAGCGCCCGAGCCACGTCGTCGCTGATTTCGCCAATGCCAACGCCGAGGTAGGCCCTCTGTACGTTGCCGCTCTTGATCAGTTGCGAGGTAACCCACTTGGCCAGGTTTGCGGGAATCGCGAATCCAACGCCTTGGTATGCCCCGGTGCTGGAGGCAATTGCGGTGTTTATGCCCACGACTTCGCCATCGAGATTTACCAGCGGCCCGCCGGAGTTGCCCGGATTGATTGCCGCGTCGGTCTGAAGGAAGTTTGCCCGGCGGCCAGCCGCAAGTGCGCGTCCCTTGCCGCTGATGATCCCCGCGCTGACGGTCAACTCCAGGTCGAAGGGATTCCCGACGGCGATGACCCAATCGCCGATCTCCATCGCGTCGGAATCTCCCAGGGCGGCGGCCGGCAACGATCCCCCGGCGTCGATTCGTAGCACGGCCAGGTCGGTTTGCTTGTCGGTCTTGATATCGGTGGCCTTGAACTGTCGTCCGTCGGCCAACTCGATCAGCACGGCGTCGGCGTCGGCCACCACGTGGTTGTTGGTCAAGATGATTCCCGAGCGGTCGATGATCACGCCGGAACCGAGGCCCTCGCGTCGCGGAATCGGGGGGTGGTAGAATCGGTTTCCCGGCATGTCATCGCGGAAGAAATCCTCGAAGGGAGTGCCTTTGAAAGGGTTTTCCCGGGAGGATCCACCGCCCTCGAAACGCATCGGCTTGGTGGTGGTCTTGATCTTCACCACGGTGGGGATGACCTGTTTTGCCGCTGCCCTAAACGCCCGGGAGAGGCTCTTGGCCTTTTCCACGCCGTTGGCTTCGCCGGTCGCGGGTCGATCTTGGCCGATCGCCCCTTGCCAGAGCACCGTGCCCAGGCCGAGTCCCGCGATTAGCGAAACAATAATCAGCCAACGACGAAGGTTGAGGTTCTGAATACTTGTCATCGGTCGAATTCTCCTCTTGGTAAGATGGGTAGTCTTGCGCGGGACTATTGGTCGCACTTGCCTGCTATCCATATTGTTGCTGCGAACCCTGCTCTTCTTACATCTACGCTTGTCAGTACGCTTCAGTTTACACGACAAATGGCGGCACACGGCACCGGAGGAATTCTCTTCGCTGCCAGGCTTTCGGGCAAGGGGAGTTTCCTGTGTGGTAACGATAATGTGGCTGGGTGATATGTGGCGGATTGACAAAACTCGTTCCTGCCGCTAGAGTTATGTGAATAGGCTCTATTCTATCTCCAATGTTTGAGACTGCTCAACAGGCCCGCGCATGTCTTTAGACGCCCAGTCTGATAAGGTCGTCGAGTTGCCATCCCTGCTGGAGGGTTGTGAGCAGCGGATCGGCTACGTTTTTTCGGACAAGAATCTGCTCCAAGCGGCCCTGACACACGCCTCGGGGGCCCAACATCGGCTGGCGTCGAACGAGCGGCTGGAGTTTCTCGGCGATGCGATTCTCGGGGCCGTCGTTTGCGAACAGCTCTTTCATCTGTATCCCGACTACCTCGAAGGCGATCTGACGAAGATCAAGTCGATCGTGGTCAGCCGGCAGTCGTGTGCCAAATTCAGCGAATCGCTGGGGATGGAGGAATTTCTGATCCTCGGCAAAGGCATGTCGACCCATCCCCGCGTGCCCTCGTCGCTGTTGTCCGACGTGTTCGAGTCGCTGGTGGCGGCGATCTACCTCGATGGCGGGGACGGCGCCGCCCGGGCGTTCCTCAAAACGCACATCGACACAGAGATCGAATTGGCCGCCGTCGGCGAGACGGGCAGCAACTACAAGTCGCTGCTGCAGCAGTTCGCCCAACGAGAGTTCGGCACCACGCCGGCCTATCAGTTGCTCGACGAGAAAGGCCCCGACCACAGCAAATGCTTCAAGATCGCCGCCCAGGTCGGCGGCCGTCGCTATCAGGCGGCCTGGGGGCGGAACAAAAAGGAAGCGGAGCAGCGGGCGGCGCGAAACGCACTTAGTGAACTCAGCGGCGAGACCGCTCCCTTTCCTTCCGACGATTGAGATGGCCAGCATCGACATGGCCTGTATCGAGATATGACGCGCGCGGTGGTTCTCTTTTCCGGTGGTCTCGACAGCATGTTGGCGCTGCGCATCCTGCAGCAACAGGGCCTGGAGGTCGAGGCGCTGAACATCCGCACGATCTACACCGGTTGTCAGGCAACGGCGGCACGAGTTGCCGTGGCGATGGGGGCCAGGCTGACCGTAGTCGGCGTTGACGACGATTACCTGGAAGTCATTCGCAACCCGATGTACGGATACGGCAAAGGCGTAAACCCCTGTATCGACTGCCGGATCTACATGTGTCGGATGGCCAAGCGGTTCATGGAAGAAGTCGGGGCGTGCGTGGTCGCCAGCGGCGAGATCCTCGGTCAACGGCCGATGAGCCAGAAAAGACAACATTTTGAGGTGATCGCCCGACGAAGCGGTTTGGAGGGACTGCTGTTGCGCCCATTATCGGCCAGGTTGCTGCCGCCGACGGTTGCGGAGCGGGAAGGAGTGATCGATCGCGACAAGCTTCACGATTTCAGCGGGCGTGGTCGGCGCGCCCTGATCAAGTTGGCCGAGCGATTGGGGATTTCCCGGCCTCCGTCTCCTTCGACCGGTTGTGCACTGACGGAACCGTCTTTCGGGCGACGTGTTCGCGACCTGCTGCGGTTTCAGCCGGCCGCCGGCCGTTGGGACTTCGATCTGCTGAATCACGGGCGTCACTTTCGCTTCGACGAGCAAGCGAAGATCATCGTCGGCCGCAACTCGGCGGACAACGCCGCTTTGGAGTCGTTTGCGTCCGGCGAGGGCGCTCCCGGCGTAGTTCTGCTGCTCCCGGAGGGTTTTCGCGGCCCACACGTGCTGGTGACCGGCGTAGCGAGTGATTCGGCAATGGAGTTTGCCGGCGCCCTGATGCTGCGTTTCTCCGGGCGCGGGGCGGGTGATCGAGGAGGAGTTCGGCTGGAGCAATCGGGAAAGGTCCGGCAACTCGAAGCGAAGTGGGACGAGGCGGCGGGTTCTGTGTCGCCGCTTTAGTCACGTAGGTCAGGGCTTGCCCTGAGAAACACTGAATGCCTCTGCGTCTGATCCTCGGGGCACGCCCTGACCTACGCGACTGGCAAGCTTGCTCGGCATACGAAAGAATAGAAACGCCCGGTCAGAAGTACCGGGCGTTTCTGTCTCGTTGTGGCAATTCGCGAAGAGCGAAGAGAGTGTCGGTAGGACTCGGCATGGTTGCCGACGACCCTACTTCTTTTTGGCAGCCTTTTTCCTAGTGGCCTTCTTCTTGGCCTTCTTCTTGGCCTTCTTCTTGGCTACCTTCTTCTTTTTGGCAACCTTCTTTTTCTTCTTGGCTACCTTCTTCTTGGCCTTCTTCTTGGGGGCCTTCTTCTTGGCCGCCTTCTTGGCGACTTTCTTGCGAGCTGCCTTTTTCTTGGCCACCTCACGTCCTCCTAAGTAACGAGTGGGGCGATTCCTGCATCGAGATTCGGGCTGGGGCCGAAAGTCAACCGGTTCATCGCCGCAGAAACAAGACAACGAACTTTCGGACATCCTGTCTCCGGCGCCATCGGCACCGAAACAAGCCGCCGTTCGTTTCCATCGTCGGTGTTGAAACTCCTTAACTCACCTGGAACTTCAATATCGCAGGATGCCTCAACACCCTGACTTCTCATGATCGTACCCATTTTCGGATTCTTTGCAAGTACAATTCCAGTTTCTCAACGAATTTTTTTCGCGATCGCGCGATGACGCGCTGCATGAATGGTACGTTGACGCACGTTGCCGAAAGTTTTTTCAGCCAATGATCTGTCGTTGGCAAGCGCAAAGCGGAAACACAAACCGCGCTCACCACAACGCTTCAATTGCGCCGCGCACGTCGACTCCAACAACGCGCAGCAAGCAAGTTTTCGGCGCCGGTTGTGGGCTGTTCGAAGGGATTGTGGCGCCGAGTGACGCGCGTTTGTCGTAGCCCGGCGAATCGTTCTGCAACACGACGCTTTTTCGCCTCGATAGTCGTTATGCCAAGCGAAATCTGCGCTTACAGAAGCCTTCACAGTGTCGCCGCAAGACATTGCCGCAAAAGGACTTACGGGCTGCATGGTCTTCAGTGAAGTCGCGTCCGGAGAAACTTTACCAAGCCATCGCCACTCGCTTCGATCAAGTTCAGCAGACTGTGAAAGCGTGCTCAAAAACTGGTCGCGAAACGCAAGAACACGCGTCTGCAGCCAGTTGAAAAACGGCGCGCGCGCCGCGCGTTGTTCTCGCGTGTAATGCGCGCGAAGTGGCATCGCGACGAGGAAGAATCAAGGCGTTTCAACGCCGTCGGTTCATGATCGCAACGTGTTGGTAAGGAGTGTCGTCACGCGCTTGCGCGGCGAGTTGAAACACGTTGCTGATGAATATCAAATCGGCCAAAAAATTTTTCGATCTGCCGAGATTTTTTTCCAAAGACGTGTCCGTGAGCATAGTGGACGCGTTCGTTCGTCGTCGAAACAAGACTTCGTTGTGAATGACAACAAGAGATTCAACACCGCTTCAACACCGCTTCGACGTCCCGCAACGCGCTGCGCAAGAGTGTTCTTGCGGTTGTCCGCAAAGCGTTCTTTGATCGGTCACGACTAACAACTCGAAGGCACGCGTTTCTACATAGAGCACGTTGGAAACGTCCGCGGACCACCGGCAAGAGAAAACGAACGAGAACGCGCGAACGCAGTAACAACGCGAGAATGCCTTGCCTTGCTTGACAAGTTTCGCCAGTTTCACAACTTCTTGTCGGGTATTCTGCCCCTGACGACGGTTTGCCGGAGAAAAAACCAGGCGACCGACAACTCGACGACCGATTCAGAGCAGTCCGCGGAGAAACTCGACGCTTTGGCGGATGTTGTCGTCGGCGCCGTAGCATTCGATCGAGATCGCACCGTCAAAATCGGTTTGCTTGAGGAATTCGATGCACTTCTTGATGTTCTCGGCGTTGACACCGCCCCCGATGGGCACTTCGCTACAGGCGATTCCGGTCTCCTCGCCACGCACGGCGGCGGCCAGACCCTCGCTTACGTCCTTGATATGGGCGTGCGAAAGGTACTTGCGGAAGGTTTTCAGGTATTCCAGCGGGTCGAGTCCGGCGATGAACGAGTTGCCCGTGTCCATGTTGAACCGCAAGTATTCCGAGTCGAAGTAGTCGAACAACCGCTGCATGAACTCCGCATCGGTGGTATAGGGACCGTGAGGCTCCACGTTAATGATGATGTTGTAGTCTTCCGCCCAGGGAAGCACCTGGCGGTAGTTGTCGCAAGTGATACGGAAGACCTCTTCCTTGGAAAACCCCTCGATTTCAAAGGCGCCGTCGACCGTATCTACCATGGGGCAGTCGATGTCGGCGGCAAAGCGGATCGATTGTTGGACGTATTGCACACCGAACGACGACCCGTCGGGCCCCATCATCGGGTAAGAACCGTCGATCTGCGAGGCTTTCAGACCCTTCTCATCGCAATATCGCTTCAGGGCCTTGGGGTTCGATTGCAGCGAGATCCCCGGGTCGTATCCCATCGCCTGGATGAAGTTCTGGCCGTGGATTACGGCGAATTCGATGTGCTCCAGTCCGTATTTCACGGCCGATTCACACGCGGTTTCAAAGCTCCCGCTCAGGGGACGCCAGTTGTCGGTGTGCATTCCCAATTCGATCATTATCGGGCTCCTTTGAGCTTCTCGAGGGGGGATTCGAACGGTCGAGTCAATAACGAAACAGGATAGCGGAAGCTACCAGCGGCGACAAGTCCCCGTGGGTTTCCGCTTTCTATCAGGTCGTTTAACCCCAATACCGTTCATGTTTCTTGTTAGCCTGGTCGCCTGCGACCGGCAGAGGGGCCGTTTTCCCGGGTTTTGCCGTCGCCTTCGGTTTAGGGTTAAACGACAAAACTGTCAACGCAGCGCCGCTGGAAAACCGGCCTGGGATCGACTATGATATGGTTTCTCTACTTCTGCTCTTCACCGCACAACAGCGTGATTCATGCCCGACTTCGACAACTTCAGAACCGCCGTCCTCTGCCGTGGCGAGCCGCGGCGGGTGCCTCAGTTCGACGGAACCGTTGCCGAGGACATCAAGTCGCAATTGCTCGGCCGCCCGATCGCCGGTATCGAGGAGGAAGTCGAGTTCTGCATGAAGGCCGGCTACGACTTCGTTCCGCTGACGATTGGGTTCCGGCAGACGATCCGCGGCGAAAAGTCGGGCATCATGGGCGCGAAACAACTCGATACTTCGCTGCTGAAACCGGCCGAAGCCCAATACAACCCCCGCAAGGAAGGTAAAGGCACAAGAATGTGGGTGGAAGGAGGCGCCGGAGCAATCCGCGACGACGACACCTTCGACGATTTCGATTGGCCGGACCCCGACGACTCGTACAGCTACGACACGCTTGGCAAACTAGGCAAGCTGCTGCCCGACGGAGCGATGGCCGTCATCAACGTCGGCTATATCTTTATGGCCCCGTGGATGCTGATGGGCCTGGAAAACTTCTGCCTGGCGCTGGCGGCCGGCGAACCGTTGGTCGAGAAGGTAATCGAACGGGTGGGAAATATTCAACTCCGCGTGGCGGAGAACTTGCTGCAATTCGACTGCGTCGGTGCGATCCGCATGCCCGACGACCTCGGACACACCGGCGGGACGATCGTTGCCCCGAAATTTCTCCGGCAATACATCTTCCCCTGGCACAAGCGGATCGGCGAATTGGTCCACTCCAAGGGGTTGCCGTACCTCTACCACTCCGACGGGCGGCTGTACGACGTAATCGACGACCTGATCGACATCGGGTACGACGCGTTGCATCCGTGCGAGCCTTCGAGCATGGACATCGAGCTATTGAAGCGGAAGTACGGCGGCCGGATCTGCCTGTGCGGCAACATCGATCTCGACACGACGCTTACCCGCGGTACACCCGAGGAAGTCGAACAAGAGGTCAAGCTGCGGATTCGCACCATCGCCCCCGGTGGCGGCTATTGCTGCGGATCGTCGAATTCCGTGCCCGAGTACGTGCCTTACGAGAACTACATCGCCATGATCGAATCGATTCAGAAGTACGGGAAATATCCGATAAGCGTGTGATTACTTGGTTCGAAGGAGATTGATCTTATGCTAATCGCCCTGCTCTGTTGTGCTTCGTTGGCTGCCGAGCCACATCAAACCTCCGCCTGGGTGGGGGCGAACTACACGCCGGCCTACGCCGTCAACGCCGTGCAGCTTTGGCACGATTTCCGGCCGGAAGTGATCGAGAAAGAACTGGCCGCCGCGCGGCGGTGGTTCGGCATCACTTCGTTGCGGGTTTATCTGCACAACATCCCCTACGACGCCGAGAAAGAGAGATTCCTGGCAAACATCGAGCGGTTTCTGGAGATCTGTGATCGGCACGAAATCCGGCCGGGGTTCGTGTTTTTCGACGACTGCTGGAACCGCAAGGACGTGACGCTCGAGTCGCCGCCGTCGATCAAGGGTCGCCACAACGGCCGCTGGGCCGCCTGCCCTCAGGACATCGAACGGACCGAAGAGAATCTGCCCAAGTTCCAGGCCTACATCGAAGACGTGGTTCGTGCCCATCTGCGCGACGAAAGGGTATTATGGTGGGAGATCTTCAACGAGCCGCGGATGAACTCGCCCTACTCGGTCCGGCTTCGCAAGCTGGGTTTCGGCTGGGCGAAGCAGTTGAAGCCGGCGCAACCGGTGATCTGCTGCTGGAACGACAGCCCCGAGACGGAGATTGTCGACGCCCACAACTATCGGGCCGACTTTGCCGCGTGGGACAAGCAGACCGAGTTGAACCCCGCCAAGGGGGCCGTCTTCACCGAGGCCGGCGCCCGATGGTTCGCTCCGCGGCCGAGCAACGGCGAGCCGGTCGAAGTGGTCCGCTGGCTCCGCTCGCGCAGAGCGGCAGGGAAGTATGTGCCGGGCGTGTATCTCTGCTGGGAGCTAATGGTCGGCAACTCGAACTGCCGCTGGTACTGGGGCACCAAGGACGGCACGCCGGAGCCGACCATGCCCTGGTGCGGCCTGATGTGGCCCGACGGCACACCCGTCTCGCTGGCCGAGGCCGAGGCGATCCGCAGCTACACGACCGGCCGGCGCCGGGCGATGTTCTTCGACGACTTCCAAGACGCTCCGCCGATGCCGAAGCGGCCCGGCTGGAAAACCTACGGCAGCACCGGTCCCGGGGGCAGCGGGGTCTTGGCTCTACAGCCGGGCACGAAAATGATCGCCGGCGATCCACAGTGGACCGACTACGTGCTCGAAGCGGTCGTGATGCTCAAAGGCGAGACGAACAACGCCGGATTGGCATTCCGCGTCAACGATCCGGGGCCCGGCAACGACCAGATGCAAGGCTACTACGTGGGCTTCGATACCAAACAGCTCTACCTCGGCAAGATGAACAACGACTGGAAGCAGTTGGCCGCGTTCGACCTCGCCGAACTCGACTGCAAGGTTGTCCCCGGTACGTGGAACCAGATCCGCGTGGCCGCCGAAGGGCCGCGAATCCGCGTCTGGTTCGACCGGATGCACCCGTCGGCCGACGCGGATCGAGGCCTGCGAATTGAGTTGCGCGACGAACAGGACCCGATTCTCTCCGGCAACGTCGGCGTGCGCGCGCACAACGTTGCCGCATGGTTCGATAACGTGGTTGTGCTGCCGATCGATGCGTTGCCGTAGTCCGCTTCGTCGGGCCGTGTCCGTTTCGCCCCCCCTTGTCGGGCGGGAGTGCTTCAGGTAAAGTAGCCGTCTCGCTCTGCGAGACGAAGCCTCGTATTGTGGAAGAAGCTACCGTCTGGCTCCGTGGGGCATCATTTCGCTGGGCTGCATCTCGCGGAGCGAGACGGCTACGATTTCTGCAACAAAATCCCTGCCCGGCGAAACCCTTATCCGATCTGTGTCGTCTTTATTGGCAGAACATGGACCACTCCCCGGCAAGTCGGCATCAGCGCCCAATTGATCTCGACCAGGCCGCCTCGCGGCTGGAAGAGGAGTTTACGCGCTATCAAGACGAGTTGCTGGGGACCTTGTACTACCTGTTGGGCAACGTGGAAGACGCCCGAGACGCACTGCAGGAGACCTTCGTCAAGTGCTGGCGAAATCGCCGGCAGGTGCCGGAGATCGAGAACCTCAGAGCGTGGATATTTCGTATTGCAGTGAACGCCGGACGCGACATGAGAACAACTGCGTGGCGACGACGACGACGATCGTTGGGAAAAGGGGAAACGACGTTGGTTGCCGGCGAGACCCCGCCGGAGGACGCCGCATCGCGCCGGGAAGAGTTGGAACTGGTCCGAGAGGCCCTGCGGCAGCTACGCCCCGAGGAACAAGAGGTGTTCCAACTGCGACAGAACGGCGAATTGACGTACGTTGAGATCGCCGAAGCGATCAAGATCCCCGTCGGCACGGTCAAGACCCGCATGAGATTGGCGTTGACCAAACTGAGGGAAGCGTTGGAAACGAAATCGGGCTGCTAAACGGAGAGCACCCACTAGCCACTAACCACTAGCCGCTAACCAATGACCTTGGACCCTAATACGCACCAGCAGTTGCTGGAGTTGATCTACGGTCTCCTTCCCGAGGCGGAAGCGGCCGAGTTGCACGAGCGGATCGGCTCTGATCCGGAATTGGCCCGGGCATACACCGAAGCCCGGGGCACGGCCGATCTGTTTGAACAAGCCGCTCGATTGAAATCGCCCCCGGTGCCGCTGGTTCGTCCGGAAGAGCCGGCGCCGCGCGGCGCGCAGAAGTTACAACCGAAAACTCCCATACGTCCGGAGAGAACGATGAACACTCCGCCACCGCTCCCCACAAAACCGCAGCCGCGCGTGAGACCGGCCGATAGTCGCCGCACTTGGGCCCGGGGGGCCAGTTGGGTGGTTGGACTCACCGCCACCGTTTTGTTGATGGTTCCCATCGGCCTGTACACCTACCATCGCGAGCAGATCAGGGCCATCGCCGCCGAGCATCTGCATTTCAGGGTAACCGGCCCCGCCGCGATGCAGGAAGGCGCCAACGCCGAATACACCATCTCGACAACGGCCGTCACGGGCGACGCCGTGCCGACGCAGGTCGAATTCGCCCTCTACTCCCCCGACGGAAGCCGGCTGCTGGGACACAAGGAAACGACCGACGACGACGGTCTTCTGAAGGTGACGATTCCCGGCGACATGGCGCTGCCTTCTCGAACACGGCTGGAAGTAGTGGCGCTGCACGGCGGAAGTCGCGAAGAGGTGGAGACGCAACTCAACGTCGAGCCGATTCGCTACGTAACGCACCTGAGTCTGGACAAGCCGCTCTATCGGCCGGGCGAGACGGTTTACTACCGTTCGCTGACGCTATCGCGATTCGGTCTGGCGGCGGATCGCGAGATGCCGATCCACTTCGAGATCCTTGACCCAAGCGGCGCGGTGGTGCCCAATTCGCAGAACGAAGGCGCCACCGAGCGCGGCGTCGGCAGCGGGGTCTTCGAGATCCCCGCCGAACTGGCCGGCGGTGAGTATTCGCTGGTGGCTCGCAGTCTGGACGAGGCTTTTCCCGATGAGAAACGTCCGCTGCCGATCCGCCGCTATCGGCTGCCGCGGCTGAAGAAAGAGTTGGAGTTCGCCCGCGACAGCTACACGCCCGGCGACGAAGTCGTTGCCGATTTCATTGCCGAGCGGGCCGAAGGCGGCGCCGCCGCCGATGCGCAGCTTCGGATCGTCGCCACCGTGGACGGTGAAACGGTCTTTCTCAAAAACGAGCGGGCCGATCAGTCCGGGGCGTTCCAAGTGAAATTCGAATTGCCCGACGAAATTCAACGCGGCGACGGACAACTCGCCGTAATAGTAGACGACGGCGGCACCCGGGAAACGATCGCCAAGACGATCCCCATTAACCTCGGCAAGGTCGAAGTGGCCTTCTATCCGGAAGGCGGCGATCTGGTCGCGGGCCTGGAGAACCGCGTCTACTTCATCGGCCGCGACCCGTTGGGCGAACCGGTCCACGTCGAAGGGATCATCACCGGCAGCAGCGGAGCCGAAGTGGCCCTGGCCGAAACGACGCACGAAGGCATGGGTTCCTTCAGCTTCATGCCGGCGGCCGACGAAAAATATCACCTGAAAATCACCAGCCCGGCGGGAGTCGACCACAAGCCGGAACTGCCCGAAGTATCCACCGAACAGAAGATCGTACTTAGCACGGGCAGCGGCGTGTTCGATTCGAGTGCCCCGTTGGAGTTTAACATTCGCGCGTCCGAGCCCGGGCTGCCGCTGATCGCCGCGGCCTATTGCCGCAGTGTGCCGGTGGGACAGCAAGCGTTGATTACCGAGGTCGGCGAATCGAGCAGCGACGGCACCAACGCGGTCGTCATCCCCCTGGCCGACGGGGTCGGCGGCGTCATCCGACTGACCGTCTACGACTATAGCGTGAATCCTCCCAAGCCGGTCGCCGAACGGCTCGTATACCGGCGGATGGGGCGAGCACTCGACGTGCAAATGACGGCAGCGAACGAGAAATACGCGCCGGGCGAGAAGGTCGAACTCTCGCTGGCGGTAACCAACGAAGAGGGCAAACCGGTGCCGGCCGTGCTCGGCCTGGCCGTGGTCGACGACGCCCTGTTGAGCCTTGCCGACGACGACACGGCGTCGCTGCCCACCCAAATGCTGCTGACCAGCGAAGTGGAGAACCCCGAGGACCTCGAAGAGGCCGACTTCTACCTCGGCGCCGGCGTGGACTCCGCCGTGGCCCTCGACCTGTTGTTGGGAGTGCAGGGCTGGCGGCGGTTCGTCGAGAAGACTCTGCCGGAGATCGAGCAGGAAGACGATCTGAAGGAGCAACTCACCCGGCTGGTGGCGATCGGCGGCTCGGCCGCGCCGCCGGCGATGTTCGATAACCTCGACCAGTTGAAGACCCGCTATCAGGAGAGCCTCGATGACTATAGGGCCGACCGCACACAACCGCTGCGGACGCTCACGACCGTCAGCTTCTTCGCCGGAATGGGGCTCGTGCTGTTGGTGGCCATGTTGGGCCTGTTGAAGGTCGTGCAGGGCGTTCATCTCTGGGTGCCGGCCGTCGGGGTGACGATCTGCTGCCTGATTATCGGGGCGATCTTGATGGACCCCAGCCGGCTGACCTCCGGCCCCAACGGCGCGGTCGCCTTCCGCACGTTCAGCCTGGAACCGATCGAAGTGGCCGCGGCTGATCCGCTGTCGAAGATGCGCGAAGGCGACAAGCCGGGAGACCAACGGGACGAAGAAGATGCCGCGGCCGAAGCAGACGATTGGGGAGATGCACCGGACGAACTCGCCGAGTTCGATGACAAAATACACGAGGGTGAAGAAGAAATTCACGGCGAGCGGGATGAGAAGAAGGAAAAGGAGGAGTTCAAGGGAGACCTCGACGAGGTGTTGCAGGATAGAATCGCGCGATTGGGGCCCAATGACGCACTCTTTGGACTTGAAAGGCTCCCTGACGGCAAGCGTCTTGATCTGAGAGAATTGGCCCAGATGGGCAAGGAGATGCGCCGCAAGAGACGGTGGGACCGTGACAAACTCGACGCCGGCGTGAAATGGGTAGATTTGGGGGCCGATTACGCCAAGAATCTGGAACGATACCGCTTCACCTTCCGCGAGTATGCTCACCAGCACGTCGCCGGAGAGCCCGGCGTGCGGTCCGACTTCACCGAAACCGTCTACTGGAACCCCCGACTGATCGCCGACGCGGACGGCAAGGCCTCGGTCTCGTTCGATCTATCCGATTCGATCACCACTTTCAACATTCGGGCCGACGCCCACGGCGATGGACGGATCGGCTCCGACGGCAGCGAGATTGTCTCGCGGATACCCTTCAACATTGAGCCGAAGCTGCCGCTGGAGGTCAACGCCGGCGACCGCATCGACCTGCCCGTGGCGGTGGTCAACGACACGGCCGGCGAGTTGCCCGTCGAATTGAAGCTCGAGCACGGCGAGTTGGTCGAACTTGACGGCGAGGCCCAGCGAAAGCTGGAGCTTCAGCCCCGGCAGCGCGGCCGGGAGTACTTCGTGCTGAACGTCAGCGGCGAGAAGGGCGACTGCGAGCTTACTCTTCGCGGCACGGCCGGCAACCTGGGCGACGCCGTCTCGCGTCCGCTTCGCGTGGTGCCGCCCGGCTTCCCCAAGAGTATCTCTCACAGCGGCCAGATCGAAGGCGAACAGGAAGTACTGGTCGAACTGCCCGAGTATTGGGTGGCCGGATCGCTGGAGGTTACGCTCAGCGCCTTCCCCTCGACGCTGGCCGATCTGCAACAAGGCATGGAGAGCATCTTGCGCGAGCCCAACGGGTGTTTCGAGCAGGCCTCGACGTCGAACTACCCCAACGTGCTCTCGCTGCAATACATGCAAGAGCACAACGTGGCCAATCCGGCCGTTACGCGCCGCGCGAAGGACCTGCTGAAGAAGGGCTACGTCAAACTGACCGGCTACGAGTGTTCGGAGAAGGGCTACGAGTGGTTCGGCGGCGACCCGGGCCACGAGGCCCTGACGGCCTACGGCCTGATGGAGTTCCGCGACATGGCCCAGGTCTACGACGTCGATGAGGAGATGATCCGCCGCACGGCCCAGTGGCTCCTCGAACGCCGCGACGGCAAAGGCGGTTTCAAACGGAACGCCAGGGCCCTGGACAGCTTCGGCCGGGCACCCGACGAGATCACCAACGCGTACGTCACCTGGGCGCTGGCCGAGTCGGGCCAAGAGGAGATCGATGCGGAGGTCGAGCACATTGTGGCCGTGGCCGAAAAGTCGGACGATCCGTACCTGATCGCGCTGGCGGCCGCCAGTGCCGTAAACTCTGGGAAAAAGCCCGAGGCCTCCAAGTTGATGGAGCGGCTGACCGAGATGCAAGAGGACGACGGGCATTTCGAAGGAAAGCAGGGCTCGATCACGCGAAGCGGCGGTCGCTCGCTGCAGGTTGAAACCACCGCACTGGCCGCGATTGCGTGGCTGAAGATGCCGGCCTTTGCCGCTCAGGCCGGCAAGGCGGTCGAGTGGATCGTGAACAGCCGCGGCGGCTCGGGGGGGTTCGGCTCGACCCAGGCAACAATCCTCGCCCTGAAGGCACTGGTCCAACACTCGAAGACCGCCCGCCACACGCTCACCGAGGGCACGCTGATTATCAAACGTGAAGATCAGCAGATCGGCGAACACGCCTTCGGTGCCGGACAACAGGAAACGATCGCAATCGACGGCCTGGAGGCGGAGTTGACCTCGGGCGAGAACAAGCTGACGGTCAGCCTTAGCGGCGACAACAAGATGCCCTATGCCCTGGACGTCAGCTTCCGCACGCGCAAGCCCGAGAGCGACGAAAAGTGCCCCGTGCGACTGAGCACGAAACTGGCCGCGGGGAAGGTCAACGCCGGCGAGACGATCGCCCTGGAAGCGGAACTCGTCAACACGAGCGATGAAGGCCAGCCGATGACGATCGCCATCATGGGGCTGCCGGCCGGTTTGGAGCCGCGAGTCGATCAACTCGACGAGTTGAAGGAAGCCGGCGCGTTCGACTACTACGAGACGCGTCCCCGGCAAGTGATCTGCTACTGGCGCTCGCTCGCTCCGAAGAAGAAGGCCGCCGTGAAGCTCGACCTGGTCGCCGCCGTGCCGGGGCACTACGTGGGCCCCGCCTCTCGGACGTATCTCTATTACACCTCCGAGCAGAAACAGTGGTGCGACCCGTTGGAGGTCGAGATTACGCGCGAGTGAGGCCGTGGGCCGCACAACTATTGCCACCCGGCCCAAGAATCGCTAGGATAAGAGCGTGGGGTTGGTCGATTCTTTCCAGGGGATCGCTGGCCCGCGGGTCAGATGGGTATTAGCCCGAACGGGCAGGAAGCAACAGAAAGAGGTCTGGCCATGTCTACGCTTTGGATTGCCGCCGTGCTGCTGGCGGCCCCGCCGAGTGAGGGGTCTGTCTTGGGTGCCCCCACCGTGGAAACCGTCCCCTCGACCGCAACCGCGGTCGCCCAGGAGCCACTGGTGCCGTTTCGCACCGGCGTTGAGCTGCGCGACGCCGCCCGAGCGGCGCTGCGGCGTTGGGCCAAGGTCGAGGATAAGCAAGCCCAATTGGCGGCCCGCGAGTTTCTCGTGCTCTATCGCGAGTTGCAGGCCGACCAGAAAATGTCGCGGATGCAGCGCGAGCAGCATCGAACCAAGATCCGCGGGCGGTTGATGGGTCTTTCGGTGCAGATCAAGAAATGGGCCGCCATCCAGCGGCGTTTGGCCAAAAAAGATCAACCCAAGTCGGTCGATGCGGCCATCGACGTCAATTCAGTGCTGGCCCAGTTCGGTGGATTCGGCCGACAGGGTCGCGGCATGATGGGCCCCGGCATGGGTGGTCCCGGCATGATGGGTGGTGGTGGCGCAATGGGTGGTGGCGCCCTGGTAAACGACGATTACGGCGAGGCCTTCGTCGAATTGATCCAGAAGACCATCGCCCCGGCCACCTGGGACGTCAACGGCGGACTGGGGTCGATCTACTACTGGCGCAACCAACGTGCGATCGTCGTGCGGCAGGTTGGCGACGTACACGACGATATCGGCGATCTGCTCGAACAAATGAACCGCATGGGGCGATAATCAGTAGCCGTGCCGGTATCCCCATTGGCTGTAGTTTCCGTGATACCCCTTGTGGGTAATCGCGATCGGCCGGTATTTCGCGCCGAAGTACCCCCATCGGTAACTCGGCACGCCGAAACCGTAGCCGTACCAGGGATAGCTGCCGGTATTGTATTCCGGGTATCGATGCGGGCCGGGCGTGCCGGCGGCCATCTGCATGGGAGCCGGTACGTAGCCCGGCGGCGGATGGTGGCAAAGCGTCTTCAAGCGGTCTATCAGTTCTCCCGCTTCGGCAGGTGTCGGGAGAATCGCCACGGTCAGCAGCAGAGCCGTCAAGATGCACGGCAGATAATACGGCAGATAATAACGTCCCATCGGCCACTCCATTTTCGACCAGCGCACGGGTTACTCCTTTTTGATCGATCCCTCGGCACGGCAACGCGCGGCAAGATATGCCGCCGGTAGCGAATATACGGAATCCGCCGGCCGGTCATAGCGATTACAGAAGATAGGCAAGATCAGCGCGTGCTCAATCGTACTTGATCAGGCTGACGGTCTCATATTGGGCAATCCGTTTTGCCCCGCCGAGGCCGACCAGTTCGATCAGGAACACGCATCCGGCCACGATTCCGCCGGCCTTTTCGACCATTCGACAGCAGGCCTCGACCGTTCCGCCGGTGGCCAGCAGATCGTCGACGACGAGCACGTTGGCACCGGCCGGTATGGCGTCGGCGTGTATTTCGAGCGTATCGGTGCCGTATTCGAGATCGTAGGTCAGCGAGATCGTCTCGGAGGGGAGCTTGCCCGGCTTGCGGACGGGGACGAACGCGGCGTCGAGTTCCAACGCCATGGGAGTAGCGAAGATGAACCCACGCGCTTCGGCCGCGGCGACGACGTCGATCTTAGCATCGCGAAACGGCCGGGCCATCTCGGTCACCGCTGCGGCCAGTGCCGCCGGAGCGGCCAACAGCGGCGTGATGTCGCGGAAGAGGATCCCCGGCTTCGGAAAATCGGGGATACTGCGAATGTAGTCGGTCAACTTCAACTCGGTCGGTTCACGCATGGCGTTACTTTCTCTCCGCGGTCGGTTTTCTGGGCCGGGACGGCGGCACCTCGCTGGGATCTATGTCAAGTACTTAACGATGTTTGAGGTTAGTAGTATGAAGGAACAACTGAATCGGCCCTCGAATATAGACGCTGTAGAAGACGCCGAAAAGGGGCGCGCTCAAGATTCGCGCATGATGACACGGCAAAGACGTTGGATCGGCGCGGTTTGTGTGTCTGGCCGTGGGAAGCTATACTGTGGCAGAATTCGGTTAACCTACCCAATTTGAGGAGTACACCATGAGACGAGTTGTGATTTTCGGATTGTCGGCCATCCTGGTCGCTTCAGTGATGATAGCCACCGGCACGGCTGCGAAGCCGAAGTCGGACAACCCGGCTATCGGCAAACTGCGGCACGTGGTTCTACTGAAGTTCAAAGACGACACCAGCGCCGAGGTGGTCAAGAGTATCGAGGCGGGGTTCGCCGCGCTGCCCGGGAAGATCGACGTGATCGTCGACCTCGAGTGGGGCACAGATGTGAGCGTCGAGAATCTCCAGGACGGCTTTACGCACTGCTTCCTGGTGACCTTCAAGGACGCCAAAGGCCGTGAGACATATCTACCGCATCCGGCCCACACGGCCTTTGTCGATAAGCTGAAGCCGCACCTCGACAAGGTACTGGTGATCGATTACGTGGCGCGCTAACCGACTCACTCCAGGCTCTCGGCCAGTTTGGCGAGCGCTTCGGTCTCGATCTGGCGGACGCGTTCGCGGGTCAGTCCGAGCGTTTCGCCGATCTCTTTGAGCGTGCGTGGGTCCTCGTTGTCGAGTCCGAAACGCAACCGCAGCACGGTCGCCTCGCGCTGATCCATCGTATCCAGTTGGCCCATGATGTGCTTGAGGTTGTCGTTCTCGACGAGTTCATCTTCGGGGCTTCGGGCGCGATCATCCATGACCATCTCGCCCAGCGACCAACCGGCGTCGGCCTGGTCGGTTTGCGGCGTGAGATTGTAGATGCGGATCGCTTTCTTGATGATGGGGAGTTTCTTGCGGGGTAGGCCCAGCACGCGGCCGACTTCTTCGGGAGTTGGCGTGCGCCCCAACTCTTCGGCAAGCCGGGTACTCGCCCTGCGCCACTTCGAAAGCAACTCGACCATGTAGGCCGGGATGCGGATGGTCTTGGCCGTGTTTATCAACGCCCGCTTGATCGACTGCTTGATCCAGTAGCTGGCATAAGTGGAGAATCGCGTGCCCACGGCCGGGTCGAAGCCCTCGACGGCGCGAAGCAGCCCCAGGTTGCCTTCCTCGATCAAGTCTTGCAGACCGAGCCCTTTGCCGGTGTAGCCTCGCGCGATGTTGACCACCAGGCGCAGATTGGCACGGACCATGCGATCGCGGGCCTCGATGTCGCCGTGCCCGATGGCAATCGCCAGTTCCTGTTCGTCGTCGGCCGAGAGCAGCGAGGTCTCGTTGATTTCGCGCAGGTAGGTCTCCAGGGGAGACTGCACCGCCTGAGATTTTTTGCGTCGTGTCTTCGTGGTCATCACAGTACATACCGTCAGCGGAGTTTATCTTACTGGCCAACAAAAACATCGACGCCGCCGGTGTCTCTTCTGCAAGGAAGCGGTCTTTCGACGAGGTGGGGCGAATGTACCCGAGTTTCGGGCAATGCCAAAAAGAACGACCCCGCCGATATTGACCGGCGAGGTCGTGGGGTATACCGGTAGTTTCCACGAAGCGCATGCGGGCACCTTGCAGCTTCGCCTTAGGATTCCTCCGTCTGTTCCGTCTGCGCCGTCTCGTCTGGAGGTGTTTCTTCCGATTCTGCCGGTTGTTCCATTTCCGCGGCTGGAGCATTTTTCGATTTCTCTTCCTCGGCGTTCTCCCCTTCCGTTTGGGCGTCTGCCTCGGGAGCTTCTTCAACTGCCGTCTCGGGAGCTTCTTCAACTGCCGCCTCGGGGGCTTCTTCAACTGCCGCCTCGGGGGCTTCTTCAACTGCCGGCGCGAGGGGCTGGATCAGCGGTCCGGCGTTGCCGACTCCTCCCTTCAAGGTGCTGGAGTCGAAAGACGACGCAGCGCCCCTCGTCGCTCCGGCCTCTCCCTCGCGGGCTTCTTCGGCCCACTCGACCCGTTTGCGCGAAAGCCCGATCTTCCGCTCGTCGGGATCTACCCGCAATACCTTTACCTCGATCTCCTCGCCGACCTTGACCACTTCCTCCGGGTTCTCGATCTTGCGATCGGCCAACTCGGAGATATGCAGCAGACCTTCCAGGCCGTTCTCCAGACCGACGAAGACGCCGAAGTTGGTAATCTTGGTCACCGGACCGGTAACCAGTTGTCCCGGTTGGTACTTACCGGGAATATCGGCCGCCCAGGGGTCTTCGTCGAGTTGCTTCAATCCCAGGGCGATCCGCCGCCGGTCTTGATCCACCGAGAGCACGCGGCACTGGAGTTCCTGGCCCTTCTCGACCACTTCGTTGGGGTGGCTGATCTTTCGTGTCCACGACATGTCGCTGACGTGCAACAGGCCGTCGATGCCTTCTTCGATCTCGATGAACGCACCGTAGTTGGTGAGGTTTCGCACCGTGCCGGTGACGACGCTGTCCGGCGGATACCGGTCGGCAACGCGATCCCAGGGATTCTCCTGCGTCTGCTTCATTCCCAAGGAGATTTCCTGCTTCTCCTTGTTGATGCCCAGCACGACCACCTCGATCTCGTCGTCGATCTGAACGAGTTCGCTGGGATGGCTGATCCGCCGGGTCCAGGACATTTCGCTGATGTGTACCAGACCTTCGATGCCTTCTTCGATCTTCACGAACGCCCCGTAGGTCATCACGTTGACAACCGTGCCGCTGATCTTGGTGCCGATGGGGGACTTGTTTTCGATGTTCTCCCATGGGCTGGCCGACTTCTGTTTCAGCCCCAGCGCGATCTTTTCCTTCTCGTGGTCGATGTGCAGGATCTGGACTTCTATCTCCTGGTCGATCGAGAGCATTTCCGAAGGATGCGAGATGCGTCCCCAACTCATGTCGGTGATGTGAAGCAGGCCGTCGATGCCGCCGAGATCGACAAACGCGCCGAACTCGGCGATGTTCTTGACTACGCCCTTGCGTCGTTGGCCGACCTCCAATTCGCTCAACAGTTGGGCCTTCTTTTCGGCCCGCTCTGCTTCGATCAGCGCGCGGCGGCTGACGACGATGTTGCGGCGGGCTTCGTCGATCTTCAGCACGAGGCACTGGATCGTGCGGCCGATGTAGTCGCCGATGTCGGCCGGACGGCGGATATCGACCTGGCTGGCCGGCAGGAACACGTTTACGCCGATGTCGACCAACAAGCCGCCCTTGATCTTCCGCGTGGCAACGCCGGTGACGACGTCTTCCTCGTGGACCGTCTCCATCACCTTCAGCCAGGCCTCGATCTTCTCGGCCTTGCGCTTGCTGAGCGTGATCATCCCCCGAGTGTCGTCGACCAGACCGTGGATGTCTTCGACGTCCTCGATCAGCACTTTGACCATCTGCCCGGTTTCGGGAAGTTCTTCGCCCTCCTCCCACTCGTTGCGGAGGATGATCCCTTCGCTCTTGTAGCCCACGTCGACCAGTACGAAGTCGCCCTCGGCGCGAAGGATCTTTCCTTCGACGATTTGATTAACAACGACTTGCTGCGTTCCCCAGTCGAGTTCATCGGCGGGCACGCCTTCCATCGCGGAGTTGAGTTCTTGCTGCCACTCTTCTTCGCTGAGATCCAGTCCTCGGATAAGGTTGCGGTTGACCATGAAATGAGATTCGGTTTCGTGAAAAGCACCTCGTTCGCCCCGCCCCCTTCCGCAAGGGGCTAACCATAGACCATCGAGAATCACGTAGTATAGCAAATCGCCTGCCGGGCCACAATTGCGGCGAACTGCAATTCATCCGTCACCCCATCACCCCCAAACGTTACCAATGACACCACCTTCGCGCCAAGTGACACATTTATGTATTTCTCATCGGAAAACCACCACAGGGGAGGGTTCAAGATAGTCGTGGTTCGCTCCGCGAACCAGCGTATCGTTCGCGGAGCGAACAACGACTATCAGAGGCAAAGACCGGATGTAGCCTCAACTCCGCCCGACACTGCCGCACACGCCGCTCCACTTCCGCCAGCAGTTCGCGTTCCTCGTAGCCGGCGGCTTCTTCCGGCAAGATGGGGGGTCCGAACCGGACGTGAATCGTACCCGGCCGCGGAATTAGCTGCCTGCGGGGCCATGCCGCGTAGGCCCCTTCGATCGCCACGGGAAGAATCGCGGCCTTCGACCGCACGGCCAGCGCGGTAAAGCCCGGCCGGAACCGGCCGATCCGACCGTCGGCGGTTCGGGTGCCCTCGGGGAAGATCAGCACCATCTCGCCCCGCTTCAATCGACGTAGCGACTCCTTGATGCCGGCAAGCCCGATGCCTTCGCGGTCGATCGGTATGGCGTCGAGAGAGCGGATCATCCAGCGGAAGGGGGCAAACCTGAAGAGCGTATCACGGGCGAGATAGTTCATTCGTCTTGGGCAACCCATCCCCACCAACGGAGGGTCGAAATGGCTCTGATGGTTCGACACGACCAGCACCCCGCCGTCGCGGGGAATATTGTCCAGGCCCTCGCAGCGAACCCTGAACAAGAGAACCCCGATGACCTGCAGCACGCGTTGCAGGAAAGCGTACCAGGCAAGATTGAGCAGAGAACGTTGAGGCATCGCAGGTTGCTACTGTTTTCTATCTTCTGTACTCAAACTGTAAACGGGAGTGCGTCCGAAAAAGGGGACAGGCACCGTCGGCAAACGCCTCAACCACTGCAAAACCAGGCTCTCGACGGAGCCAGTCCCCATTTTCGGACTCCCGTCTTTTCAGTTTGAGTTCTGTATCTGCTCACGGCAGGGCAACAATCTCTTCCAACCGATCGACCGCTTCCTCTACGGTCATCCCGTCGGTACAGACTTCAATGGCGTCGGCCGCGGCGGCCAGGGGACCGATCTTTCGGCTCGAATCTTCCTGATCGCGACGCTGCTGGGCGGCCATTACTTCCTCGAGCGTGGCCGACTCGCCTCGAGATTGTAGGTCGCCGAGCCTGCGACGCGCCCGTTCTTCCGGGCTGGCGGTGACGAAGAACTTGTACTGGGCGTGGGGAAATGCCACGGTGCCCTGGTCGCGACCCTCGGTCACCACGTTGTCGTCGCCGGCCACCTCGCGCTGCAGGCGAACCAGATGCTCGCGGATCAGCGGGTTGTCGGCGGCATGGCGCGTGGCGGCGGTGACCTCCGAACCGCGGATTTTCTCGCTGACGTCCTCGCCGTCGAGGAGCGTCCTCGGCCCATCGACGCGGATTTCTATCTTCGCGGCCAATTCGGCCAACTGATCGGGCTGTTGCCAGTCTACCGCACGTCTGATCCCGGCCAGAGCCACCGTTCGATACATGGCCCCCGTGTCGATGAATCGAAAGGCCAACCGTCGGGCCAACGCCCGGGCGACAGTGCTCTTTCCAGATCCGGCCGGACCGTCGATGGTAATAATCATTGCCCCTATTATGACACGATTTCCCCGGCCGGGCAACTCGATAAACTCCGCAACGACGTCCGCGAGAGAAGCGTGCTGGATGTATGCAACTGCGCCCTCATGTAGCGTACGATACGTCTACCATGTCGGCCGCTTTCTCGATGAATTCGTTCACCTGTTCGGCGTGCGTCAGGTTTATCAGGTGTCCTCCGCCGGGCACGATCTCATCGGCCTCGACACGTCTGGCCGGGATGATCCGGTCGCGGCGTCCGTGAATCTGCCGCACCGCAGTGTCCTGCAAAGGGGCGGGGTCCCAGTTCAAAAGGGCGCGCAGCGCCCATCGCATGAAACGGGAGTCCATCTCTCTGAACATAGTAGCGCACAGTTCGCGATGATCTTGCGAAAGACGAGTAAACAACCGTAATCCCGCTGGCGCAAGCGGTTTGGCCGCGTCGATAATCCGCGGAGAAAGGACTCGAACGAGCGGACTCGCCATGTGGCAAATCGGCCGAAGCCCTCGCCGCGAGCGGCAACTGCCAATCAACACCACCAGGTCCGGCCGAAGCGATCGGGCCATCTCGTACGCCACCATGCCGCCGAAAGAGACGCCGCCGAGGATCATCGGCCTCGCCGTGGGAACCGCCGCGGCGAACCGCCTCGCGTAGCTCGGCAGCGTTTCGCCTCGCCGCGGAGGAATCCAGGCCGGCGTAACAAGGTTCGACAACGCCTCGTGCTGCGGCTCGAAAAGGCGATGATCGGCACCAACGCCGGGAAGCAAGATCGTCAACGGTCCAGTCATGCTTCCATTCTGCCTCGGGCGTCCACGTCCGGCAACCCACCACGGGAGCGTGGGCGCTTGGCTGCGTGCTAGACTTTAGTGGTACAATCGATGCAGCAGGAACCGCGTTTCGTGACTAGGCAACCGCTCGACAAAACGAAGGACGTCTCGTCCGACAATGCGGCCGTGCGAGGGACGATCTCCAAACGCACGCTTGTGCTGCTCGTCTTTTTCGGCCTCATCGTGTTGCTCTTGCAGCTTCGCCCCAACGGCGACGTGGACGTCTTCTGGCGAGTCAAGATCGGGCAACTCGCCCTCGATCAAGGGGGATTGGTCCGCACCGACCCGTTCACGTCGACACACGCCGGCGAGCCGACTCCGCCGCTCAGTTGGCTCGCGGAAGTGTTCTACGCGGCGCTCTACCGGCTCGGCTCCTGGCGTCTGCTTTCGCAGGCAAACGCGTTGGTGATCGCCGCCGGGCTGCTGATCGCGGCGCTAACGGTCCGCCGCCGAGAGACGTCGATTGCGGCAAATCTGCTCGGCCTGGCGTTGGGGTTGCTGGTCGTGTTGCCTCACTGTCAGATCCGCACGCAGAGTTTCGCGGTCCTCTGGTTTCCCCTCTTGATGTTGGTGGCGCAGTCGAGGATCCGCCCGGGGCGGAAACTCGTCCTTGCGGCGGCCGTGCTGGTGATCTGGCAGAACATGCACCCCTCGGTAATGGTCGCCGCGGTCGCATTGACGGCCCTCGCGGCGGCAAGGTGGGCGCGATGGTTGTTCGACCGCCGGACCGACGTGCCGTGGATACCGGCCTTGCTGGTCGTGCTTGCGGTGCTCTGCGCGATGGCGACCCCGATGGGATGGGCCGTCTTCGAGACCTCGGCCCAGAACTCGAAGCTCTCACGCGAACTGGGAATCTCCGAGTGGATGTCGATCTGGGACCCGGCGGTCAGGGCACCGGCAATGTCGGTCTGGGTCGCGCTGTTGATCTCGGCGGTGTTGCTTGCGCGTCTGCGGCGTCGTGTGCGTTTGGAAGATCTGGCCCTGTTTCTGGTCCTGGCGGCGGTCAGTCTGCCGGTGTATCGTCTCTCGCTGTTTCTCGGCGTGGCGATGATTCCCATCTGGTCGCGGTGGATCGCGGCGGTATTGTCGGCCGACCGGCCGGGGCGGGCCCCCGAAGCGGCCTCCGAAGTGACGGTCCCCGCTCTTCGCGCGGCGGGCGTTGCATCCGTGGTGCTGACGGCCGCATTGGGGTTGCCGCCGCTGCTGGGCACAAGGATCCACAGCCGCGAGATGCCGCTGGCCGCCGTCGAGCGGCTTGGCGAGTTGGGCGTGCGGGGTGTGATCTACAACTATCGCGAATGGGGCGGCCCATTGATCTGGGCGGGATATCCCGACTGGAAAGTCACCATCGACGGCCGGCTCTATCTGTTTACGCCGGAAGACTGGGATCGCTATCGCCGCATCGCCCTGGGAGAGGTGCCCGCGGCCGAGGTCGACCGCTGGTATCACCCCGACGCGTTTCTCCTCCGGCCCGACTATCACCGGCGTTTCATCCGGCTGCTTCGCGACAGCGGCGATTGGGAGGAAGCATACGCAGATGATAGTGCGGTGGTGTTTCTCCGGCACAATTGAAGGTAATCCTCACTGCAGACTACAGAACGGCTCTCGTTCCAACGCGATATCAAGCACAACGTTGGTGTCCAAGAGGATTCTCACTTGTGCTTTTCCTGCAAGTCATTCGCCTTCTGGTCCTTCCAATCTTCAATACTGCTTCCTTTGAATACTCCCGTCCACTTCTCCACGAAACGCTTGCCAGCCTGCTTCTTCATGTTCCGTTTTCTTTCCGCCACCATCAGCATCGAATACGAAGCAATAATCAACCTCAACGGCGTCGGCGCGTCGAGCGATCCGGTAAGAGCAGCCGCCATGGCAAGACCAAGGGCAAGCCGTTACGAAGGACGCAAGAATGACCGTAATCCCCGCCCCCGAGTCGGCCAGCGATAGTCCTAAACATAACGCTTCACGTGCAGAGTGCCCGTGAACGGCTACGGAAAAAGAAAGCGGTGACAAGTCACCGCACTCCGATAATCTCGACCGTCAACTCACCGGCGTTGTCGTGCAGTTCGGCGGCGGAATCGTTGATCTTCAGGTACAGCGTGCCGGCCCGTGGCGGTGTGAGCGTGGTTCCCAGCCCGATCACGGCTGAGCGAAGCAGGGCGGTTCCGCTGCTGGGGTCAGGCTGGTCCGGACGGACGGCGGCCAGCAGAACGCCCAGCGGCCGGCCCTGGTAGTAGCGGATCGAAACGCCACCCGGCTCGCACCACCAGATCTGCGGCTGATCGGCCACTTGGTAGCGTCCCGAGGCCACGAAGCGGTATTTCGTGCCGGCCTCCAATCGCAGGCCCGAGTTCTGCCAGCCCCGCTCGGCCGACACGGTCACGCCCGTCGTGGCCGTCGTCAGCGGCTTGCCCGGGCGAAAGTCGATTGCCGTGGCCGGAATATCGTGCCCATACTCCAGACCGAGCACGAAAAGCTGCCACTCTTCGCACAACTCGCCCCAGTCGTCTCCGATTATCGCGTAGAATCGCTTGGTGAAATCGGGCTTCAGCACGTTCCGGTAGAGCTGCCGGAAGCGATCGCGGTATCGGGGATGGCGATCGAGCAGCACCGTGGCAGCCCAGCACCACGCGTACGGCTCGGTTTCTTGATGCGCGGCGGGCGGATAGTCGATCACCTGTTTCAATCGCAGCGGCCGACGTTGGGCAACGGCGTCCTTGATGATGCGGATCCGCCCCCAGTGCGGAACCTCTTCCCG
>Ga0180429_10000352_pt1 | contig 41364 bp, 32 predicted proteins | sample SS_ome_FD_132428 | JGI IMG/M metagenome (GOLD analysis project Ga0180429, IMG submission 132428) | Hypersaline lake sediment archaeal communities from the Salton Sea, California, USA - SS_1_S_1 metaG | ecosystem: Environmental > Aquatic > Non-marine Saline and Alkaline > Hypersaline > Sediment ...
CGGCGCGGTAGTTGCGCAGGGTCACGCTGATGGCGTTCCCCTCGCGAACCGCCTCGCGCGCCTCGCGAACGGCCTCCTGGTCGGTGTCGTTGCGCAGCAGGAAACCGAGCTCGCGCCCGAGGGCGGCCTGCGGCGCATAGCCGGTGAGCCGCTCGAACCCCGACTCGATGTGCACCAGCGGCGAGCCGATCCGGCGCAGGTCGCTGACGACGAAGACCTCCCCCGCCAGGACCTCGGAGAGCGGCTCGACGATGCTGACGAGGTCGACGTCCTCCGAGGCGAAGCCCGACCACACGCGCTCGCGGAGCTGGGCGAGCTGCGCTCGCTGCCCCTGCTCGCGGGCGGGTCGACGGGGGTCCTTCGGTCCTGTGCGCTCGGCGTCGGTCATGGTCGTTGGGCGTGTGGCGACCACGACCGATCGATGAGCCAAAGCGAAAGCTCGCCGTCGTTGGTCCCATGACCCGCTCCGTGACCCTCGGGGCCTCCCAACCCTTCGGCGATGCGGGTCTTTCCCACGCTCTTCCGCGTCCCACGCTAGCACGCGTCGCCACGATCCCTACGTGGAGTTGCGCACGTGGCGCGGTACGTGGCCGGTCTTCGGCCCGCCCAGCGCCGGTTGGAACCCCGCCTCTCATACCCCCCCTAGGTATAATGCAGAACGGGCGGCGCCGAACGACGGTGCTAGCATCCCCCTCGGAGGAAACCGTGACCCGAGCCACCACCCAGAGCGACGTACTGATCATCGGCGGCGGACCCGCAGGCCTCACGGCCGGCATCTACGCGGGCCGCGGACAACTCGACGTCGTCGTCGTCGAGAAGGGCCTCCCCGGCGGGCAGATCGCCCAGACGGAGGAAGTCGAGAATTACCCGGGGTTCGAGACCGCGATCTCCGGCCCCGAACTCGCCCAGCGCATGGTGCGCCAGGCGGAGCGCTTCGGCGCCCGCATCGTCATGGACGAGATCGGTGGCGTCGCCCGCGAGGGCGAGCGCTTCCGCGTCCGCGGCTACGAACGTGATTACCTGGCGCGGGCCGTGATCGTCGCGACCGGCGCGAACCCGCGTCGCCTGGGCGTGCCGGGCGAGGACGAGTTCTACGGCCGTGGCGTGTCCACCTGCGCGACCTGCGACGGCTTCTTCTACCGCGGCAAGCAGGTGGTCGTCGTCGGCGGCGGCGACGCCGCGATCGAAGAGGGCACCTTCCTGACGAAGTTCGCCGAGAGCGTGACGGTGGTCCACCGGCGCGACGAGCTGCGCGCGAACAAGGTCGCGCAGGAGCGCGCCTTCGCCAACGCCAAGATGCACTTCGTGTGGAACACCATCGTCGAGGAGATCCTGGGCGCCGACGGCCAGGTCACCGGCGTGCGGACACGCGACGTCGCCACCGGCATCGAAGGGCAGATCCTGGCGGACGGCGTGTTCGTCTACGTCGGCCACGTTCCCAACACCGACTACCTACGCGGCGTCGTGCGCCTCAACGATCACGGCTACGTCGACGTCCGCGACGAGATCTACACCGACGTGGAGGGCATGTTCGCCGCCGGCGACGTCGCCGACGAGGTCTACCGCCAACTGTCGACCTCGGTGGGCGCGGGGACGCGGGCCGCGATGGCCGCCGAGCGCTGGCTCGCGGCACGCGGCGAGGCGGCCGTGGTCGCCGGCGGCTGACGACGGCCGCTTCACGGACGGCTCGGGCCCCGTTCACGCGCGTCAGCGCGCCGTGAAGTCGACGAGCACGACCTCGTCGCCGTCGCGCACCAGCGCGTAGCGCCCATCGCTCCACAGCAAGACGCCGGCGACCGCACGCCAATCCGCCCCATCGGCGGTCACGATGCGGACGAAGCCGGCGTCGTTCTGCAGCGTCCACGCCTCGCCCCCCAACGGCACGTCGGCGGCGGCGTCCAGCCGGACCCGAGTTCCGAGGTCGGGTTCGGGCCACCAACTGGTGTCGCTGTCGGCCAGCGCCGGTGGGCCCTCGGGGCGGAGGGCGACCGTGGGGTCACCGAGCCCCCGGATGTCCCCGACATCGCGCCCGCTGCGGTCGGACACCTCGACGACCACGAGCGCCGGGGGTGGCTCGCCGCCCGGCAGGTACGCGGTCCCCGCGATCGTCTCCGGCCCGATACCGAGGCGCGTGCTCACCAGCGTCAGCGTCGCGAGGCGGAACGCCTCCCGAACCTCGTCGCCGTCGTCCGCCCACCCGGGCGGCCAGAGCGATCGGTCGCGGAGCAACACCATGCCCGCCTCGGGGACGTCCTCCGCCGTGGCGAGCTCGGGCGCGCCGCCCTCGGCCACAGGTGCCCCGGCGGGCTCGTCCGCCCCCGGCGCTGGCTCGGTCACCGGAGACCCGGCCGGCCCGGACTCGACCGGCGCGTCCGCCGCCTCCGTCTCGCCCTCGACGGCCGGCTCGTCTCCGGCCAGCGGCTCGCCCTCGGTCCCCGTCTCGCCCTCGGCCTCCGGGTCGACGGTCAGATCGATGAACGGGACCTCCAGCGAGTCGACGCCGGGCGGCGGCGGCACCTCCGCGAGTGGGGCCAACAACCAGGCCTGCATGGTGCGCACGTCGGCGCCCTGGACGAGGGTGTACGTCGCCTGACGCAGCGGATCGAGGACCTGCCGCCGGACGGCCACGCCGTCCGGCCAGGGCAGCACCCGCAGGTCCTGGCCGGCCACCAAGCCCTCCCACAGCACACGCGGTGTCAGGGGCATGATGCCGCCCGGGATCGCCTCGGCGAGCGCGGGGACCGGTCGGGCGCCGGCGACGTCGGGCATCGCCGCCGCGTAGCGCACGGCCGCCGCGCGGTTGGCGAACGCGCCCACCCGCACCCGGTAGACATCGCCCTGGCTCCCCGTCGAGCGCACGACGTACGCCGGGAAGCCGTCGCGCAACAAGTTCCGCGAGATGTCGACGGCGGTCGCCTGATCCGACACCGCGATCACCTGCACGGTGAAGCTGATCGCCTGGGCCGACCCGGCGACGGCCGCGAGCACGAGACCCACGAACGCGCGCACCGCCCACCGCGATCCACGGCGCCCGGGACGCCGAGCGGGCGATGCGCCGGCCACGTCAGAAATCCTTGCGTTCGAACACGATGACCGCGACCGCGGCGAAGGCCGCGCAGTAGAACGCGATCAACGCGACCACCCAACCGAGATCGCCCGCCGGCGCGGCGTAGGCCGACAGCTGCGAGGTCAGCAGGTACGGCGTCACACCCGGGAACACCACCAGCAGCTCCATGACGATCAGCGTCGCCAGCGTCGCGAGAGCACCGGCGGCGGCATTCATGAACAACACCGCGAACAGGACGGCGAGCAGGGCGATGGGCAACAGCGCGTAGGCCGCAATCAGGTAGGCGCGCAGCAACTCGACCCACGCGTCGGCGGGCACCATCGTCCCCGTACCCAGGAGGCCTGCGGCACCCAGCCCGGTGCCGCCCACGAACGATCCGAAGCCGAAGGAGGCACCCGCCAGCAGCGAGGCCAACAGGAACCAGGCGAGCGCCAGGAACGGCAACGCGGAGACGACCAGCAGCTTCGCCAACAGCCACTGCGAACGCGTGACGGGGCGCAGCAGCACGGTCGGCAGCGTGCCGTGCTGGATCTCGATGCCCAGCAGCTCGGCCGCTGCGATCGCCACCAACAGCGGCAGCAGGAAGGCCATGCTCGACAGCAACGACAACGCCGGCACCTGGTAGCCGGAGACGATGAAGAAACCGTACACGTCGAACACCCCCGGGGCATAGGCCCACAGCCAGGGGAACAGCGCCAAAACCACCAGGCCGAAGCGCACGCTGCTCAGGTGGGCCAACTTGCCCAGCTCCATGCCGAGGAGCGCGATCACCGCGCGCCCCCGCGCCCGCGGCCGGCGCGCCCGAGGCGCGGCGGCTCGGCATCGATCGCCAGGGCATCCACCGCAGTGCGGCGCGCACGCTCGGCCGTCACCCGCTCACGGTAGTGCGCCCGCAGGTCGAACACGTCGGGACCGATCTCGAGCAGGTCCATGCCGCCACCGACGAGGGCCGCGGCCAGCCGCTCGGCGCCGGTGCCCGGCGCGAGCGCCGCCACGAGGTGATCGCCTCGTCGCTGCGCCTCGCGCACCCACGGCTGCGCCCGCAGCAAGGCCACCGCAGCGGGGACGTCCGCCACCCGCACGCGGAAACGGGCCCGCCGGTCGCGCAGGTCGACGGCGTCGATCAGCTCACCCTCCTCCATGAGGCCGACGAGGTGGCAGTACGCCACCACCTCCTCGAGGTGGTGGGTCGACAGGAGCACCGCGGTTCCCTCCTCGGCCGCCTCCCGCAGCACGCGGTGCACCAGGTGCAGCGACAGCGGGTCCATGCCGCTCGCGGGCTCGTCGAGCACGAGGATCTCCGGGCGCGTCAGCAGGGCCGCCGCCACGCCGAGGCGTTGGCGCATGCCCAGCGAGTAGATGCCGACCGGTCGATCCGCGGCCGCGGTGAGCTCCATGCGGTCCAGCATCTCGCCGATCCGACCTGCCGGCACGCCCCCCGCCAGGCGCGCGTGCAGACGCAGGTTGCGCCGACCGCTGAGGTAGGGGTAGAAGGCGGCGGGCGCCTCGACGACCGCGCCGAGTCGACGCCGCACCGAGGGGCGCTCGTGGGGATCCTCGCCGAGCATCCGGACCGTCCCCGAGGTCGGGAACGCCAGGCCGGCGACCAGGCGGATGACGGTCGTCTTGCCGGCGCCGTTCGGACCGACCAGGGCGTACACCTCGCCGGGCTGAACGCGCAACGACAGATCGCGGACCACGGGGCGGCTGCCGTACCGCTTGGTCAAGCGGACGGTCTCGATCGCGGGCGTCACACGGTCCGGGGCAGCGTCCACGCGCACCTCACCCCCGAGACTACACGCCCGGCCTCCGAGCCGCGCATGGGATGGCTCACGCCTCCGCCAACGCGCCGGACGGCGCCGGCGCCTCGCCGGCCGCCTCCGACGCGCCGACGGACGGCACCGCCGCGCCACCCTCCGCAGCCACCTCCTGGGTGGTCATCGCATCGAGGACGTGCTCGACGGCACGCTCGACGGCGCGGTCGAAGTCGGTCGTGTCGACGACCGGCGAGCCCTCGCGGGCCGCCTGTTCGAGGACGAAGTCCTGGATCATGCGGATCTCCGCGAAGTGCTCCAGGTAGTCGTCGCTCGGCCGCATCCTGTGCGTGCGTCCCTCCCGCCGGCTGAAGTTCTCGCGGTGATCGTCCTCGTCGCCGACCACCAGCACGATCTCGATGACCAGGGCCCGGTCGTCGGGCCGCTGTGGCGACAGGCCGGGCACCAGGTGCGTCCCCTCGATGACGAGAGAGGTCGCCTCCTTCACGTTGCGCTCGATGATCGCCTCGATCGCCCGGCTCATCTGCTGCACCTGCGCCTGGAAGCCCCGAGCGACCCGCTTGCGCTTCGGCTTGGCGTTGGCCACCTCGTGGGGCATCAGCTCCGCGCGCCAGGCCGCGTAGCTCGAGGCATGCAGGATGGGACTGAGTTCGGGGCTGATCAGCGAGCGCAACGCCTGGCGCACGCTGTCGGTGGAGACGACGCGCGGGATGCCGAGCCGATAGCCGAGTTCCGCCGCCAGGACCGATTTGCCCACACCGGCGGCCCCCGATACCAGCACGACCACCGGTCGCTCGGCGCGCCGCAGCGACCTGAGCAGCGTGTAGCGGCGGGCGAACTCCTCCCCCGCCTCCTCCTGGAGCAGGCGGCGGACGACGGCCCGGACGCGCTCGCTCTCGACGCGCGGCACCCCCAAGCGCCACAACTGGTCCTCGGCGCGCCGCGCCAGGCGGTGCGACAACTCCGGGTCGAGACCGATCGCCAGAAGCGACTGCGCGAGCACGCCGCGCGAGAACGGGAGGCCCGCGTCGCGGCCCTCCTCGACGACCACCAGCTCGGCCGCCAGCGCCAGCGTCGCCTCGTACCGAGCCCGCACGTCGCGGCCAAAGCGCGCCTCGAGCGCCGACGCCACCCGCTGGTACAGCTCGCGCTCCTGCACCTGGCGGCGGCCGTCGGACCGCAGCCCCAGTTCGACCTGGCGCACGACCGCGTAGGCCTCCTTGAACGCCAGGCCGAGCTTCTCGAGTGAGGCCGCCAACTTGCGGCGACTGAACGGGTCACGCCCGCCGGACTCGTCGACCACCTCGAGCTCGCTGAAGGGCGGGGTCTGGCGCGCCAGCGCCTCGGCGGCCTCGGGGCCGATCTGTTCCGCCACCCAGCGGCCCAGTCGCTTCATGAACTCGCCGAGCTCGACCTGCTGCTCGTGCCGCTGGCGGTAGTGCTTCTCGACATCGCGCGCCAACCGCACGGCGTGTTCGGTCGCCACACCGGCCGACTGCAGCACCTCGACGATCGGGCCCGTCGCGAACGGGTAGCGCTTGGACCCGTCCTGCACGCGCAGATCTCGTCGCTTCACGTCACGTCCTCCAGTACGCACGAGGCTAGCACGGCGCCACCTGGCCGCCCACGGGCGGCAGTCGGTCGAGGAGGTCCTTGACGATGTTCCCGGTCAACCCCCACACGTCGCGTCCCACCACCAGGTAGCGGTGCAGGACACGCGTCTTCCCCGCGTGCGCGCGGGTTTCGCGCAGCACCGGGGTCGCGGCGAGCAGCGCCAGCGGAACCGTGAAGACCTCGGCGACCTCACCAGGGTCGACCCGCAGGTCGGCGGGCCAGGTCACCCGCGCGACGACCGGCGTCGCGACGAGGCCGAACGGCGAGGCGCGATCGTCGAGCAGCCCGAAGACGTCGCCGCGGTCGACGTCGAGACCCACCTCCTCGTGCGCCTCGCGCAACGCGGCGGCGATCGCGTCCTCGCCGGGCTCGAAGCGCCCGCCGGGGAACGCGATCTGTCCCGCGTGGCGGGAGAGGCCGGCCGACCGGACCGTGAACAGCAGCGCGGGGCCCTCAGGAGCGTCCAGCAGCGGTACGAGCACCGCCGCCCGACCGTGGCCGGGAAGGTCGAGCCCCCGCGCCACCGGCTCGGCGAGGGCCCGCCGCACGTCGTCCACGGTCCAGGAGATCACGACGGCTGGGCCACCTCCGCCCCACCAGCGAGGCGCCGTTCGACGTGATCGCGGAGCAGCAGCTCGGGGTCATGGCCAGCCGCTGTCGCGGCCCGGGCCAGTTGGAGCAAGGCCTGCGCGAGATCGTCGGGATCTCGGGCGAGGTCGCCCAGGCTGCGCGCCGCGAGCGCATCGTCCGCGGGCCAGTCCAGCGCGCGGGCGAGCTCGCCGGCGCGCCGCAGCGCGGGCAGCGAACGCGGCACGCGCTCGGCTGCCGTGCGCGGGGCCCCGCCCCGCTCACCGGCCTTGATCTCCTGCCAATTGCGCAGGACCTGCTCCGCGTCGTCCGCGACGACGTCGCCGAAGACGTGGGGGTGGCGCCGCACCAGCTTCTCGACGATGGCAGACTCGACGTCCTGGTAGCCGAAGGTGCCGGCTTCCTCCCCGATGACCGCGTGGAACGCGACCTGCAGCAGGACGTCGCCGAGTTCGTCGGCGACCACCGCGGGATCGCCGTCGGCGATGGCGTCGACCGCCTCCGCGGCCTCCTCGAGCAGGTGCGGGCGCAGGCTCTCGTGGGTCTGCTCCTGGTCCCAGGGGCAGCCGCCGGGGCCGCGCAGGCGGCGCATGATCGTCAGCAGGCGTTCCATGCCGCCGATGCTACCTTCGGCGACGCCATCCGCGTGGGTGCCCGCCGACGCCGGACGCCTCGCGCGCGCGCCGTGTCCGGGGGTCAGCCGGGCGCCCGCACCAGCGCCCAGTGGCGGCCGCTGTGGCCGGCATCGCGCCGATGCGAGAAGCAGCGATCGGCCTCGCAGTGCGTGCAGGTGGCGCTCGCCGCGATCGCGTCCGGCGGCAGGCCGACGGTCTCGAGTTGCGCCCGTACAGCGCCGGGGACGTCGAGACGCCAGCGCCCCGCCACCGTCGGATCGGGCCAAGCGACGTCCGCGGGCACCGCCGGATCGGCGCGTACGGCGGCCACCACCTCCGGACCGACCTGGTAGCAGCGGCCCTGGATCGCCGGCCCGAGCCACGCACGCAGGTCCGCCGGATCGCTCCCATAGCGACGGACCAGGGCCCGCACCGCGGCAGCGGCGACGCCAGCGGCCGCCCCGCGCCACCCCGCGTGCACCGCCGCCACGGCCCCGCGGCGGGCATCGACGAGGATGACGGGCAGGCAATCGGCCGCGGACACCGCCAGCAGCCACCGCGGGTCGTCGCTGACGAGGGCGTCGCCCTCACGACCCGCGAGGTCGTCCGCGGCGTCGTGAACCGCGGCGCCGTGCACCTGATCGATCCTCGCCACGCGCTCAAGTCCGACGCCGAAGGCGCGGGCGACGCGGCGGCGATTCTCGGCGACGGCGACCGGGTCGTCGCCGACCGAGGCGCCGAGGTTGAGGCTGTGCCAAGGCGGCAGGCTCACACCGCCGGCGCGCGGCGAGAACCCGTGCGCGACCGGCAGCGGACCGCGCTCGAAGTCGGCCAGCGTCAGCTCCGCCACCGGCTCAGTAGTTGCGGGCCGTCGCCCGCATGCCGCCGCTGGACTCGAGCCAGTCGGTCACGACGCCGATCGCCGCGCGGACGGTGGGCGTGATGAGTGGGTCGCCGAAGCTCTCGAGGCGCACGATCACCTCGCCGCCGGCGCGCCGCTGAGCGACCACCAGGAGCTGCTGCACCAGCTCGGGCTCGTCGACCGTGACGCGGAACCACCAGCGGTCGCGCTCGCCCACGGCGCGGGCCGCCTCGTGCACGATGACGTGGCCCTCGGGTGCCGCGACGACCAGCTTCTCGAACGGAGCGTCCGACGGCCAGCCGCCGTCGAGCAGGGCATGGGGCATGGTGACGTGCCTCCCTAACGGCTCGGGGGCCGGCAGGCCGGCACCGTCGAGCGCGAAGACCTGGTAGTGCAGCGGCTTGCCCTGGGCACGCCACTTGAGCGCGTACTTCGTCTCGAACACCTCGGGCGGCGCGCTTCGCTCGATCCGGCTGGCGACGCCGGACCGGGCCGCCTCCTCGCGGGCGAACTCGACGTAGTCGAGGTGGTCGGAGGCCAAGCGGATCTCGCCGCCCGGTCGCAACCGCGTCGAAGCCAGCCGGAAGAAGGACACCCGCAGGAGCCGGTGCCGCACGTGCCGCTCCTTGGGCCACGGGTCGGGGAAGTTCACCGTGATCGAGTCCAGCGACGCCGGTGCGAAGAGCTGCCGCACCGCGATCTCGGCGGGCGCCTTGAGGATCCTCACGTTGCCGATGCCCTCCCGTCGCAGCCGCCGCAACGCGCGCAGCACGCTGGTGCCGGACACCTCCAGACCCACGTGGTCGTGGTCCGGCGCTGCGTGGGCGCGCGCGGCCGTGTAGCGGCCATCGCCGAAGCCGACCTCGAGGTGAAGCGGCGCCTCCCGACCGAACGCCGCAGCCCAGTCGACCGGGTGCGCCACTCGCCGCCACGGCAGGAAGATCGGCCGCGCCACGGGCGGGTCGGCGGGCGCGGCGCCGACGCTCACGCCGCTGGGTTCGTCATGGGCTCCCGCCATTCAGGCGGGTCCCTCGTCGCTACCGTGGTAGGGACGCGCCAGCACCGTGTCGTCGACCCGCAACCCCAAACGCAAGAGGTTGACCCTCGGCACCCACAGGTAGGCGCCGGCGCCCTCGGACGCGACGAAGGGCACGGCGATGGCGCTCCCGTCCGGGAGCTTGAGGGCGACCTCATCGAAGTCGCCGACCACTTCCCGCCACGCCCGTGCGATCCCGGCGTCCACGGCCACGCTGCCGACGGGCACGCCGGCGGGCGCCAGCCGCACGACGAGGCGGGCGGTACGCGGCCTGCGCGTGCGGATCCGCAGGAGGCCGACGTGGACGAGACGGGTGACGACCGCCCGTGCCTCGTCCTCCTCGACGTCGAGCTCACGGGCGATGCGGGCCACGGTCCAGTGCCCATTCACGACCGCCAGGACGCGCTGCTCGGGCGATCCCAGCGACGGCCTGGTGCCCCCGTCGTCGACGCCGAACGGCACGGCGTCGCGTTCGACCATCGGCGGCCCCTCGCCCGCTCGACGCGCCTCGTCCAGGCGTCTCAGGGCGTCGAGCACGATCGCCTCGGTACTGGTCTCGATGGTCGTGCGCGGCGCGGGCAGACCCGCCGTGAAGGCGAAGGCGCCGCGCTCGTCGCCGAACAGGGCATCGACGGCGGCAGAGCCCTCGACCTCACCGAACTCGGCGTGACGCAGTTGGCCCCGATCGAAGTAGAAGCGCGCCCGGCCCGATGGGTGCTGAACGGTGAGACGGCCCGTCCGCTTCGACGCGGCCAACAACTGGAACAGGTCCACGAGCGAGAAGAGACCCAATGTCCCGGTCACGGACGCCATGCTACCAGGGGGGCTCCCCGGTCTCCGAATCGAGCCACGGCGCAGGCACGCACGCGCTCATCCGACGTCGTCAGGATGCGGGACGTCGACCGTGACCACGTCCTCGTCGGTCGGGCCGGCCGCGACGCCCAGGACACCCCGCGCCGCCGTCCAGGCGCCGCCCTCGGGCGCGGGGAGCACGGCCCCCGCCACGACGGTCGACCGTCCCTCGAGGGCGAGCGGCGGCAGGTGCCCGACCAGCATGGGGTTGATGCCGTAGCGGAGGTGCGCTCGCCCCGTCAGGCCGGCGCGCAGGCCATGCTCGAGCCACGCGTCGCCCTCGTCGATGCGGGGATCGGGCGGCCAAGGCCGCGTCCAGCGGGCCGCGTTGGCCGAGGGCTGAACGAGTACCTGAGCGCCGAGGCCGTCGAGCCGCTCGATGACGTGGTGGTACCAGCCGTCGAGGCAGACGGCGATCGCGACGCGGCCGACAGGCGTGTCGACCACGGGCAGGTCCTCCAGCCGGCCGCGGGCGAGGCCCACGCGCCGCTCGAGCCCCTGGGTGAGGAAAACCTTCGGCGCCCGCGCGACGACGGCGCCGGTGGGGGCAACGAGCAGCGCGAGGTTGTGCACGCGCGGATCGACGACGTGCAGGCCGCGGGCCGCCTCGTAGGCCACCGTCGGAAAGAAGCCGGTGCCAGCGACCAGGGTGGCCCCGGTCGCGCTGGCCGCCCGGGCGAACGCCTCCGTCCACATCGCATACGCGCCCAGCGCGAGGTCGGCGTACGCGGCCTGGCTCCAACGCCAGCGACGGCGCAGCGCCAGCGCCGTCCAGCGCGACCCCCGCCGCCGGAGCAGCGCCCGGGCGGCGGCGAGCAAACCGTCGTCCAGGCGATCGCCGACGCCCCCCGCCGTGGCCAGCAGCGGCAGGGCCCACAGCTCGGGGAAGGCGACGAGGGCTGGACCGGGTGCTCCGGCGGCCGCGCGGACGGTGAGGTCGACGACCCTGTCCGCGAAGCGCTCGGACGAGGCGTAGTCCTCGGCACGCCACCTCGGTTGCACGGCCGCGAGCCGCACCATGCTGCCCATGGGATGAGCGTACCCGAGCGTCGGGGTGGCGATGCCGACGGTTAGACTCGGTGGGTGACGCTGCGCCTGGGCCGTTACCTGGTTCGCGAGGTCACCGGCCTCTACCTGCTCGGTGTCGCCGCCCTGTGCCTGCTGCTGTCGATCGACCTGCTCAGCGTGATGGCGCGCTTCCTGGTCGAGCACGACGCGGGCGGCCTCACCATCGCGCGGCTGCTGGTCTTCAAGCTTCCCTGGTTCCTCCACCTCACGCTGCCGTTGGCGGTGGTGTTCTCGATCCTGGTCGCCAGCGGGCGGTTGGCCAAGGACGCGGAACTCAAGGCCGCGTACGCCGGCGGAGTGCCGCCCATCCGCTTGCTCACGCCCCTGATCGGCGTCGGTGCGGTCGTGACGCTGCTCGCGTTGGGGATCAACGGCTGGCTCGAGCCGTGGGGCGAGGCGGCCTACCAGCGTGAGATCCAGGGCTTTCTCTATGCCCGGCCGCCGGCGGCGACACAGGTCGACGCCGCCTTCGCCATCGACGGCGTCGGCACCTTCTTCGCGGCGCGCCTGCGCGCGGACCGCGACGACCCGACGCGCGCCGAGCTGAGCGGGGTGCTGGTCGTGCTTGCGGACGGGCGCACGGTCACCGCCCCCCGCGGCGCCTGGGACGCCCTCACGCGAACGTGGACGCTCGAGGGCGCCCGCGCCACCGCGGCGGGCGACTCCCAGGGCGAACTGGAGGCCGGTACGCTGACGCTCGCGTTCCCCCTCGAGTCGACGCCCGAACAGGCGCTCATGCGCCCCGCACTGCAGACGCTGACCCAGCTCGTGGCCCGCGTGGGCGACCTGCGCGAGGCCGGTGGCGACGTCGCCGAGGCGCGCTTCGCCCTGCACCGGCGCCTGGCCGACGCCTCCAGCGCCGTCGTGTTCGCGCTAGCGGCGGGCGCGCTGGCACTACGGGTGCGGGGCCGCGCCACCGGGCTCGGTTGGACGATCGCGCTGGTGGTCGCGTTCTGGGCGAGTTGGACGCTGACCGGCACGCTCTTCGACCGCGGCGTCCTGGGACCCCTCGCCGCGGCCTGGGCGACCCCGGCCGCCGTCGCCGCGGCCGGCGGGGGCCTCGCCTGGTGGGTCGCGTCACGATGAACGTCTGGGGCCGGGCCATCGCTCGCGAGATCGCGCCGTTGTACGTCCTCGGCCTGATGGTGCTGACGCTGCTCCTGCTGCTCTCCTTCCTGCTCGACGTGCTCGCCGACGTCGTGTCGCGCGGCGTGCCCGCGGGCACCGTGGCCGCCTTCCTGCTGCTCAAGCTGCCGAGCGCGGCGGCCGCCGGTCTGCCGCTGGCGCTCCTGTTCGCCGCGCTCTTGGCGCTCTCGCGCGCGACCCAGGACGGCGAGCTGCGGGCGGCGCTGCAGCTCGGGGTCTCGCCGGTCGCGACGGTGCGGCCGATCCTGGTCGTCGGCGTCGCGGTCGCGTTGCTCACGCTCGCGAACAACGAGATCCTCGTGCCGTGGGCGGAGCAGCGGGCGCTCGAGGTCCAGCGCGAGATCCTCCTGCGCAGCCCCGAGACCGTGCTGCGTTCCGGCGCGTTCTTCGAGGACGCCCTCGGCAGGTCGATCTTCCTGCAGAGGGTCACCCCCGACGGAGAGCTGGAGGGCATCACCGTCATCGCGCCCGGCGGCAGCCAGGGGCCGAGGCAGTTGATCGAGGCCGCGCGCGGCGTCGCGGACCCGGCCGCCGGCGTGTGGCGCCTCGAGGACCTGCGCCTGCGCTCGTTCCGCTCCGGCCGCACGGTGATCGACGTGCGCGCCGCCTCCGCCCTCCTTCCCGTCCGCGGCCTGACCGCCGGCGTGGTCGGCAGCGTCGACCTCGTCACCTTGCCGCTCCCCGAGCTGCTGCGCCGCGTGCGCGAGGGCGGCCGCGACGCCGCTGCCGAGCTCACCGCGTTGCACCGCAAGGCCGCCGAGCCCGCCGCGGCGCTGGCGTTCGCGCTGTTCGCAGCGGCGGTCGCCTTCGCCGGCGTCCGTCGCTCCGCCCCGCTGGGCCTCGTGTCCGTCTTCGTCCTGACGTTCGTCTATTACGCCACCTGGAGCGTCGCCAAACTGCTCGGGGCCCAGGGCACCGTGCCCGCCGCGGTCGCCGGCTGGGCGCCCGTCGCGCTGTACGCGGTGGCCGGGGCCGCCCTGCTGCTGCGGGCGGTTCGCAGGTGAGGGGAACGGTGGTCCGCGGCGCGGCCTCGGGCGCAGCGGCCGCTCGCCGCCCGCCAACGCGCGTTCGACGCGCGCTGGCCGCCCTGGCCATCGCCGCCTTGCTCCCGTGGTGGGGCGCGCTGGCGGCCACCCTGACGATCGACACCGGCGACGACCCGAACGCCCGGCTCGAGCTGCGCCGGACGCTGCTCCCCAGCGGCGCGGAGGTCGAGCTGATCGTGCTGACGGGCGAGCGCGTCACGCTGACGGTCGACGACCTGGTGATCGTCGGCGGCCGCATCGAGCTCGACGTGGAGGCCCGCCTGGTGCGCGTGATCGGCCCCGGCAGCTTCACGACCGGCGAGGAACGGCTCGAGGGCGACGACCTGGAGCTGCGGCTGGACGAGGAGCGCGTGCGCGCCGTGGACGCGATCGTCTTCACCAGCGCGATCGACGTCACCGGCGACCTCGCCGAGCGGCTGCCGGGGCAGCTGACCTTCACCGAGGGCCTGGCGTCGCCCTGCTCGCGCTGCTCGCAGGAGGTCCTCGACTACGCCTTTCGCGCGGCGAGGATGACGCTCTTCCCCGGCGACCGGTTGATCGGCTACGACGTGGCGGTGCAGGTGCGCGGCGTCACCGTCCTGCGCTTGCCGCTGCTGGTCATCCCGCTCGCCCAGGGCGACCGGCAACCGCAGCTGTCGATCGCCAGCGGCACGGCGACCGAGCGCGCCGAGGTCCGGCTGCGCTGGCCCTACGTCGCCGGGCCCAACGGCATCGGGACCTTCACGGTCCGCTACCTGGCGGACGTCGACCCGGCCGCCGACGCCGGACTCGCCGGGCGCCTGCTCGGTGGCGGCGTCGACGTGAGCTACCTCGGCTTCGAGCTCGATCATCGGCTGTACGACGACGTGGGGAGCGGGACGGCGTTCGTCGCCTACGAGCCCCCCCGCGCGCCAAGGCCCGCGGCGCCCGGCGCGGTCGCGCGCGAGGCCAGCGACGCCGAGTGGACCGTGCGCCTGGCGTACACGGCCGAACAGGTCGGGGACGAGCCCACGGTGCGCTTCGAGGTCGCACGCGACGACGCGCTCACCCCGGGGCGCTGGACCTACCTGGCCTCGCTCACCGTGAGCGACCCGGCGGCCGCGGACGGCGTCGGGCTGCGCAGCCGCGTCGACAGCCAGGGGTTCATCGACGGCGATGCGGCCGTGGATCCGCGGACGCCACCCCCCTACGCCGATCGCCGCACGCCGCGCGTCACGGCCCTGCAGCTGCGCCTCGACCCGCTCGACCTCACGCGGCTGCAGCTGTGGCAGCTGCGGGTCACGTCGGCCGGTCTCGACCTGGGGATCTTCGAGGACGTCGCCAACCCCGTCAACCGGCGCGCCGCCGCCTTCGGCGTCATCGCCGACGGCCGGCTGGCCCTCGCGCACCAGCTGACCCTGGTGCCCTGGACCGTGTGGAGCGGCGGCCGGCTCGAGGCGGACAACCGCTTCGAGGGGCGGTACTACGGCTCGGCGGAGCGCGCCGTCCAGTGGCGCCGCCGCGTCGCGTTCACCCAGGCCTTCGGGAACTACGGCAACGCCTCGGTGACGTTCACCCGCGACGTCACGGAGGGCGAGACGCCCTTCCGCTTCGACGCGGCCGTCAACCGCTCGCGCAGCGATCTCGGCTTCGGCATCGATCTGCGCCCAGCGCCCTGGCTCGACCTGCGCAGCGACGGCGGGTACGTCCTCGTCGAGAACCGCCGGCCCGAGACGGTGGGCTGGGCGCCGCTGACGAGCCGAGTGACCCTCTTCGGCAACCTCGCTGGCGTGAACGCCTCCCTCGAGCACCGCTGGCCGATCCTCGACGAGGACCCGGGCACGCTCCGCGCGAGCGTCTCGCTCCAGGCCCGCCGCGACGCCACCGACCTCCGCGCCGGTGTCGAGCACCTCCAGGACTTGAGCATCGAGCCCGCCGAACCGCGGGTGTCGGAGACCTTCACCCGCTTCACCTGGCGCGTCGCCCACGAGGGCTGGGCCGCCGTCGACGTGACCGCGACCTACCGGCCCGAGCCCGCCCCCGACGCCGAGGACCGCATCCGCACCGTCGACCCGATCGACCTGCGGCTCGAGCTGGGGAGCCTGCGCACCGGCGATGCACGTCCGGGCCTGCGCGTGCAGGCACAGTTCGACGCCGAGCTGGAGCGCTTCGAGCGCATCGACGTCGACCTGCGCGCCCGCCTCGGCCCCCTCGAACTCGAGGCCCGCGAGCGCGTGACGCTGCCGGAAACCCGCATCACGGAGTCCCGTCTGGCGTTGACCTGGCAAGGCGTCGCCCGTGTGGAGACCCGCGGCTTCGAGTGGCTGCCACCGGCGGCGTTCGGCCACGAGGTCGAGCCGCGCGTGCGCCAGCTCAGCGTGCAGCTGCGCGAGGACCGCGAGCGCGCCGCCGGACGCTGGGAGCTCGGCTGGCGGGCCACGCTCGACCCGGCGCTCGAGGAGACGGGCCGCCGCGATACGCGCTTCGAAGCCCGGGTCTCGCTGCTGCAGGAGAATCTGGGGCCCTGGTTCGTCAGCGTCGAGGGGCTCGGCGAGTGGGCGCTGGCCGATGACCTCCAGCCCGAGGCGTACCTGCGGCGCGCCTCGTTGGCCTTCGGCGCCGACGTGGCCGAGCGCTTCGGCGTGCAGGGCAGGCTGAGTTACCAGGCCGCCTACGACCGCTTGGGCGAGGAGTTGGGCCGCAGCGAGCTGACGATCGGCGAGCTGACGGTGGCCGTGCGGCCGATCGACCAACTCACCGTCGGCGCCCGGATCCAGGACGTGTGGGAGTTCACCCGCAGCGACCCGGCGCGCTCGCCATGGAACTTCCAACCCGAGGTCTTCTTCGTGTGGGACCGCTGCTGCTGGGCCCTGGCGGGATCCTGGAATGCCGAGACCGGCGCCGTCCGCCTGCTGCTGACGGGGCCCGGTGCCGACAACGGGCTCGAGCAGGTCCTCGACACCGACTGGACGCTGCCCCGCGTGGGCCTGCGCGAGGACGAGGAGCAACCATGAGATGCCGCCTGCTGGCCCTCATCGCCGCCGCGGCCCTGGTCGGCTGCACCGGTACCTTCACCCCGCCCCTCCCGACGCTCTACCTCGTGTTCGCGGAGGCCGACGGCGGCGAGCCCGCCCGCGTGGCGCTGCTCGATTTCGTCGTCACCGCCAGCGAGCGCCGGCTCGACCTGCTGACGGCGAACGCGTACGCCTTCGGCCCCACCGACGTGCTGATCGCCGTCGACGTCATGGACCGCGTCGAGCGCCAGGAGGTCTGGGTGCTGACCGCCGACGGCCCATCCTCGCGGGCACTGACGCTCCACCGGCTCGACCTACGCACGCTCCCCGACGTGCCCGGCACCGTCCTGACGCCGGTCGCCCCGGCCCTGGCCCTGACGGATGCCGGCGGGGCGTGGCACGCGGCCTTCACGAGCGCCACTGGCGTGCCGACGGGCTGCCTGTCGGGGCTGGTGGTCGCCCCGGCGGGGGACGCGGTCGCGCTGTGGGACCCAGGCGCCGGGTCCGGCGCCGCTGGCGCCGGGGCACGCTGCGGCGCGGTGGCCGACGCGCCCGACCCGCGCGTCCACCTGGTCGACCTCGCTGCCGGGACGGTGGCCGAGCCGATCGCCGAAGCCCGCGCGCCCGGCGTCCGGTCGGGGGACCCCGAGATCGGGCAGGGCGATGGGCTGCTGCTCGTGCGACGACCCGCCGTCGGCGATGCGGACGAACTGAGGGTGGCCGAACTGGACTTCGACGACACGGCCCCGCCGCCGCTCGACGAGGGGACCCCGGTCGACGACCTCCTCGACGTGGCGGGCGTCCCGGGCGGCTTCGCGGCGCTGCGCCGGGTCGACGGCGGCGCCGGGCGCGAGGTCGTCGTAGCCACGCGGGCAGGCGACGAGCCCGCGGTCCTCGCGATGCCGGACAACGCCAGCGCTTTGTACGTCGACGACAGCGGCGCGCTCGGCACGCTGCTGACGACCGGCGCGGGCCGCATCGGCGTCACCTACGCGGACGAGGCGGAGCCCCGCCAGATCTCCTTCGGCGCCAGCGACCTGACGGTCGATCCCCTCAACGCCTACGCCCTCGCGGTCCGGCCCGGCGGCGTGTGCGTCGTCGACCTGTTGGTTCCCAGCGACGCGGCGAGCTGCGACCTGACCGTAGATGCGGTGGTCCGCGAGGCGCTCGCTGCCGCCCGCTTCGTCACCTGGACGTTCGCCGCGCCCAGTTCGCCCTGAGGCGTGGCGCGCGGCGCGGACTGCGGCGCGCGGCGATGGCGCGGCGCGCCGCGCGCGTGCCCGACTTGGCGCGGGCTCAGCCGGCCGTCAGCCGCGCCAGGCCGTCGGCGATGCGGTCGCGCACGCCGGCGTCGACCATCTTGCGGGCCGTGCCCAACGCGTTGCGCACGGCCCGGGCGTCCGCCGATCCGTGACCGATGAACGCGTATCCGTCGACGCCGAGGAGCGGCTGCGCGCCGTAGGTGCCGGGGTCGAGCCGGTCGGCGACCCTGCGCAGGGCTGGCCGCACGAGGAGGCCGCCGATCTTCGCACGCAGGGAGCTGCGCAGCGCATCGCGCACCATGCCGAAGAGCACCTTCGCCTCGCCCTCGGCGAGCTTGAGCATGACGTTGCCGGTGAAGCCGTCGGCGACGACCACATGAATGGTGCCGGCGAGCAGGTCGCGGCCCTCGACGTTGCCGTGGAAGTTCACGCCCGGCGTCGTCTTCAGCAACGCGTGCGCGGCCAGCGTCAGCTCGTTGCCCTTGCCCTCCTCCTCGCCGATCGACATGAGCCCGACGCTCGGGTCCGGGTCGTCGTAGAAGGCGCGGGCGTACACGCTGCCCATGACCGCGAACTGCTGCAGGTAGGCCGGCTTGCAGTCGGCGTTGGCGCCGGCGTCGATCAGGGCGGTGAAGCCGGTCTTCGTCGGCACGTTCGCGAGGATCGCCGGCCGCTCGACGCCCGGCAACCGGCCCAGGACCAGAAGAGCCGCGGCCATCGTCGCGCCCGAGTGGCCCATCGACACGACCGCTGCGGCCTCCCCCGACTTCACCAGGCGCGTCGCCACGACGATCGAGGCGTCCTTGCGGCGCCGCACGTCGCCGGCGCTGTCCTGCATCGCGATGACGTCGCCCGCGTGCACGATCGGCAGCTCGGCACCGCGCTCGCGCAGGGCTTCGCGCAGTCGCGCCTCGTCCCCGACGAGCACCACGCGCTCGCCCGCGGCGACGGCCCGAAGCGCGCCGTCGACGGCGGCGTCGGGCATGCGGTCGCCCCCCATGGCATCGAGGGCGATCAGCGGCGGCTGGGACGGTGCGGGGGCGGCGTCGCTCATGCCGCCCATGGTACGTCACGGCCCCGTGCATCGGATCACCGTCCCCGAGGCGCCCCCGCAGGCCCACCGTCCGGTCCGGGTCGGCGCGCGGTTCGCGGGGCCGGAACCGACGCCCGGGCTACGATGGCGGGCGTGGACGTGCGGACCTTCGAAGCCCCGGGCGGCGAACGCCTCGACGTCGCGATCGCCCAGGCGCTCTCGCTGTCGCGCACGTACGCCAAGGAACTCATCGACGAGGGCTACGTCACGCTCGACGGACGACCCGTGGGCAAGGCCGCCACCAAGCTCGACGGCTCCGAGTTCGTCTCGGTGCTGTTGCCGCCGCCGCGACCGGTGATGGTCGAGCCCGAAGACCTCGACCTGGTGGTCATCTACCAGGACGACGACCTCGCCGCCATCGACAAGCCCGCCGGCATGACGGCACACCCGACCGCGACGGTGCGCAGCGGCACCGTCGTCAACGCCCTGCTGGGGCGCATGCGGCTGTCGAAGGAGGCGAACCTCGATCCCGCCGACGACGCCTACCGGCCCGGCATCGTCCATCGGCTCGACCGGGACACCTCGGGCGTCATGGTGGTCGCCAAGCACGACGAGGCGCATCGGGCGCTGTCGGCCGCCTTCAAGAAGCGCCTGACCGAAAAGGCGTACGTCGCCATCGCCGTCGGCGTGCTGCCGGACGAGGTGCACGTCGACGCGCCGATCGGCCGCCACCCGGTCGAGCGGCAGCGCATGACCGTCGGCGGGGGCAACCCGAAGTCGGCGTCCACGATCGTGCGTGCGCTGGCGCGCATCCCGGGCTACACGCTGGTGCGGGCGTTGCCCCACAGCGGGCGCACGCATCAGATCCGCGTCCACCTGGCCCACCTCGGGGCGCCCATCCTGGGCGACACCGTCTACGGCCGCACGTCGAGCGTCATCGGCAGGCAGGCGCTGCATGCGCAGCGGCTCACGCTGCCGCACCCACACGATCACCACGCCATCACCTTCACCTCGCAGATCCCCGTCGACATGGTCCACGCCTGGCTGGCGCTGGGCGGCTCGTGGCCGGTCGAAGGCCTGGAGGCGCCCTGAACCCCGCGCCCGAGAGGAGCCCCATGACCCGCCCCACCCCGAACCCCGACGACGTCCGCTGGCACCTCGCAAGCCTGTTCAGCGGCCTCGACGGCGACGACTACCGCGCCGCTCGCGCGGAAGTCGACGCGCGGGTGGCGGCCCTCGAGGAGCGCCTGGCCCGCGACGGCATCGGCGCCGGCCCGCCGCTCCCCGGCGACGCCCCGGCCGCACGCCTCGGCGACCTGCTCGACGAGCTCAACGAGTTGTGGCGCCGGTTGGCGGACGTCAACGTGTTCCTGACGGGGCACACGGCCGTGGACGCCTTCGACGACGCTGCCCAGGCCGAATCGTCGACGTTGCGGCGCCTGACGTCACGGTTGGGGCCGATCGACGCGCGCGTGGCGGCCTGGATCGGGCGCCTCGACCTCGACGCCGTCCTCTCGGCCGACCCGCGGGCGGCGGCGCACGCGCACCATCTGCGCCGCCAGCAGGTGCGGGCGCAGCACCTCATGAGCGATGACCAGGAGACGCTGGCGGGCGCGCTCGGGCCCAGCGGCGGCGACGCCTGGGCGAAGCTTCAGGCGGACCTCGCCGGCAAGGCGACCGTGCTCCTCACCCTGCCGGGTCAGGACGCCGGCGAGGAGGCGGGCCTGGCTCGCCTGGCGGTGCTGCAGGCGAACCACGACCGCGCCGTCCGCGCGGCCGCGTACCACGCGGAGGGCGAGCTGCTCGAGACGCACGCGGTCGCCATCGCCGCCGCCATGAACGGCGTCAAGGGCGAGGTCGGCACGTTGGCGGACCGGCGCCGCTGGGCGTCCCCGCTCGACGAGGCGCTGTTCCAGAACGGCATCACGCCCGCGGCCCTCGAGGCGTTGCGCCGTGCGATGGAGGCGGCCTTCCCCAGCATGCGCCGCTACCTGCGCGCGAAGGCTCGCTTCCTCGGCCTCGAGCGGCTCGCCTGGTACGACCGGCTGGCACCGGTGCAGGCCGGCGAGCCGCGCCGCTTCGACTGGGCAGAGGCCAAGGCGTTCGTCCGCACCCGCTTCGCGGGCTTCTCGCCCAGCCTGGCCGCGCTGGCCGACCGCGCCTTCGACGAGGGCTGGATCGACGTGCTGCCACGCAAGGGCAAGCGCAACGGCGCCTTCTGCATGGGCACGGCCGGGAAGCGCGAGTCGCGCGTCATGCTCAACTTCGGCGGTGGCCTCGACGACGTCTTCACCGTGGCGCACGAGCTGGGGCACGCCTTCCACAACGATGCCGCCTACCGCGCCGGGCGCGGGCCGCTGCAGGCGAGCACGCCCATGACGCTGGCCGAGACCGCGTCGATCTTCTGCGAGACGCTGGTGACCGAGGCGATGCTGGCGGAGTCCGACGACGTCACCCGGCTGGCGGTCCTCGAACAGGACCTGCGCACGGCCACCGCCCTGGTGCTCGACATCGACAGCCGCTTCCGCTTCGAGCGGGCGGTGTTCGACCGGCGCGCGGAGCGCGACCTGTCCGTCCCGGAACTCGACGCGCTCATGCTGGGGGCGCAAGACGAGACCTACGGCGACGCGCTCGATCCCGAGGCGCGGCAGCCGCGGGCCTGGGCGAGCAAGCCGCACTACTACTCGGCGCGGCGCTCGTTCTACAACTTCCCGTACACCTTCGGGTACCTCTTCGGCCTCGGTGTCGCGGCCCGCTACCCGGCGGAGCCCGACGGCTTCGCCGAGCGCTACGAGGCGCTGCTGTCGCGGACGGGCATGGCCAGCGTCGCCGACCTCGGCCGCGAGTTCGGCATCGAGGTCGAGTCGGAGGGCTTCTGGCGTGATGCCCTGGCGGTGAGCCGGCGACGCGTCGACGACTACGAGCGGCTGGTCGATGGCCTGACGGCCGTCTGAGGAGGGCGTGATGGACTACCGGAAGCTGTTCGACCTGACCGACAGGCACGCCCTGGTGATCGGGGCGGGCTCTGGCATCGGCGCGGCCGTGGCCGAGGGTCTGGCCGACGCCGGCGCCACCGTCGCGTGCGCCGACGTGGCGGCCTCGGCCGCCGAGGGCACCGCGGCGACGCTGACCGCCAAGGGCCACGCCGCCAGCGCGCACGCCGTCGACATCACCGACGAGGCCGCGGTCGACGCGCTGGTGGCCGCGGTCCCCGGCCTCGACGTGCTGGTGTGCACGCCGGCCGTCAACGTCCGCAAGCCGCTGCTCGAGACCTCCGCCGCCGAGTTCGACAAGGTGATCGGCCTCAACCTGCGGGGGAGCTTCTTCGTCATGCGCGCCGCCGGCCGGCGCATGGCGGCGCAGGGCCGCGGCTCGATCATCCTCTTCTCGAGCATCCGCTCCCTGACCGTCGAGCCGGGCCAGGGCGTGTACGCGGCCACCAAGGCCGGCACACTGCAGATGATCCGCGCGTTGGCCGCGGAGCTGGGACCCGCGGGCGTGCGGGCGAACGCGATTGCCCCCGGCGTCGTCGAGACGCCGCTGACCGCGCCGATCAAGGCGAAGGCCGAGTGGTACCGCGCCTACGCCGAGAAGTCCGCGCTGAAGCGCTGGGCGCAGCCGAGCGAGATGGTGGGGCCCGCGATCTACCTGGCCTCCGACGCGGCCTCCTTCGTGACCGGGACCCTGACGATCGTGGACGGCGGCTGGACCGCGGTCGACGGCCGCTTCACGCCGCCGCTGTGAGCGGCCGCGGCGCGGGCGAACGCGGCAGGGCGCCCGACGTCGACGCGCTGGCGGCCCGCGCCCGCGACGCCGTCGACGCCGAGGCCGTGCTGCGGCGCACCGCGGAGTTGGTGCGCATCCGCAGCGTGTGGGACCCCGAGACCGGCGCCGACGAGGCCGCCGCCGCGGCCTACGTCGCGGACGAGCTGCGTGCCCTCGGCCTGAGCGTGACGGTCGACGAGGTCGCACCGGGGCGCCCGAACGTCATCGCCGACTGGACCGGGACGGCCTTCGAGCCCCGGGTGCACCGCACGCTGATGTTCGAGGGGCACACCGACGTGGTCACCGAGGGCGACCGCGCGCGCTGGTCGCGCGACCCCTACGGCGCCGACCTCGAGCCCGACCCCGCCGGTGGCACGCGCCTCTACGGCCGCGGCAGCGCCGACATGAAGGCCGGCGTGGCCGCCGCCATCGAGGCCGTCGCCGCGCTGCGGCAGGCGGCGCCCGACCTGCCTGGCCGCGTGCGCCTCGGCATCGTCGTCGACGAGGAGGGCATGATGCTCGGCATCAAGCGCTTCGTCGCCGGCGGCTGGGCCGACGAGGTCGACGGCGCGATCGTGTGCGAGCCCGAGGAGCTCGAGCTCTGCCTGCACCAGAAGGGGGCGATGCGACTGCACGCGCACGTGCGTGGGGTGATGGCCCACGGCGCCATGCCCTACGCCGGCGTCAACCCCATCGCCGGCCTCCAGCGCCTCCTGGCCGCCGTCGAGGCCCTGCAGGCGGAGGAACAGGCGCGGCTCGGCCCGCACCCGTACCTGGGCCTCCCGTGGCTCACGCCGACGATCGTGCGTTCGCCCGTCGCCGGCGAGGCGCAGCTCAACGTCATGCCCGACACCGCGTACGCCGCCCTGGACGTGCGCACCGTGCCCGGCCAGGAGCACGAGGCGCTCTTCGGCCGCCTGCGCGACGAGGCGGATCGGCTCGCGGCCGCCATGCCCGGCCTCGCGATCGAGCTCGACTGGTTCGAGAGCCGCCCGTGGACCGCGACCGCCCCCGACGACCCGCTGGTGGGGGCGCTCGAGGGGGCCTACCCGACGGGGGTGGGCGGACCGCCGCGCTACGGCGGCGTGCCCGGCGCCACCGACGGCACCTTCCTGCACGCGGCCGGCGTGCCGATCGTCACCGTCGGCCCCGGCGACCGCACGATCCCGCACCAGGTGGACGAGTTCGTGCGCGTCGAGGACGTCGTGCGTGCGGCCAGGCTGTACGCGGAGGCCGCCGTCCGGTACCTTATGGCCACCCCACCGGTCGACGGGCCGCGCGCTGCGCGCCGCCGCCCATGACCCGGCGACCGGTCGGCCCGGGCGTGCCACGCGCCCGAACCCCCAGGAGGCCCACATGACGCGCCTGCAACGCTGGCTCATCGCCGCCCTCACCGCCGCCCTGCTCCTCGGCTCGGCCGTCGCCCAGGACCCGGAACCCGTGCGGGGCGGTACCGTCACCGTCGCGATCTCGGCCGACCCGCCCGGTTGGGATCCCACGCTGTCGACCTCGCAGGAGATCGCCCGGGTGACCTACGGCAACGTGTACGAGGGCCTCGTGCGCTTCGACCGCAACGGCGCCATCGTGCCCGCGCTGGCGACCGCCTGGCAGGTGTCCTCCGACGGTCTGGCGTGGACCTTCACGCTGCGCGAGGGCGTGCGCTTCCACGACGGCAGTGCGTTCACCACGGACGACGTGCTCGCCAAGTTCGAGCGGGCGCGCGACCCCGACAGCGGCCACGTCAACACCGGCTATTACGCGCCGGTGGTGAACGTTCGCGCGCCCGACGCGCGCACGATCGTGTTCGAGCTCGACACCCCCAGCCGCAGCCTGCTGTACAACCTGGCGCGACCCGACGCGATCGTCTACCCGCGGGCGCTGGCCGAGACCCAGCGCAGCCAGCCGGTCGGCACGGGGCCATTCGTGTTCGCCCGCTACGTCGAGGGCAGTGAGGTCCGCCTCGAGCGCTTCGACGGCTACTGGAACCCCGAGCTGCCCTACCTCGACGGCGCCACCTTCCGCATCATCGGCGACGCCAACGCGCGGGTCGCGGCGCTGCAGGCGGGCGACGTCGACTACGTCGGCGCCGCCATCCCGCCCGAGCAGGTGCGCTTGCTGCAGGCCAACCCCGCCCTGAAGATCGCCTCGGGCACCGCCACGGCGGAGATCACCGTGGCGATGAACAACGCGCGCGCGCCGTTCGACGACCCGCGCGTGCGCCAGGCGATCACCCACGCGATCGACAAGGACGTCATCGTGGAGGGCGCGTTCTTCGGGTTGGGCACCGTCATCGGGACGCACATGAGCCCGTCCGAGGCCTACTACGTCGACCTCAGCGACACCTACCCCTACGACCCCGAGCGCGCCCGCGCGCTCCTCGCCGAGGCGGGCCACGCCGACGGCCTCGCCTTCGACTTCGAGCTTCCCGAGCCCTACGCCATCGAGCGCCGCACGGGTGAGATCATCGCCCAGCAACTGCGCGAGGTGGGCATCGACGTCAACCTGTCGGTCGTCGAGTGGGGCACCTGGATCCAGCGCATCTTCCTGGCGGCCGACTACGACATGACGATCATCGGCCACTCCGAGCCGCGCGACATCAACATCTACGCCAACCCGGACTACTACTACCAGTACGACAACCCGGGCGTGGCCGAGCTGCTGGCGCAGGCCGAGGCCGCGCCCACGGCTGAGGCCGAGACCGCCGCGTACCAGGAGATCGCCCGCGTCATCGCCGAGGACGCCGTCAACGTGTGGGTGTTCAGCCCCGCCAACACGGTCGCCGTCCGCGCCGACCTCTACGGCTTCTGGGTCGATCAGCCCACCCCTGCTCTCGACCTGACGCGGGTGTACCGGGCCCCGTGAGCCCGCGGACAGCATGAGCCCTCGGACGCCGGCCCGGGACGCGCCGCACCGGACGGCCGGCCGACGCCAACGAGGCTGACGACCCCACCGACCCGATGACCCGCTTCCTCGCCCGCCGCCTCCTCACCACGCTCGTGAGCCTCGTGCTCGCGAGCGTGGTCGTGTTCGGTGCGGTCCTCGCGGTGCCGGGCGACCCGGCGGCCGTCATCCTCGGGATGAACGCCGCGCCGGAGGCGCTGGCGGCCGTGCGCGAGCAGCTGGGGCTCGACGTGCCCGCCCCGCAGCGCTACCTGCAGTGGCTGGGCGGCGTGCTGCGCGGCGACCAGGGCGAGTCGATCCAGTACCAGCGGCCGGTCGCGCGGCTCATCGGCGACCGCCTCGCGGTGTCGCTGCCGCTCACGCTGGCGGCCGCGCTCTTGGCGACGCTCGTCGCCGTGCCGGTCGGGATCGCCACGGCGCTCAAGCGCGGCACCGTCTGGGATCCGCTGCTCGTGCTGGCATCGCAGGTCGGCGCGGCGATCCCGTCGTTCTGGCTGGGGCTGCTGCTGATCCTCGTGTTCGCGGTCGGGCTGGGGTGGCTGCCGTCGGGCGGCTTCCCCGGGTGGGACGTCAGCGTGGGCCGCTCGCTGCGGGCGCTGGCGCTGCCGGTGCTGGCGCTCGGCCTGGGGCAGGCGGCCGTCATGACGCGCATGACGCGCGCCGCCATGCTCGACGTGCTGTCGCAGGACTTCGTGCGCACGGCCCGCGCCAAGGGACTCGCGCGCCGCTCGGTGGTCGGCAAGCACGCGCTGCGCAACGCCCTGGTCACACTGGTGACGGTGCTGGGTCTCACGCTGGTCAACGTGTTCGTGGGGGCGATCGTCATCGAGCAGGTGTTCTCGCTGCCCGGGATCGGCCGGCTGGTGCTCACCGCCATCGGCAACCGCGACTACCCACTCGTGCAGGGCGTGGTGCTGCTGTACGCCACCGCCATCGTGCTCATGTCCTTCCTCGTCGACCTCTCCTACGGCTGGCTCGACCCGCGGATCCGCTACGCATGAGGCGTCGGCGACCCCCGCTGAACCTGCTGCTCGGCAGCACGCTGGTCGGACTCGTCGTGCTGGCCGCGCTGACGTCCTTCGTGTGGCTGCCGCACGACCCGCAGCGCCTGGACTTCACGGCCCAGCTCGCCGGCCCCAGCGTGACGCACTGGTTCGGCACCGACCACTTCGGTCGCGACCTGTTCTCGCGCGTCCTCGTGGGCGCGCGCTCCACCCTGCTGGTCGGCGCCATCGCCGTCGGCATCGCACTGTCGCTGGGAGCGCTGCTGGGCGCCGTGGCCGGTTGGGCCGGCGGCTGGGCGGACGAGGTCGTCATGCGGCTCGTCGACGTGCTGTACGCCTTCCCTGCCATCCTCATGGCCCTGCTGCTGGCGGCCGTCTTCGAACCGGGCACGGCGACCGCCATGGTCGCGATCGGGCTGGCGACCGTACCGATCTTCGCGCGCCTCATGCGTTCCTCGGTCGTGGCGCTGCGCGAGCGCGACTACGTCGAGGCCGGCCGTGCCCTGGGCGCCCGCAGCGCCCGCCTGCTGCGGATGCACGTGCTGCCCGGCGCCGCCTCGCCGATCGTCGTGCAGGCGTCGCTGTCGCTGGCGGTGGCGGTGCTGGCCGAGGCGGCGCTGTCGTTCCTGGGGCTGGGCACGCCCCCCGACGTGCCGTCGTGGGGCAACATGCTGCGCGAGGCGCAGGGCTTCATGGTGCTCTCGCCGTGGGCGGCCCTCGCACCCGGCCTGGCGATCGTGGTCACGGTGCTCGGCTGGAGCCTGCTGGGCGACGGCTTGCGCGACGCGCTCGACCCGACGACGCGGCGGTAGGCGGCCCCGAGATCGCCTGCCTGGGGGACCCCCGCCCGTGGGCCCGCCCACCGCACGCGGATAGGCTCGCCCCATGCCCCGTCCCCTCGACCGTGCCGCGACCGCGCGCCTCGTCGCGTGGCCCGTGCTCGCGGTCCTCGCCTTCGTGCAGGCGTACGCGCTGCTGCACGAGAGCGGGCACGCATGGGCGGCCGCGGCCGTCGGCGGCAACGTGCGCACCATCGACGCCCGCGCGTGGTCGACCCGGCCGCACGCCGCCTACGACCTCTTCCGCGTGACCGACGGCCAGCGTGCCTTCGTGACCGCGGCCGGCGCGGCGCTCCCGCTGGCGGTGTGGGCAGCGGCGATCACGGCGCTGCCGAGGACGCTCTCACCCGCGCTGACGCTGGTGCGCTTCTTCGTGTCGGTCGGGCTCCTTGCCGGGCTTCTCCCATGGATCGTGCTGCCGTGGCCGGCGCTCCACGCGTGGGCACCGCGCGACGACGTGGTGCGCTTCGCCCAGACCAGCGGTTGGCCGGCAGCCCTGACCGCCGGCCTCGCCCTCGCCCTCCTGCTCGGCGGCTCCGCGCTGTGGTGGTCCCGCGCGGGCGGGCTCGGGCAGCTGCGTGCGTTGAGGCGGCTGGGATCGCTCACCGTGCCGCCGCGGACCCTGGTCGTCACGGCGGCCGTGCTGCTCGGGAGCGTCTCGCTGGCGCTGGGCCTGGTCGCCGCGTATCCGGTCCGGGAGGTCGACGCTCCGGGCGCCGGTGCGGTCCTGCCCGGCCACGAGCCGATCGCCGAGGTGACGCTCGACGGTAATCCGTTCGACGGTGCGTTCGGCAACGGGGACGCCGGAGCGGTGCCCCCGCGGCTCGTGCTCGGCTTCGAGCACGTGGCGGGTGGGCCGTTCCGCGTCGTGCTTACCGACGCGACCGGCGCCGAGCACGTCCTCGCGGGTTTCGGCCCGGGCACCACGATGGGCGTGGCCAGCAGCCGACCGCGGCTCGAACTGCCGCCGGGTCCGTGGGCGCTGCGTCTGATCGCCGAGGACACGGTCGGGCGGTTCCGCGCGTGGAATGCCGACCCCGATGTGGCGCCCGGCCCCTGACGGGAACGGGCGCGGTCGTGGCGGGACCTGCGAGACGCGCTGACGCGCAGGCCGTTGACCCTTACCGCGCAGGCAGGACGACGGCCGTCAGAGCCGCGGGTCGAGAGCGTCTCGCAGTGCGTCGCCGACGAGGTTGAAGCCCAGGACCACGAGCACGATGGCCAGGCCCGGGAAGGTCGCCACGTGCGGCGCTACCGCCAGGTACTCCCGACCGCGTGCCAACATCAGGCCCCACTCGGGCTGCGGCGGGCGCGCGCCCAGGCCTAGGAAGCCGAGACCGGCGGCGAACAGGATGGCCACCGCCATCTGCAGGCTCGACTGCACGATGATGGGCGCCATCACGTTGGGCAGGACGTGCTTGAACAGCGTCGGCATCGACCGACGGCCAAGAGCCTTGGCGGCCTCGACGTACTCGCGCTCGCGCACCGACAGCACGCTGCCGCGCACCAAGCGGGCATAGATGGGAATGGAGGCGATGCCTACGGCGATCATCACGTTCGTGAGCCCCGTGCCGAAGGTGGCCACCAAGACGATCGCGAGCAGGATGCCGGGAAACGCGAGCAGCGTGTCGACCAACCGTTGGACCACGAGGTCGGTACCGCCACCCAAGAAGCCGGAGATCGCGCCCAGCGGCACACCGATGGCCGCGCCGATCAGGACCGAGATGACGCCGATGAACAGGGAGATCCAAGCGCCGTGGATGAGCCGCGAGAGGAGATCTCTCCCCTGCTCGTCCGTGCCAAGCGCGTACCAGTTGATGGGGCCGTCCACGCCGAACAGCCGCACATCGCTCTGCACGAGGCCGAAGAACCAACTCCAGCGCTCTCCGCGGACCAGCAACCTCACGGGGTACTGCTCGGCGCCCACCTGCACGCCGGCGATGGGGCTGCGCGAGACGTCGCGAACCCACAAGCCCAACTGACCTTCGGGCCCCCGCAGCGAGACGCCGACCATGGGTGGGACGTAGGAGCTGCGCAGGCTCTGGCGGGTCGGCGAATACGGTGCGATGAACGGTGCGAAGGCCACGACCAGCAGGAAGAACCCGATGACGGTGAAGCCGGCGATCGCGATCGGCGAACGCGCCAGGCGCTTACGCCAGCGCGGTGTCGGCTTCCGTGCTCCTGGTCCGCTCGAGGGCGCCCGCGCTTCGGCGCCGCCGTTCTCGAGTGCTGACGCACCAAGGAGCGCCGGGCTCGGTTCCGCGCTCTGAGACTTGACGGGTTCAGTCATAGCGAATCCTCGGGTCGATCAGGCCGTACAGCGTGTCGACCACGATGTTGATGACGATGAACGAGGTGGCGATCAGCAGGACCGCTCCCTGGACGACGGGGTAGTCGCGCGCCAAGATGGAGTCCACGAGCAAGCGCCCGATGCCTGGCCAGGTGAACACGGTCTCGGTGAGCACGGCGCCGGCCATGAGCGTGCCGAACTGGAGGCCGCCCACGGTCACCACCGGCACCATGGCGTTGCGGAAAGCGTGCTTCAGAACGACCCTGTTCCACACCACGCCCTTGGCGCGTGCGGTGCGGATGTAATCCTGCGACAAGACCTCGAGCATGGCCGACCGGGTCATGCGTGCGATGATCGCCATGGATCCGATACCTAGCGAGAACGCTGGCAGCACCAGGTGGCCCAGGGTGCCCTTACCCGCGACCGGGAACCAACCCAACTGCACCGAGAAGTAGAGGATCGCCAGCAATCCGAACCAGAAAACCGGCATCGATACGCCGATCAGCGCCCCGAACATGACCAGCAGGTCGGCCCAGGTGTTCTGTCTCAGGGCAGCGATGATGCCGGCGGGGATGCCGATGGCGAAGGCAATGACGATGGCCCCGAGGGCCAACTCCAGGGTGTTGGGGAAGAACTGCCGCAGGTCGGCCGTGACCTCCCGGTTCGTCCGCGTAGAGCGACCCAAGTCACCTTGCGCGAGGTTGACGATGAAGATACCGAACTGCTCGTGGGTGGGCCGGTTCAGACCGAATCGCTCGCGGATGAGCTCGATCGTCGCCTCGTCGGCGAACTCACCGGCCAGCAGGAGCGCGGGATCACCCGGCGCCAGGCGAACCATCAGGAAGACGATGAGGATCACCCCGAAGATCGACGGGATGGAGATCAGAACGCGCCGCAAGGCGTACTGGAACACGAGGGGGGCTCCCAGCGGTGGCCGGTGCCACACGACGCTCCGTGCGTCGCGTGATCAGCCGGTCGACGACGTAGGAAATGTGATACGCCGAATGGTCAGAGAGGACGCGCTGACGGGCGCCGTGCCGCGGGTCCGGCCACCGGTGGGTGGCCGGACCCGCGAAGGGCCTTCAGTCCTTGTCAGCAGTGAGCGCGAGGACGCGCTCGGTCGGGTGGATGACGAGGCCCGTGACGCCGTCGCGAACGGCGACGAGCTGCGTCTCGCTGTGCATGAAGAGCCACGGGGCGTCCGTGCGCAGGATCTCGAGGACGTCGTTGTAGAGCTGCGTGCGCAGCGACTCGTCGGGCGTCGTCCGGGCCTCGTCCAGCAGTGCGTCGACGACGGCGTTGGAGTAGAACGCGCGGTTCGAGCCGTTTGGCACGTGCTCCGAGGTGTGGAACAGCGCGAAGAGGCCGTAATCGGCGTCACCGGTCACGGTGCCCCAACCGAGCATCGCCATCGGGACGGTGTTCTCCTCGACGGGACGGCGGGTGAACTCGAGGTACGCCGACCACTCGAGCGACTCGATGGCCGCATCCACGCCGACCTCGGCCAGCTGGCTCTGCACGGCCTCGCAGGTCTGGATGTCGCGCAGGTAGCGACCGGTGGGGCAGTAGAGCGTGGTCTCGAAACCATCGGGGAAACCGGCCTCGGCCAGCAGCGCCCGGGCCCGCTCGGGGTCGTAATCGTACTCGCCCACGGAGCTGTAGCCGAAGATCCCGGGTGCGATGGCCGCGTCGCTGGGCCGCACCGCGCCGCCGAAGATGAACTCGGCGATCTCCTGCTTGTTGACCGCGTAGTTCAGCGCCTGGCGCACTCTCGCGTCGGTGAAGGGCTCCATGGTGTAGTTGAAGTAGATGTAGATGGTCCGCAAGCTTGAGACGTTCTCCACCGTCACGTCCGGGTTCGCGTTGATGCGCATCACGTCGGAGGGGGGCACGCGCACCGCGACGTCCGCCTCGCCCGTCTCGACCAGCGCCATGCGGGTCGTGTCCTCGGGTACGGCCAGGAAGACCAGGCGTTCGATACCGGGCTTCTCGCCCCAGTAGTCGTCGAAACGAAGCAGATCGATGCGGCTGCCGCGGTCCCACGAATCGAGCGTGAAGGGTCCCGTGCCCACGGGGTTCTCGCCGAAATCCTCGCCGAACTGCTCGGCGGCGGCCGGCAGCATGACGGCCGTGGTGCTGTGCGTGAGGTGTGCAAGGAAGGGCGCGAAGGTGGTCGAGAGGTTGAAGCGCACCGTGTACTCATCGATCACGTCGATCGAGCTGACGCGGGTGAGAAGGAAGCGGAAGCGGAACGCGAGATCGGGATCGAGGAAGCGATCCATGCTGCCCTTGACGATCTCGGCCGTCAGCGGCGTCCCGTCATGGAAAACGACGTCGTCACGAATCGCAATCGTCCACGAGAGGCCGTCCGCTGCCATTTCGGCGCTCGTGGCGAGACGCGGGACGATGTTGCCTTCGGGGGTCAACTCGAACAGGGTCTCATAGATGTGGCTGAGGACCGTCGCGCTGGGCGAATCGGTCGCGTCATGCGGGTCGAGCGTCACGGCATCGGTGCCCTGAGCGATCGTGAGTGTCTGCGCGAAGGACCATGCCATCGTAAGCGAGAGCATGAGTGCCAGCAGAATCCGGAGTGATCGGTGGTTCATCCGTTCTCCTTTCGGTCTCATCCCCGACCTCACCGCATCGGGGTATGGGGAAACACCCGGAGCGCCGTCCGCGCCGGTTCACGCAACCCCTGGGAGCAACCTCTCACAGGGTATGGGTAGGTAACGTCGTGCGTCAACCACTCGGGCCGGTGGACTCGGCCCGGTCGGCTCCTCCGCTGGGGTTCGCCAGGGGTGGGCGGTCTCTCCTCGGGCGCTCGAGCGGAGCGCGTGGCGCCAGCGCGGTGGCTCCAGGGGGGGTAGTCCGCTGGGCCCCAGACGCGACGGCTGCGCACCACCGAAGCCGCGCCGAGGCGGCTCACGACGGTACGCAGGCCCGCCTGCGGGAGGCGGCGATGACGGGGAAAGGGCCGGCCATGCATGGGGCGCCCCTATCCGGCCCCGTCGACTGGGGCGCGCGCCGCGGCAAACGTTCGCAGCGTATCGAGCCCGCGAAGCATGTGCTGCTCGACTTCCCGGAGCATGGCAGCGAGGTCGTCTCCCTTCGCGAAGGCCACGTAATCGTCGTGCGCATCCGGTAGCGCCGCGGCGCGCCCATGGGCCAGCTGATGGAGCGAGAGGTAGAAGTGGAGGCGCCCTCGCAACCTGTGCCACGTGTCGACGAGAGGTCGGTGCCCAGAGGACTCGTACGCGAGGCCGTGAAGGTCCAACTCGCTCCTGATCGCTTGCTGCTGGTCACCAGCGTAGACGGCATAGGCGAGCGCTCGGTGGCGTAAGTCGAGCATCCGGAAGAACTCGGGTGTCCGCTTCTCCCAGACGAGCCTGAAGGCGAACGACTCGAGGAGCACCCTGAACGAGTAGACCTGCTCGACGTCCACGAGCGAAAACGCCTGCACGAACGTGCCGCGGAAGGGAATCTGCTCGATGAGCCCTTCGTCCGCGAGCTGGAAGATCGCTTCGCGCAACGGCCCACGGCTGACGCCCAACCGTTCTGCGAGCTTCGTCTCGACGAGGCGCGTACCCGGGGGCAAAGCCGCCTCCAGGATCGCCCTGCGCAGGGTGGACACCAGCCGCTCGCGCAGCGTATGGCCAGCGCCGTCACCGTCGATCGGATCCAGCCGCCCGAACTCCATGCACCTCCCCCGAACGCGCCACGCACGACTCCCTCAGGCGCGCGTAGAGCTGGCCGAGCCGAAGCGTGACCGGGCCGGGCACGCTCTCCCCCACGCACCGCCCATCCACGACGGCGACCGGCGTCAGGCCTCCGAACGTTCCCGTGACGAAGGCTTCGTCTGCACCATAGACGTCCGTGAGCGAGAAGTCGCGTTCGAAGATCGCGATGCTGTTCTCGTGGCACAAGCGGATGACGTTCCCGCGCGTGATCCCGTTCATGCAGTACTGGCCGGTCGACGTCCAGACCTCGCCCTTCCGGACGATGAAGAAGTTGGTCGCGTTGCAGGTGCTGACGGCGCCGTTCGGGTCGAGCATCAATGCCTCGTCGGCGCCGGCGAGCAGCGCCTGGTTCAGGGCGATCACCTCGTGCAGCTTGCTGTGGCAGTTGAGCTTGGGGTCGAGCACATCGGGCGAGGGGCGACGTACGCTCGAGGTGAACAGCTTCACCCCCGTCTCACGCGCCTTCGGGTTGCTGACCTTGTGCTCGGCAATGACGACGACCGTCGCGGACCCGACCGTCAGCCGCGGATCCTGCGACGGGGTGCGCTTGTTGCCGCGGGTCACCATCAGACGCACGTGCACGCCATCCCACATGGCGTTCGCTTGGAGGGTGCGCTTCAGCTCCTCGACCAGCGCCTCGCGGGTCATGCCGATGTCGAGGTCGATCGCCGTCGCTCCCTGGAACAGCCGGTCCAGGTGGGCGTCCAAGAACAGAAGCACCCCGTCCTGCAACCGAATGCCCTCCCACACGCCATCGCCGATCAGGAATCCGCTGTCGAACACCGAGACCACGGCCTCACCGCGGGGCTTCAGCTCACCGTTGACGTAGATCAGGACCTGCTCGTTGCGTGGATCGGGGATCGCGTCGTGCGTTCCCCTGTATGCAGCGGCGGTTGCGTTCATGGCGTTCTCCTCCATCGATGGCCGCGGCGGGCCCCGCGCCGCGACCGGCTGGCTCGAGACCCAGCGCCTTCCCGGAGGCCACGCGTGGGTTCGCCGCGAACGCCCTCCGTGGGAAGCCTAGCGACGGCCATGCTAGATTGTCAACACTATGAGAAGGCCCCCAGGCCGGCATGCCCGTGGCGCAGGACGGCGCAAGATCCAACCCATGCGCCGCGGGAGATCCGTATGACCGCCGCGCGTTCGCGGCTGAGCAGACTCCGCGAAGCGATGCGCCGACACGGCGTGGACGCTTGGCTCGCACCAACCGGCGACCCCCACCTGAGTGAGTACGTCTCCGCGCGGTGGCGCACGCGCGCCTGGCTGAGCGGCTTCCACGGCTCGGCCGGAACGCTGGTCGTCACGCAGGACGAAGCCTGCCTCTGGGTCGACCCGCGCTACCACATGCGCGCGGAGCGTGAGACAGCTGGGACACCGATCGCGGTCTTCAAGCTGGGCGTCGAGAACGTTCCCGACCTTACTGCGTGGTTGCAGCGTGCCCTGGAACCCGGGTCGACGCTGGGACTCGATCCTGCGACTTCCAGCGTGGCTGCCGTGCGGGAGCTCGAAGGTCACCTGTCGCCGGGGGGCGTCACGATCCACGGCGTGCGCGACTTGATCGATGAGGTGTGGATCGACAGGCCAAGGTTGGAGCCGGCCGCCATCGTCGCGCACCCCGTCGAACTCGCCGGCGAGCATGCAAGCGCCAAACTGGGGCGCCTGAGGGCGCGCCTCGGGGAGATCCCCGCCACCGACTTCCTCATCACGGCCCTCGACGAGGTGGCGTGGCTGCTGAACCTGCGCGGCGACGACGTGCCGATGAGCCCCGTCGCGCTGGCGTTCTGCCTCGTACGTGAGGCATCCGTTCTGCTCTTCGTCCACGAAGAGCTCGTAGCGCGGGCGTCAAGGGATGCCCTGCCGAGCGAGGTCGAGATTCTGCCTTACGACAGTATCGGTGCGTACCTGCGCGCCATGCCCGCGGATGCGACGTTGCTGATCGATCCGGACAGAACCAGCATCGAACTCCACGATGCGGTACGGCACACGCGTCTCGTTCTGGCCTCGAGCCCGATCCAGGGGATGAAGGCGAGGAAGAACGCCGTCGAGCTCGCGGGCGCCGCCTCAGCCCACCGCAAGGACGGGTTGGCGCTGACCCGCCTTCTGCACTGGCTGTCGACCACCGAGCCGACAGGGCACACGGAGATCTCGGTCGCGGACAAGCTGGAGGAGCTCCGTCGCGACCTTCCGGCATACCGAGGTCCAGCCTTCGGTACCATCGTCGGTTGCGGACCGAACTCAGCGGTGGGGCACTACGCGTCGGACCCGGACGCACCGCAGCGGCTGGACCACGACGCGGTCTTGCTCATCGACTGCGGTGGGCAGTACGCCGATGGCACGACCGACACGACGCGAACCATCGTCCTCGGCCGAGCCAGCGAAGAGCAGATCCGCACCTATACGACCGTCCTGAAGAGCCTCATCGAGCTGAGCAGCGCCACGTTCCCCAAGGGAACGACGGGCCAACGACTCGACGCCCTCGCTCGGCACCACCTCTGGGCCAACGGCTGGGAGTGCAGGCATGGGATCGGCCACGGGGTCGGTAGCTTCCTTCACGTGCACGAGGGGCCCCAGAGATTCGACCAGACCAACGTCATCCCGATCGAGCCCGGCATGGTCACTTCGTGCGAGCCGGGCGTCTACTTCGAAGGGAAGTTCGGCGTCAGGCTCGAGAACGTCATCGTCGCCGCTCCGGCACCGAGATCCGCTTTCGGCGAGTACCACCGCTTCGAGACCGTGACCCTCTGCCCTTTCGACCGAGATCTGATCGACACCGAGATGCTGACGCGCAAGGAATGCTCGTGGCTCAACGCCTACCATCTGCAGGTCCGTGAGGCATTGAGTCCGCATCTCGAGCACGAGGAGAACCGATGGCTCGAGTGGCATACTCGCCCGCTCCACCCTCGAAACGAACCCGACCCGGCGGCGCCGCCGTCATGAGCCCGCCGAGTGGGTACCGAGCGTGTCGAAGTCGCGGGGCGCCGCCACCACCGCAACGAGGCCGACGCCGCAGACCGACATCGCGAGCCTGGGATCACGCAGCTCTTGCCTGCTGTCGGCGGGGTCCGGTGATGCCCGCCGCTGACCCGGACTGCTGAAGCACGTCACGATCGCTTGCGCGCGCGAGACCCCCCAGGCTGCACCACGACGTCCTCGCGTTCGGCACGCCGTTCACGCAGACGCTCGCCATAGGTCGAGGATCACGATCGCGCCCTTCACGCATCGGCCAGCAGGCCACCACGTCCCCGTCCTCGCAACCCCTCACGCTGAAGCGGCTGACGAGAACTGCAACCTCCCCGCAACGGCTCGCTCCTCATGATCGTTGTCCACCGACGCGCGGCAGCGATCGGAGCCCACCGAGGAGGACACGACATGCGCAAGCCCAACAAGGTCGCGACGGATATCGATGCATCTCATCCGAACTACGAGCGGCTCATCGAGGACGCGCTCCGCCGCGCGGACCTGATCGGTGACCACGGGCCCGCGCCGTACCTGGCTCACGTGATCCTCGACTACCCGATCACCTGGGCCATCCGACGCCTCGAGGGCCTGGACAGCGTCATGCGCGCCCGTACGCTGGTCGCAACGCAAGCCACGCACCCCGCCTACCTCGACTGCCTCGGCTCGTACCACGTGTCCGGCGTCGTCTGCTCCACGGACGAGCCGGCCCTGTTGTCAGGCGTGTATGCGGCCGCGACGGCCCAGAGAACCTACCAGTGGCGGTCTGGCCTCACGTACATGGAACTTCGCGTGACCCGGGCGCTGCTGCGCGGGCTGGACACACGGGGCATCGCCACGAGCCTGTCGATATCGACCAAGACCGTCAACGCCCACGTCAGCAACATCCTCTGCAAATCGGGCGCCGAGAACCGGGCGCAGTATGTGGCGCAGCTCCTGGGGATGCAACCTATCGGTTGAACTCGTCCTCCGATCCCCAGTCGCGCCGAACCTGCCTGATCCGCGCACGCAGCAGCGGCGACTGGGGATCGTTCGGCGGCATGTGGCGCGCGGCCACCTCGAGTAGCTCCAGGTCCTGATCGTCAGTCCGCTTTGCCAACTCCAGCACCGCCTCGTAGTCACCGGACTCAAGCACCACCTGCCTAAGGGACTCGTCGATGTGCTCTCTGAGCTCCACAACCGCCGGTGCCACCGATTCAGGGAGGAGCGGCCCCCGGTAGAGGCTCAGGGCCTGCCGCACACGACCTTGCTCGAGGTGTTCCATCAGTTCCAAGAAATCGGCGCGGAAGGGTACGGCAATCCGGTAAGGGCGAGAGGCCAGGGGAATAGTGTTGCGGAGGCGGGAAACGGCTGCCTTTGCCGTGCTCGAGACCGCTCGGTCCCCGTAGAGCGCTACTGCCAAGGGCGCCAAAGCCAGGCCCCCGCGAGTACTCGCGAGAATGGCAACAATCTCCAGTTGACGAGCTGTTAGCGCAACTGGAGTCCCGAATAGTGTTGCGTCGGGCTTGCCCAGCACCCGGAAGCTCGCGCCCGCCGGTCGATCGGATAGGAGTTGCCTTAGGCGACCGACTTCCTCTCCGGTACCAGCAAGAAGCTTCCAACCAGAATCTCCCAAACCACTACATGAAGACTCAGCGACGAGCAACTGCTGCCGTGCTCTATCTGCGTCGTCTTGCGAGAGATACACGCCAGCAAGATGTATGCACGCTTGGCACAGGCGCACAGCATCTGACCCATCACCAAAGCCCGCAACCGCCTGGCTCAGGATGTGCTCCGCCCTGGGATCAGTTGCAGCCTTATATGCGATGCCAAGGGCCAACACGCCACAATCACGCTGGTACTTCGATGCATGACGGGACAGCGCATAGGCCTTCTCAGCGACCTCAAGCGCAGCATCGAGGTCACCCATCGCGACAAGACAGCACACGAAATCCACTGCGACAAGAGCCGAGATGTCGAAGGCAGAACTCTCAAACGCCAAACGGTACACAGAAGCCGCCCGATCCAAACGATCAGTTACCCGGGAGTGATCAGCAACTACGGACAGCACGCCTTCGTATGAAGGTACTCCAGCCAGGCCAGCAGAAATCTCGATTTCGCCGATCATCTCTGCGAGACCTACCTCGTCACCAACGAGGAGCTTGGAGAACGCAAGCGCCGCGATCGCCGTGACCTTTCTATAGCCCTCATTGAGGTCTCGCCGCGAGTACTCTGAGAAAGCCCACTCGCCCCACCAGAGCGAGTCCCGATAGGCTCCAACACGTTGGAGCGCGATGCACATATCCGTAGCCAGCGCAACAACCAACTGGTCGTTGCCGAGAAGATTTGCCAGGCGAAGCGCCCTGTTCAGGACCCGAGAAGACTCATCGTGTCTGCCAGCAAGAGACAGGGCAAACGCATGATGCCGGAGCGTGATCGGAGTCTCAAGTACAGATACGGCCCGGGTTGTCTCTGCAAGGAAGTCCCTAGACGGACTCGACGCAGCATACTGAGCTCGAAGCTCAGGCGCCTCATGGGTCCTAAGGTGACTCTCGATCAACGGGACAACCTCTGAGTGGCGGTTCACGGCCATCGCGGCAGCGAAATACCACCTGACAACGTTTTCCTGAAGGACATCCTCGATGCCGAGGCTGCTGAGGCAAGCCCAGAAGTGTTCGAACTGCCCAAGCTCAAAGAACGCTTCTCCGCAAGTATCAATGTGACTCGGAATCAACTCTCGCGCATCAGCGCACATGAGATCGAATGCTTCAAGGTACCGCTTCCGTCTGATTAGCGCCTCCGCCAATGCGCGCGACTCGACTCCGAACTCTTCCCTTGCCGCAGCCATGCTCATATCAAGTGACTCCGGCCATAGGGGCGGAAGCCCGCGTGAACTCCTTATCGACGCAACCACGCGAACGTAATCTCCGGCATGCAACTCGACCAGGCCACCAACTTCGGAAGCACTCAGTCTCCCAGCGGTGAACCAGCACGCCTCATCATGCGTGATCTGGAGTTCGCCCGCGCTGAACGCAGTGAACCCGTCGAGGGAGTCAGGATGATCTACCGACGGGACGATCACCACAAGGATGCTGGAAACCCTGTGAAGGGGCGCCAGATGGCGAGCGCACGTTTGAGGAGTGCTACCCGACCTCACGCCGATCACGAATGGCCCGAGGACATCGAGTAGGCGTTCGAACGCGCGGACTGCCGTTCTCAACGGCGTACCGCGAGAGAGTAGCTTGGTCCCGATGGATCGATTGACGGCATCTACGAAGCGATTCCCGCACGAGATCTCGTCCTCGCTTAGGCCCGTCACCAGGTCAACCCAAATCAGTGGTCGCCGATCACCGGAGATGGTCTCCAGCGCACGCTTGACTCCCTCCGCGGCAGTTGCCTCAAGCACCACTGGCGAATCGGCGTCGACAATCATGCGGCCCACACGGGCTGCCCAGGGGTCGACAACTGGTTTCGCCACACCTCTCGTCGGAAGCCTCAACGATGCTCTCCCTACCCGCATCCGCCGCGCCACCTGCTATCGCCCAGGATGGGGTTATCGCCTACCGAATACAAGCACGCCCGACAACCGAACCCGGGGTTCAACTAGTCTATTGCCGAGTGTAGGTCGGCGACTGCCGAGCAGCGATACCGCAGGAACCTAGCGCAGCAACTACCCAGAACGCCTTGGACTCGTCACAAGAGACACATGCACAAGGTCTTCGGTAAGGCCTTCACAGCAGTTGTGCTCGGCTGAGGTTGACCTCGGCCGAGCACAACGGTGAGTGCGAGAAACGGTTACCGGCTTGAGGACAGCAGACCAGCAAGCACCAGAGTGGGCACGTTCAAGAGCGCGACAACGACAACAGCGAAGAAAATGCGCTTCCCAGTGTTCTTCATATGGATCCAACTCCTCCGACACCCAGAATCACTGGGCGACATTCACCGCGATGCCTAGGCAGCTACGGTGCCTCGTCGGGCCTCCCAACCCTCTGAGGAACGTCTGGCACAGTCACTACGTGCCGCTGTTTGGAGGTTCAGATGCGATTACTGAAGAATCCGCTCAGTCTCCGCTCCCGACCCTCTTCCGGACTACCGCAAACCACGGAAGCAAAATCTCCCAATCGCTTTCCGTGAGCCGAACATTAGCACTCCAACCTGCAATGGTCAAGTGACGAATCCTACGAAACACCTGACGAAAAGCGGCGGCTGCGGGCGTTGATTCTGGCGTCTGACACGAGCACACTCGAAGCGCAGGCACGCACGACAGCGCTTCCGCATGCGCGGAAGCGCGATGCCTACTACAACGCACGCTTTGACGATGCCGATTGACTCGGATGCCCGCCCCACGATGACCCTTGAACTCACGGACATCCGCAATCTTCTCGACTCTGGTGGGGCCGAGACCGGTCCACCAACCTCTTCAACACTCGGTGACCCTCGCCTTCATCAGCGATTGATGCCCACGAAAGTGCGGATTCCTGTAGTCCCCATCCCTTCGCAGCTCCGCGGCCGTCGAGTGGCGCAGGGTAGCTCGACACGTCTCTAGCGGCACTTATACGATTTCCTGCACCGGTCAGCACCGTACTCAACGTATCGTGGCACCGATGCCTCCGGCGCTCTTCGGACCCAGCTCAACCCCCCAGCGGGACGTCTGGGAGGAGTTGGATGCGCTGCTTGCCCGAACCCTTCCTGGAGTCCGCCTCGAGAGCGCGATCCAGGGCTGGGTGTACCTTGATCGTTTCGAGCGAGGGATTCGCGTCTACCACAAGCTTGCTGAACCGACACCAGAGGATGACAGGTGGTTGGGAGTTTGCTACTTCAAGCTGTTCGATGACGTGAACGCTCTCAACGCTTTCACCAGCGCTAGTCAACGCGGCGCTCACGGAGCCCGCGTGAACCAAGCCCACGCCCTCATGTATCTCGACCGGAGGGAGGAGGCAACTCGGATCCTTGATCAAC